>Ga0131853_10014148_pt1 | contig 14622 bp, 10 predicted proteins | sample TergutLab28metaG_FD_92764 | JGI IMG/M metagenome (GOLD analysis project Ga0131853, IMG submission 92764) | Labiotermes labralis P1 segment gut microbial communities from Petit-Saut dam, French Guiana - Lab288 P1 (version 2) (version 2) | ecosystem: Host-associated > Arthropoda: Insects >... | reverse complement strand
GACCTACGCAGCGGCTCTCAAGACCACCACCCATCCAAAAACTCGGTGCAGAAAACCATATGCTGCAACTCAACATCTAATGCTCCTGATGATGGGCGTATGTACCCGGAACATGTCGAGCTAAGAATACGTTAATAAAATTAGCTAGTTGCATCAAGCTGGCATTTCACTTTATTTCATGAGGAAGATGCACGGTCAAATAACTCTCAGCATTCGAAAGACTTGCATATATAGCTGCTAAAAGTATAACAAAAAAATAAAGGTAAAGTTAAGCAATCCCTGTACAGGCTTCCAGGAGGTTGAGACTATGGGCACATGAAGGTGGTAAAGTTGTCAGCCCTAAGCACCGACCGCATTTGACCCTCAGGAAATTTTCTTTGTACTCATTTCTGTTAGAAGCTCAGTCGGCCCCAGGATAGTGCGGTCGGAAAGATTATGTCAATGAAAAATTTCAGTGACACCATAGGGAATCGACTGCGCGAGCTTCCGGCTTGTAGCGCAGTGCTTCAATTAACTGTGCCACCGCGTGCCCACAAAGGTATAATAAACTGACAATTATTTCAGTAAATATCGTTGTCCTTCCTGTCAAATTTCCTTCCAGAGCTGTGACAATTCTTCATTTCCCACAACAGAATTAATAAGTTGCTACAATCAAAACTCAATTTTTTAAATCCTTCTATGTTTAATTGTGCCAGAATTTTTCCAGTATTTTGTGACACACATATTTTAAACATTTTGGTATTAATTCCAAACCCCAAAAGAAAATGTGGATAAGTACGATGGCTTACGTGTAGGTATTGCAGCCGGCGTAACTTCCTTAGATTTAAACTTGTGTGCATTCAGTAAATAAACAATAATTCTTCCATCTGTCGTGCTGACACACAAGATATGCATTCTAATCATTCACAGAAGTATTTATAGGTTGTCCACCCTTTGTAAATTCATTTATTCCCCTACGAGATTCTCGAATAGCTTTAATCTATACTGCTACCTTCCAGCTCCTGATGTGCGTCATCCCCGTTGTGCTATTACAATAGTAAGGAGTTTGGTGTATTAATACTTACAGCCGAACACAGCTATATTTGTCTCTAGTATTACAGAAGGATTATAACAACGACATGTTTCGACCCTATATGTGGGCCATCTTCAGGTTGTGACTGGACTTTCGGATCAGTTATACAGGAACGCTCCACGCATTCCTGTATAACTGATCCGATAGTCCAGTCACTACCTGAAGATGGCCCACATATAGGGCCGAAATGTGTCGTTGTTATAATCCTCCTGTAATACTAGAGACAAATATAGCTGTGTTCGACTCTAAGTATTAATATACCAAGCTCCTTAACTTCCAGCTCATTAACTTCCTGTTTGAAATATTCTCTTTCTTTCTCCTGTGCCTTGTACATTGTTCACATTATCTCCATTCATCTGCCTGGGATGTTTTAAACAGCGTAAATTGTCATGTTTCCTTTGATCTGATAATTTTGAAGTCTTCATGAAACCATTTTTTAAGCTGCCTTCTTAATTACGTGGACAGTCTGTGGCACAAGTTCTATGTTCCCATCCCACAATAATGGCTAAATTTACATCCCTATTTTCCGAAGTTGAAATTATATTTAGTTTTCAATGCGATACTTTCCCTTTTTTTTTTCCTTCTACGTCATTTAACGTTTTGAGATCACATCCCTTAACATCAAAGTTTGCAGAGATATCCCTGCTTGCTGACAGACAGCTATACCTTTTAAAGTCAAGCTCAGTATGATAAGAAACTCCCCTAAAAATCGGAAGTCAAGAATACGCGAATACCTTATTGTCTGATTTATTTTTCCAAAAGTAGAAGTGTCATAACACAAAAAAGTCCTACGCAAATCGTTCTGAGATTTATTTGACGTCTAAGGGCCTCCTGAAATGACTCTGCCCTTATTCCTTCAGGTATTTTATGTAGACATGCTGGAAGTCCAAATACATAAACTCGCAAGTACTGGGATCATTAAATTTCGGGCTCTGCTAGAGCTGTCTAATAATTTCTTGCAGGTCTCTTTATCCCAACATAAAACCTTTATAGGATAGCAATTACGTGGGGTAAGTGTGGGTGACTTCTAAATGGACAGTAACAACCGTCCAGTTATAAAATCCATTACATGATAAAATACGGACTGTGTACAGCGAATAAGTGTAAACATAACACAACGCGGCTTACACAATTACAATTAATGGCTTTTTTACATAGTACACTTCTTCTTGTAATAATAATTCCAAATTATTATTGATTCATAAGATGGTGCGCATACTATGATAGGACAAATATTATGATGTAATCAGATAAGTGAACAAGTATGAGAAACTGATCAATTGGGCCAACACAGGGTACAAAAGGAAAAATATCAGGAATTTTTATACATTAAATAAAGCGAGAGATAAATATGGACTAACGTGGGACCCATGTATTTAATATCATTAAATTACGTAATAACATCCATACGGACCGCCATGTGAAAAGTAAAATTTGTGTAATTAATATAAAGATCCCTCACAGTTTTACACTTTTATATCTCTTTGATGGTAATACAATAGAATGCGATACTTCATAACAAGATTTTATGATTAACGAAGAATAATCTCGACAAACTGAACATACATAACTGTTGTAATAATGATTAACTAACATAATTATGTTCCTGATATTGTCTATTGAAGAGCCACTTGAAGATATGAAGATTTGTAGTCGAAACACGTGGTAACCATATCGAAAATATCGCAAGCACTGATGCATTATAAATGAAAGTTTTGTCTTATGTTCGGTGGTAAGTTTGAAACAAGATTCGTAATTATTTACTTAACCTGCATACAATAACCGTATTGGTTACCTAATTGTCACCCTTGGAAAAAAAATGATATGTCTATAGGAAAGTTCGGCATAAACCTACTGACAGGGATTCATTCCACCTGATTTGTTGTGCGTATATCTCTCCCCTCTGATTATCAGTCATATATCATAGTATGCTGAGAAACAAAAGTAGCAAATAAATCAGCTTTGTTCGTGTTACTACATGAGGTGCCATTTTTCCTAGCAGCAGGATTAGAAAGTACTTATAAAATATATTGCTAGGCAATGTCACTTGTTTTGGACTAACAAATTCTTTACATTCACATTTTAATCCCCAGCTATACCTCAAACAAGACAGGCAACGTAGTTATGACGTAACACTGAGGCGCATTCATGCAACCATTGTTGTATTGGAAAAGCTAAAAGTAATACATATTCTGAGTGTGTATCTGTAGCCTGTGGTATCCAACATGCACAGCGCATGAGCGGTATTATATTGTCATTTGTGGGCTGTCTGGTTTTACCATATCTCTTTCCACATTTTCTCATAAACGGCACGATTTAAAAAAAAAATACTGAACCTAAAATGTGGGTTTCCATTTTCTCTACAATTTTGTCTGAAATATTCTCATTATAAGAAGGAATAAGCGAGATATGATCAAAAGTTATGCTGGTCTTCATGTAAAGTGGCCGTTATGCTTGTCAGATTTTATTGAAACTTGAATTTTCTGGAGAGATTTTCGAAAATCCTTCAACATCAACTTTTATTAACTTCCATGCAGTGGGAACGGAGTTGTTCCGTGCGGATGGGCAGATGGACAGACAGACAGACAGACAGACATAACGAAGCCAATAGTCGCTTTTGGCAACTTTGCGAACGAGCCAAAAAAAAAACTCACAAAGGGCTTGAATTTATGCATGGCCTGTCATATGTGACAGAAATGCGGCGAAGTGCTATCTGTATTTTCATGAAATGGGAAGAAGCACACCGAGCTGTTTTTAGAATTCAGAACAGGGTAGAGATAAGCGAGTTACACTCCTTTATACTATGGCACCTGGGAAAAATCTGCGTAGAAACTAGATTACGCAGCATCACATGGAAGAATGTAATATAGCGAATGATCCTGAAACAGGAAACCAGACACTGTGTCCCACAGCACTTGTTATTTGTGGCGGAATGGTTGTATACTTCCAGAAACATCTTTCTTAAAATCTCCTTCGATGGTTGTACTCAGTGCCTTCGTCTATAGCGCGTGGTGGTAGGCACTTTGATTACATTTCAACAGTTACGCGTTATGTGGTTTCTATGAACAATTTTCTGCTTCAAGTATTCACAAAATTACGAAGAGTTGTTGCTATCGGTTCGTGTTCAGACTCTCTCGGTCTTATGTATTTCCAAGTTACGCAATTTCATAATTACCCAATCTTATAAAAAATAAAAAAATTGAAATAATAGGATTTCAAATGCGGGCCGAATTTAAACTTGTTGGAACCAAAGGCCAATGAGACGTAGATGGCGGAAGAATACTGCTGGGCGATAATAGAAGGCGAGACGGTCATACTGCGACAGACCAGCTTACAATGCATTTGATCTTGCAGTTACACGACTGGCTGCCCATATGTGTTTTGAAATCTGACTTGCACAGAAGCTTCCGGAACTACTGCGTAAGTTGGGAAGTGTCTATAATGTACTTTGCACTCTCTGTTTATAAGCGCACATAAGCCGTAAGAGTAAACACTCTTGTCAACAGCTAGCATGGCTCTAAAACAGTGAGAGAAAGAGAGAATTTTTGACGTGTGCATAATGACTATGATCACATTGTACAGATCCATTATGATTATAACTATTGCCGCTGTGTTGCACAGTTTCTTTGCATGAAGTGGTTCATTTGTACCCACTCTTAATGCATTATGCCTCTCCGCGCCTGTCAATTCTTCACTCTAGCACAGCAAAATACCTTTCTCTCCTCGCTACTTTGTGAACGTCTTATCTACAAGCACAGATCAGAAGCACACAAATTAGATTTCCGACCTCCGGCTGGTCCCATAGTGTCAGTAAAATACAGGTGGAGTGGCAGTCAGCCTACATCGGAAATTCTGCTACTAACGCAGTCGCGTGACTGTCAAAGGGATTGTATGGTCAATAGGCAGAGGAAGTAAACGATAACGGAGAAGAACGTGTAATTCCAAGCCTCACAACTAGCACTCTTTGCATCAAAATGTTATGGTGCTTAAAAGAAGCGATATTAAAGGGGTGAAATGGGTGAAACTATAACATTGATGGAAGAAAAAAGAATGCGTAGAACATCAGTTCCAAATATCGCAAGCGAAGACTGTCCATTAAAAAACAAACGGAGATAGAACATAATATTTAAAATGATCTTGTATAGACAGGGTGTGAAGTTGTAGACTGTACATTACTAACTCAAGATACAGACTGTGTCTGCGGATTTACAGAAGCATGGTATTTCTTTACCAAGCGACAAGCACCAACTGCTGAAAGACTGTAGTTGGGTAGGTTATGTACAATCGCTTACTGCCTCCTCCTTTGTTTTGCCAGACATGATGACAGCTGGATCAGCTGAATATCAGCATGTTTGACACTTTATGGTTTCTTTTTGCAAAGCTGAAATAAATTCACCACTATAGGACGCTGCCGAGTTTAGCCTAGTCCACACCTACCTAAAACACCTGCGTGCAGATCGCGTACAATGTTTTGTGTCGACACATACTTGGTGTGACCTAGCAAACCCGCCATGTCGCGGAGTGAAGATGCAACTGGAGTGTGTGCGGGATATGAATTACACTTGTCACGAGAAAAAACTAACGGCCAAAATCTGCGAAACGTGTTTGGACGCGGCGTTTGTTCAAAGATGGAGGTCAGTACGGACACATCCTTCTTCGTGAGTTACATATATAGGAAGGTTATGTATGGCTTCAGGAATTTCGTCAAAATGACGAAAAATGACTTTGAGATTTTGCTCCAGAAATTGGCACCAAAATCCGAAGAATAGATATAAAATTTCACGAATATTTTCTCGTCTCAGATTAGCCTACCGCTCTGATATTTAGCCAGTGGCGATTTTTTTTTTTTTTCAAATTTAATAGCATTGATTTTACATTTTTTTTTTGCAAGAACGTCAGTCGCATCACGTTTTTGTAGTAAGGCTTTTGTAATCTGCAAATGCACACCCCATGAACATGCATCGCGCTGCAGATCCTCAATAAGAGTAAGAAGGTCTTCTTTCGAAAACATCTCAACTTCTGCAAATAAACGAACGACACACTGAAGGAAGTACGAATGCACGCGGACACGCCCAGACGTACAGACTTTGTCTGCTGTTTTCCATTCTGGCCGGCAGACAACGGAAACCGTCCGCTTACAAAATAGTTAGCGTAAATACAGGGACAGTCCGCAGACATTCCCAGAATTCACACGCGCACAAATTATGTAGGTGTGGACGAGTCTTTGGCCAGCAGATATGATATGATATATTTGTTAACTGCAATTGGGTTCACACACGGTGGCAGTAGTACAGTACACATTTACACACAAACAATAATACAACAACACAATTAACACAAACAATACATAGAAAAACACAATTAACTAACTGGGAAGAGTGCGGGCTGTGCCCCGTCTTTGCGAATTATACCCTGCCATTTGCCTTACAACTGAGGAAAACGCACGGATAAACCTCAGTCACGGTAGCCGAAGAGTGCCAGTTGGCGCGATGAGAACACAATATGCAGAAGAGTAAACAGAATGTACAGAAACATAACAAATCAGAGGTAATGCCAACGTAAACACGTCCTTCAATTCAGTAACGTGCATGCAATGTATGTTCATTCCGTACATTTGGCACACTCTGTCAGTCGTTGTGTATGTCATGTTGAACTCAAGCCACTTCGTTTAACTTCTCATTGCTGCGAATTGACTTTGTAGAAAATCGCAGCACCTGGCAATCTTCTCACCCCAAATGACGTCGCTGTAGTTTTACGGAACACAGCCGATTTGTTTTATCGGCAACCAGACTAAACCTCTCCAATGTCCTTCTGTTTCAGTGCAACCAGAAATGATTCACACTAACTATTTTTCTTCTTTTTTTTCTTGAGGTGCAAAATTATACACAGGCAGAGGCAAAATAAATGGCATTATAATGGAGGTCTGTCAGCATGTTATGAGAGCTGTCTAGCTACTGACGGAAGACAAGCACTGTGATTATAAGCAGCAGGATACGCAAGTCAGGGACGATAATTGCGTTCATTTTTCTTTCTTTTCTGATTTTTTTCTTTCGCACCTTTTTGTTTCTTTAACTACATTTTTCTCTTCCAGCTCTCCTTTCCTTTCTCTGTTTTACTGCATTTACCTTGTTTTCTATCTTCTCTTCTTTGATTCCTTTTCGTTTTCTCTTTCTGTTTTCTTTACTCCCATATTGTTCCTCCAATCTTCCTTTCAAATTACAGAACTGTGCAGGATGTTCTTGTAACCATTTAGTAACCAATTGTTTTCAGCCCCTAGGCCAGATTGCAACATGCAACAAGAGTTGCATATCCTGTACATGCACGCACACACACACACACACACACAAACACATGTGCTTGTGTGTGAAGGAAGGAGTACAGTACGGCCTCGTTCTACGACGGGGATATGTTCTCGAATATTTTGTTGTAAATCAAATCATCTTAAAACGAGTATTATTTAAATGGTTTAAATTGAGATAGATTCATGGGCCAAACAAACTAGGCAAATAATTTTAAAATTTAAAATATTTATTTACAAGATGACATACAATTTTAATTTAATTAATTAGATATATAGAAAATGACACAGATAATTGAAAAAGATATCAATCAAATCACTTTTTATTTTGTTGAAGAAGGCCAAGGCCGTGGTTTAGGAGACATCAAGAAAGAATTTAACATCAATTGTTTTAATTTTTTTTTCTTTTCTGTTTTTTTGATGGACGTCATGAGTGGAAAAATCAGTCAAATTAAAAGAACTGCACCAAAATAGAAAAAGAAGAAACCTTTGCACACCGGAAAAGAGCTAGAAGCGCACTAATTACAGAAAGGAGGCTTGAGTTGCGACAGTGATGCACCAAAAGTCTGGAGTGTTCGATCCGAATTGACAAAAGTCGTAAAAGTGAATCGTCGTAAAACGAAACGTCGCAAAACGAGACCCTACTCTACTTAGTTATAGTTACGTCGGTACTATATTCTTCCTTCCACGTAAGTACACATATAATCTTTTTTAATGTTTGCAATCCCCTTGTGCTTCTTTTGACAGTATACAGGCAGTACTTTACCGCCTTCAAAAATTTTATATACATAATTTAGCGTTCTTTATAGTAACTTTTGTTGCTGGTGATGTATCCCGCATTTTGATTTTTGCAAGTTTTGGCACACGTTTTTTGACACATTTTTCCTCAAAGCACGCAATAAAATCGAGGGCTTTTATATTGGTAGAAGCTATTACCTTGACTTGCAACTGTATTGTTGATGGTTGGCATCCTGTTGCGTTTCCTATGCCGGTAAATAAGCAGTAATTTACTTCCCTCAACGCAACTGTATTAGTTGTGTCGTTGGCGCTGTAGTACTACTTATTTGTACATAAGGAGCTTCAATCTGAATGGAAAGGGCAAAATGAAGTGCTAGTTGCGTTATAGCCTGGCGCACTTTACGTATATCCAGGTTTATTTAGCTTTCCCTCCACTGCGAGCTAATGGCACCTCATTGCGAATGAAATACTTGATAATAAAGATAATTACGGTGAAGTGAGATGTAACAACAGTTAATAACAGCTTACGTTTGACGGTATCTTGCTATATACTTCCTTGCGAAATGTTTCGGTCAGCTTCAGAATGCCATCATCAGGCAGTGTAAACTACACAAGGCAAACCTTTCACCTACACCACATTAAAATACTTACGAGAAATTGTTTTCTATCCTCCGTATTTTCTTCCTTATGCTAAAGGAGCCTGAGGCTATAACAGCAAGTGTTGGAATCCATTTCATTCATATGGAAATCCAACCGGTACGAGAATTAATGGTATGGCCTCTTGAATTTTCCGCCCTTTACAGGCTCTGATACGCATCACAAAACATAGCTTAGGGTAACACTTGACGCACAAAATTACATCTTGTTCCATCTTTCCACAAGTTAGGCTGCAGCGACTAGGTAACTCTGTATCAATATGTGACGTGATGGAAATTCTGCCACTACGTTCCCAGGTTTGTGATTCGGAATACATTTTTACCATTAATTAGTACTGCATTACGCAACTGAAAGCAGCAGTAACCGGAAAAAGGCGTTATATAGAAACTTCCGTATTACGGACAACATCGGGACGGTCATTAGTGAAAATGGGCAGAAAATCGTAAAAATTTCGTTTAAGCGCCTATTGACTACCGTATCAAATGGCATGAAAATGGAATGTTCGACGGCCTTCTTCATGACAACGATACGAGTGCCCCATCATACATTACATCATAACCTACAAAGCAGCAAGCTTTCCCATGATATAGCACCTAATAACCTACATGGAAAATTGTCGGACACAAAAATCCAGCGAGCACTACTTTATATTTTAGTCGCATTAATACGAAATATATAAATAAATAATTTTATTTTCATTTAATTTGCAATAATTTGATTCTTACCTAATTAATAACAAACGTGTAAAATGTATTATAACTGTCGTGAGGCTGGTAAGTAGCCTTTAGGTTTCAACCACGTAGTGCAGGAATGAAGTGGGTCGGGATATTGTAGTCGGTATAGCGACTCACTACGGGCTGCACGGTTCGGGGATCGAATCCTCCCGTGGTGGCGAGATTTTCCGCAACCACGCAGACCGGGTCTGGGACCCTAAGAGCCTTAAGTACAATGTTTACAGAATATCTCTCCTGGATGTTAAACGGAAGGAACACCATCTAGTTTGAGGTTAAAAAAGAGTAGAGCTGTACCTGTAATCCCGCCTCCCTTGGCCTTCAAGGCCTCTTCTAAGGTGAACTTCGCCTTTTTTTACCTTTAACTTTATTATGAGGACTAAACTGATATTAGTACATAAACAATTAAGCTAAATTACTGCACTGGTTGTCGTGTGTAGAGTTTCCAGAAAAGTGTAATTTAACGAGATAAAAAGGCTTGAATATCTGCTTATTTTCTAGAAGTCTATCTGAATGTATTTCGCGCGAGACTTTATTAGTAGAAGAGACATGTGCTGCCATATCTTGACAACACAAAACGACAACTCTAACAGAATTTCTTACTACGAAACACCCGGTAGCCTGCTCCTTTCTGAATAACTTTCTTCTCCCTTCAAAGAATTGGTAGCACTATAACACAGCATTTACTGTCTATGCAGAATTAAATACACATATTTCTACATAAAATTCATTATACTAAGATTTACTAATAGACAAGGCAAGTGTGGTATTTGCTTAAAACCTCTCCATGTCAATATATCTAACAGCTCCTAAAGACGTATGTGTGTCTGATGGAGTTGGTGTTTTAAGTATGACAGTATCTATTTCATTTTATGACAATGCTGTTAAGGGAAAGCTGACAGCAGCGTAAACTTCCGCTGTGTGTCCCTCTGTCAGTCGTTCATGTTGCATGAAGGCTGCCATTGCCCAACACACAGCCAATTTCATTTGCTGCTAGCTCCCATGAATTGACTTCTCCCGTACAAGCAATCGACTACTGTCACTACATTCTATAGCGTACTAACTTCCCATCCTAACAACAGGAGACAGAGTGAGCATTTGTAAGGAGTTTCTTGATGCACACGGAGAGAGAAACTGACAGAAGTAAGGGTCTCTCGGCTGGGCAGAATTATTGGACGACACTTGTCAAACATTTTAAATTGCTGGATACATTACTTCACATTCTTTTTCTCAACATCATACCGTGTCTCATTGTCATACAGCAATTAGATATATTTATTTCTCTCGTCCTGGTACCAAAAGAACACCCGATGGACTGCCTGACCCTGTCGACTAAACCAATAGGATCCTTCAAAACGTCGGGGTATTTTTACCCAAGGGCCGAGTTTAACATCCCGGAAGACTTGCAATTTCATCAACGTTGTTTCTGAAGATCTGAGTCCTAAATGTTGCTCACGTAGCAGGTAAAGGTAATATTTAGGGAAAAATACAACCCGAAAAATGCATAATAAAGAATTACGAAAAGGAATAAATATGTAAATAGTGGGGTATGTAGTTGAAAGTGTTTAGGTTGCTGCTTCAATATGAAGACCAATAAAGCAAACCGTTTCAGACAATCTTAAAAAAAAGTACAAGCTCTGCAATTTCACAAGATCATATGAAATTACAGGCTCGTTTAGTTTATTGGACCGTGCATCATTGTGACAGTTTAAGAATAAAAAACCAACTAGATGTCACTTGCTATTTTATTTCACTTCTTATGTGCTCAACACGTTTCGGACATTAATATATCCATCATCAGGAGCTTGCGACTATTCTGTTGAATTACCACATTGTTCTTATTATTCTTGGTTCGATGTGTGTTGGAGATTCGGTGTGCTTCAGCCTGCAACACGGATACCACTCCAATCCAACCACACCGAAACTCCAACACACATCGAACCAAGAACAACACGACCAATGTGGTAATTCAACAGAATAGTCGCAAGCTCCTGATGATGGATATATTAATGTCCGAAACGTGTTGAGCACATAAGAAGTGAAAAATAGCAAGTGACATCAAGTTGGTCTTTTATTCTTCAACTGCTATTATAGGTTATGTTTAATTCCGGCTACAAATAAGAAGACACTTGCAAACCATTCAGAGATAATACAAACAGAACAGAAATGCACATATGTAAATACATTAATGACATACCACGGTGGTTCCAGAAGGAAAACCTATGTTTCAATGTAGACAAAAAAGATTCATGTTCTGATGCATGACTGCAGCAAAATAAACACAGGTTGCGGCAACATAATCGCGGGTCTTGAGTCCCAGCGTAAAACAAAAGTGCCTGTAGGAAACAACCAGTCCAAAAGAAGCAAGAGAAAAGTAGGGTCAATACCAATTAGTACCCATGCAATCATAAATACTCGTACAATTTAAAGAAGCATGACCCATTAACAACGAATAATCTAAATAATTACAATTACATTGAAACCAGGGCACACAATGTTTGAAGATATTGACAGGAAAGTTCTTAGTGCAAAATGCTTGGTCATTAGCAAACAAGGTCAGCGAAGTGAACAGCACCATACCGTGCGATCCGTAGCGAAGTGAACAGCACCATACCGTGCGATCCGTAGCGAAGTGAACAGCACCATACCGTGCGATCCGTAACGAAGTGAACAGCACCATACCGTGCGATCCGTAGCGAAGTGAACAGCACCACACCGTGCGATCCGTAGCGAAGTGAACAGCACCATACCGTGTGATCCGTAACGAAGTGAACAGCACCATTCCGTGCGATCCGTAACTCGCTACGAAAGTGTTTGACAGTGACAGTATTTGCCTTTAGGGCATTTTAACCGAAAAATGTCAATTAGGATTAAAAAGGCTGCAAACCTCGAATGTGCACAGGTTAGCATAACACTATCAACTATGCCTTATATGGAAATGTAGATAATTTCCAATTTTATACATATTTTTACAAATAAATATGTGTAAATTTTAATCCTATCTTTTAAAGTTCACATTTCAACACAGCAGTTCTTAACACGTTTCATCACCAACACTTCCTCTTGCTTCCAAGCTTACAGTTGATTAGATAAGCGCAAAAGGCAAAGCTCAACCCAGAACGGGCCATGAAGGCCCAGAGGGGGAGTAGTGGTATATATCTGTACTCTTTCTTTAACCTCGGCGTTAGATAGGGTGGTCAACGCCACGCCCTAGGTGCTTTAAACCCGGGAAGTGATACCTATCATATAGGAGGCTGGGTTGACTCCAGAGCCAATCTGGATGGATACGAAAAGTCTTGCCCCTACCGGGTTTCGAGGGACGGCATTGCATAGTCGGCATAGCGATTTGCTACGGGCTGGGTGGTCCGGGGATCAAATGCCGGTACGGGCGAGATTTTCCGCACCCATCCATACCGACCCTAGGGCCCACCCAGCCTACTGTGCAATGGGTAAAGGGTCTCTTTCCCGTGGGTAAAGCGGCCGGGTCGGAGGGTTGACCACCCAAACCCATTTAGTACCGAGGTTAAATAAAGAGTAATAATACACCTCTAATCCCCTTCTGGGCCTTCAATGCCAGTTTTAGAGTGAATTTTACCTTTTACCAGGATTCGATCCCTGTAACATCGAGCTCGTAGCGAGTCGCTAAACTGACTGAGCTATACCGGCACTCCTGCAGAACACACAACAACACGCTATGTTATATTGCACATATCATAACAAAGTTGTATTACGTTGAACGTAGAGTACTGGGACATTTCAGCTTATCTCAGTGTGTACTACACACCCTTAAAAGTTTGTAAACTGCTTTTCTTAACACTGTGTATAACTTATTTTTATGCAAGACATCCGCATTGTGTACTGATCTAATAATTAATAGAGTGGTATAATGTAGTCCAACACAACTTTATTACGTGAAAATTTAAGACAACTTAGCTGTATGTTTCGGCTTCTAGAAGCCCAAGCCTGAGGATGGCTTCTAGAAGCCGAAACATGTAGTTATGTTATCTTAAATGTGCATGTAATAAAGTTGTGTTGGACTATACTGGACCACTCTTTTAATTGCTGTGTTTAGTAACTAGTACCCAAAAACAAAGTAACTTTGGATAAATTCCAGATTTTTCGGAATCTAACCATTATAATTACAGGAAGAAGACTGATGATACGATGGACCGACCGCTTAAGGATGAGAAGTATTGATGTTTTGACGGTTAACGTTTCTGAGCTTAGCGATGCATGCAGTAAAACGTACCAGCATAAAGGTTTATGAAGTAGTAACAATCATGACATTGTCCAGAGACTTCGTCTAATGGCAGATATCCTGAATGAATTATCCAAGTAATAGGAATTTTTTCAACGAAAGAAATTACGATGCCTCAAACAGACGAAGCTATAAATATAAACTACGATAAAAAGCCCTGCTAACATTTGTTAGACTATCATGTATTGTACAAACACAGGAATGTTTGCAGTGGTTCCAATAAAGCAAATGGGCAAACTGTTGGGAATTTTCAACGTATATTAACCCTTCAAACGCCGAGTTAAATCCCATTTGCCCTTTGCCATCATTATTCGGAGCTCACCATATTCTCCACGTTAGCAGGTAAAGGGTTAATACTGGCTACCTCAGCGAAAAGAAAAATGATAGGCGAAAACAGTCAATACACTGGTCATACAGAGCTACTCAGTTTCAGTGACAAACTGCCTCTTCAAAGCAGGCTCAGTGCGGTGACAACACACACTTCGTCGTTTTGGCAAGTAAAAAGTGGCAGAGAAGGATTTACTGCGATTTAAAACCAATTAAAAAAGCAGTCTGTACTACAGCTCTACGTGCCAGTGATAATGAATGTAATTTTAGTGCAATAAATAACAGTACGATAGAACAAGACAGGCAATGTACGTGTTGCGTAAGAGTGAGGCGTCTTCGTGTAACCATTGTTGCATTGGAAAACAAATAAGTATTAAATATTACGAGTGGGTGTGTGTGTGTGTGTGTGTGTGTGTGCGTGAGTGTGTGTGTGTGTGTGTGTGTGTGTGTGTGTGTGTGTGTGTGTGTGTGTGTGTGTGTGTGTGTGTGTGTGTGTGTGTGTGTGTGTGTGTGTGTGTGTGTGTGTGTGTGTGTGTGTGAG
>Ga0131853_10014147_pt1 | contig 14623 bp, 14 predicted proteins | sample TergutLab28metaG_FD_92764 | JGI IMG/M metagenome (GOLD analysis project Ga0131853, IMG submission 92764) | Labiotermes labralis P1 segment gut microbial communities from Petit-Saut dam, French Guiana - Lab288 P1 (version 2) (version 2) | ecosystem: Host-associated > Arthropoda: Insects >... | reverse complement strand
GTAAAATGATTTTTCCCTAAGAAAGTTCATTAAACTGTGTCTAAATCTGTTTAAATTGTCAAAGTCTTTCTTTACATTGATGGGTAACCTATTGAAGACTTTCACACCCATATACCCAATTCCATATATATATATATATATATATATATATATGTCTTAATTGTGTATGTATGTATATATAGAAAAGTAATAAATTCTTGACAAATAAAAAACATCAGGAATCCTGTCAACTCGGGGAACTATGCTATACATAAGATTGGTACAGCCATTACACAGTGTAGGGAAGAAAGTCCAATAACGGCTAAGCATCCTGGACTGCAGTGTGGACTGTGATGACTTAGCACCTATCTCAGCCCCTTGTTCCCCCATTGGTCTGCCTTGAGAACAGGATACTAAACTCCTAGGGCATATGGTGGGTATAAACATAATACAGTGATACCTCGGCTAACGAATGACCCTGCTAACGAATGTTTCGGCTAATGAAGATTGTTTTCGCTGTTTTTCGGACTCGGCTAACGAATAAGGGTTCGGCTAACGAATGTTTTAGTGGATGCGCGCGCTAACATAAAGCAGCAAACATGAACGGTCGGGCCATTTCAGGAGCTTATCTTTTCCGTTTATATGTGTGTGACAAAGAAATGAGCTGAGTACATCACATCGGGGAGACCCACCAACCCGACTGGGTTGTTTACGTTCGAGACAGCGAGAAGTGAGACGCCTAATAACATAAGCTGTTTCGGATTTGATGACGGATGTATATCAGAAGGTGAGAGAGGGCCATCGCTTTGACCTTCTAGAGAGGGGCTTCCAGAGTGCCACAGAGAGAAACTCTTCTCATACCAGTGTCGGTACCGTGCGCGCTCCGTGTGGCTGTGAATGCGAGAGGTAAGTGTAATTATAGCATTTATTCTTTACTTGACTAAATTCTACTATGGGGGATTAATTTGTAATTAGTAAATTCTATTCTTATCTAATTAAATGAATAATATGCTATATGTCATATTTCTTTTATATTTTTCAGAAAAAAATTTTAAAAGTGAAAAAAAATTTTCTGGACAGTGGGTCCAAAAAAAGTAAGTGACAAACCCAAGGGGAGCAGAAAGTTGCTCACAACTGAGCAAAAGAAAGAAATAATTTCAGCATATGAAAGAGGAGTCAGAATTGTGGATTTAGCAGCCAAGCATGGCATAGCATCATCATCAATAGCTACAATTTTGAAGAAGATGGAGGAGATTAAGGCAGCTTCAGTTGCAGCTGGTGTGAAGACCTTGGCCTCTCAATCCCAAAGAAGTTCTGGGAATGAAGAAATGGAAAAGCTTCTGATGATCTGGATAAATGAGCGTTAAATGGCTGGTGACACTATGACTCAAGAGATGATCTGCGGCAAAGCCAGAATGATTTATAAAAATTTGAAGAAAAATGTGGCAGGATGCAGTACAGCAGAGGCAGAGGAAGAATTCAAAGGAAGCAGAGGATGGTTTGAGAAGTTCAAGAGAAGGTCAGGGATCCGTAGTGTAATTAGACATGGAGAAGGACCCAGTGCAAATAAAGAGGAGGCTGAGAAGTTTGCTAGAGAAGTTCAGGAGTGGGCCATCATTCATGGATACAAGCCAGAACAAGGGAATCAGGAAAGAGACAAGGAAGATAAAGAGTGCTCATCAGAGGAGGACAGCAATAAAAAGGGAAGAATGCCAACAGGTGACATTAAAAAAATGCTGCACAACTGGGAAGAGTTTGTCTTCGGCTACAAAGTGGCATCCCAACAAAACTGAAATGAACAGACTTTGTGCCTTGGTTGAAGACAAGTGTTTGAATCACTTTAAAAACATTCAGAAAAAAAGAGAAGTTCAATCAACTTTGGACAGATTTTTGACTTCTCCTTTAGCAAAGAGACAGAGGTCAGCTACTGAAGAAGGGGAGACTTACCTTGAATAAACTTTGAAAATTTGGAAGAAGAATAGTAAAAACATTGTGTACATATTTTCAGTTTAATAGTATAAAGTGTATAATATATTTTCAGTATAATTGTGTAAAGATTGTCAGTTTTTCATTCTACTTTCCATTCTCCTTCATCCATTTGGGTAGCTGTTCATCTCAGCCTTTGGTGAGTTTTTGCACTTTTATAGTGTGCTTTTTACTATTTCATAAAACTTATCTTTAAATAGTGGGCAGCATCCAGAACGAATTAAACAATTTTCTATAGAAACCTACAGGAAATCACGTTTCGGCTAACAAAGATTTCAGCTAACGAATGTGATTCCAGAACGAATTATCTTCGTTAGCCAAGGTATCACTATATTTGGCACATCTCTCATTATCAACCCATGATAATGGAGGCAGAGACAATTGCTGAATCACTGTACATCGATACATTCACAGAGCTGATTACTTAGAAACATTCATTACATGTAATTACCGTGATAGTTTCTTAAAAGCTTTATTTACCTACTGATTTTAAAAATAAAACATTATGTCAGAATATACATAATTGACACAAAAATTTTGTATGTATGGCTGAAATACTGCTTGAAAACTTGAGTGTCTGTTATTTAAAGTCTTGTGTTGTCTGGTGGCTCTTCTGTATACCTTTGTTCATAATCTCACACTGTTTTCTTCTGTAACACTATCTTGATCACTGTGCTGAAACATTTCAGTTTGTTTCAATTGAAAGTTTTCATCATCGAAGTGCACAAAGTATGTTGTAACTAATTCTGTCATGCTCTTTATTTTAATTTCACCTCGACAAGTGCAGTCAATTCCCAGTTCTTGCAGTACTGTGGCTGTATTTTCTGTAACCTACATAAACAAACAAAAAGAAAATTTAAATCTTGGTCTTGTGGGGTAAACCATGATGCATTTTAGCTAATGTAGAATACAGAAAGAACCTGATGACTGAATGTGCTACACCTGCACACACACAAAAGAGTAATTCCATAGGCACCTTCCCTTTCATTGCTGTTTCATTAATTGTCTGCATGCACAGCAGTAATGCTGAGAGTTTTGCTGTGCTTACATTGCACACCACATCAGGAATGTACACATCCTTACTCGTGAAAGGAAGTAAGTTCCTGTGTGTGTTTTTTTTTTATTTCAGAACCTTGGCGTAACCTTCATAAATGAAGTATCCTATTCTTGTTCAAAAAGAGGGAAGCATTTCTTGATCACCTATCATAAAACTCAGCAGACTGGTGAAGAATTTTTTTCCACATTGCAGTATCGTATAATGGGAGAATTTCATGATTATTTCAGGTAATGTAGTAGGATTTACAGAATGCAGGATGAATTCACAGTGTGAGGATTGATAATAGTACCTTCGAGAGGGTGGAAGAGTTTAAATATTTGGGAACAACCTTAACAAATCAAAATTCTATTCCAGAAGAAATTAAGAACAGGCTGAGGTCAGGAAATGCTTGCTATCATTCAGTGCAGAATCTTTTGTCTTCCAGGTTGCTATCCAAAAATTTAAAGATGAAGATATATAGAACTATAATTTTGCCAGTTGTTTTGTATGGGTGTGAAACTTGGTTGCTGACATTGTGGGAGGAAAGGAAGCTGAGGGTGTTTGAGAACATGATGTTGAGGAGAATATTTGGACCTAGGAGGGACGAGGTAATGGGGGAATGGAGGAGATTGCATAACAAGGAGCTAAATGATTTGTAAACCTCACCCAATATTGTGTGGGTGATAAAATCGAGAAGAATGAGATGGGCTGGGCATGTGGCACATATGGGTGAGGAGAGGGGGTGTATAGAGTCTTGGTGAGGAAACCAGAGGGAAAGAGACCACTGGGGAGACCTAGGCGTAGATGGGTGGATAATATTAGGATGGATCTCAGGAGGTGGGATGTGGTTATATGGACTGGATTGGGCTGGCCCAGGATAGAGGCAGGTGGCGGATGCTTGTGAGTGCAGTAATGAACCCTCGGGTTCTGTGAAAAGCGGGGAATTTTTTTACTAGCTGCAAACCAGTTAGCTTCTCAAGAAGGACTCTGCACCATGGAGTAAGTAAGTAAGTAATGTAGTAGGATTTATCAATATGAAAGAAGTTGCGATTGGCTGAACAAAAAGCTTGCACAATGAAGGCACTGAATGCATGACTGGCTAAGCTACTGCCAGTTTCTCAAGAAAGACCATGCTCTGCAGGCTTAGAGAGATAGTCACTTAGTCAGTCAGTCAGTCAGTTGGATGGACAGTTGGTCTGTCATTCCACCTGGCCATTCATCCATCTCTCGGTCAGACAGTCAGTCATTTTGTTAGTTTACTTGGTTAGCAAGCTGGATAGCAGTCAGGGTATGTAAGGAATCATCAAGAATATAACCTGGATGAGAAAATACAACAGTATAAGATACATATTAAAGACAGTCGATCTACTTAGAAGATAGTAGATTACGACTGACAGGCTCTGAGATGGCATCTCAACCTTAACACAAATATATAAATTAGTCAAAAAGATGTAGCCACCAATAAACTTAAAAAACAGAACATAATATATTTGGAACACATAGGGAAAAAATAAATGTAATTATATTAAATTTTAATACTGTTGTAGAAGACGCTGAAACAAAACACCCTGAAAATCACATGGCCAGTATGTCCCAAAATAGCAGTCCTTCTTGTCTGATGCAATAACAGTATTTCTTAAACAACCGCAGGTTTTCTCCATATGTAGATATTTTTGGGTGACAACATGTGAAGGAGACTGTTTGCTCAATTTTATCTGACTCTCTGTCTGTCTGTCCATCTGTCCCACTACGTGTCTTAGAGTAACTCCATCGGAAGGGTGTTTGTGAACTTTTATATTTGGGATTTTCATCAAATTTCCTGTATACATGCTGATTCTTTTTAAAATGAGGCAAAAATAATAGGTGCTTTACATGAGGACTTATGTACATTTATGATCTCTCACCACACTTGGTATTAGAAACAGAAATGCTTTGTTCTCTGTGCAGTATGCACTGAGGCCAATGTGAAAGCTTTTATAATTGAAACAGGCTGTATTGTTGTTAGGGTGTGAGCTGAGGGTTAAAAAAAAGTTGAGCATGAAGCACAGTCAATTGCCAGTGTCCGGTATCAACATTTAACAGATACCAATTGTCATTCTCATGCTTACAGTATGAAAAGAATGAGTGACCAGAAGTCTTGTTAAAGTACAGAGAACTGTTACAGTGTATGTTAAAGTACACAGTTTTTTTGTGGAAAGTATTCACAAATTTAAAATCTATGGACAATGACAGAGCAAGCATATGAAATGTACATATCATAACTTATTTAAAATAATATAATTCAGCACTGCCACAACAAATGAGCTGCACCTGAATTTTTCCTGGTTCTCCTGTAGACTCCATTCTAGAAGCCATGTTCACTGAATGACCCCAAATATCATAATGTGGCTTATGCACACCAATGACACCAGCTGTCACTCTTCCATGTGAGATTCCTGTAAATGTACAGTAATATTACATTTATTACAAATGTAAGGGAGTCTGAACTGAGTCAACAACACAAAATAACTGAATTGTGGATTATCCATCCCATTGTGTTAAGTAACAATGTTGTTTATTGTCCGTCTTACACAACAATGCGATGTAAAGTTACACTGTAAACAATTAATGTAGCTACATGTTTCAACCCCTACCTACGGTAGGTAACTACTTCAGAAGTACCTTGTATGTTTAAAATTTTATAAGCCTGAGGATGACCCCAAGGGGTTGAAACATGTAGCTACATTAATTGTTTACAGTGTAACTTTATATCACATTGTTGTGTAAGACGGACAATAAACAACACAATATAACTGGCTAGTTTTGGAAGGTAGTGGTTGTGGTTGTGATGGTGGTGGTTTAACTGAGACCAGTTGTAAAGCAGTAAACTTGAACAACAGTCATAGCCACAAAAAACTTCACATGTTGAATACAAGAACAATACCTTCCTTGAGAGAAAGTGAAAACTGCAATAGAATGAGTGGTGTACAATGATCCATATTTTAATCACATGATAAGAAGAAATAAAGGGCAAGGTAAATTTCTCTCTAAAACAAGCCACAAAGGCCCAGAGGGGAGTAAAGGTATGACTGTACTCTTTCTTTAACCTCAGCACTAGATGGGGGTGAGTGATCAGCACCCCCACCCTGGCCACTCTACATCTGGAAAAGTGATCCAGTACCCATCGTACAGGAGACTGGGTGGGCCCCAGAGTTGGTTGAGATTGGGCTGGAATATTTTGCCTCCCCTGGGATTCGATCCGACCTGTAGCAATTTGCTGTACCGACCACACTATCCCAGTTCCCCCAAGAAGAAATAAACTTCATAAACTCTTAACAGTGTTAAACACTGTATATAAAATTGTGTATCAACAAGAATAATAAGAAAACTACAATAATAAAAGCACGAAAAACTGATTAGAAGGTAACATCGTAAGAATTGCACAAAAACTACGTATATATACAGCACATTTAACAACAAAAAAATGCGAAAAAGAAAAACTGCCTTCAAGACATGTTATTTTAATAGTTTACAAATAAAATAAAGTGATGATACAATATAATTTATAATAATGAAGTTACACTGGAAAACCGCTTGGATCCTATTTAGCTTGAGAATAATAATTAAAGTGGTTTTAAATTTTTTTAAGTTTTAGTACAGATAAATTTTAAGATTTTAGCTTGATGGACTTAGTATTTTCAGAATATTCATATATGTAATGATGGGTTTCTTAGAAAACTGGAAGAGTGATAAATGGCTTAATTTAGTGTAAGTGTATGAAACTATTTGAGCTCGAGCATTTGTGCAGTTCAACGTAAAAATTCTCTGAATATAAATTATTTCAAAATAAGTTTCTGATTCATTCCCTTTTTGTATACTGTCATAAAATGGGTTACATTACTGTTATATTGTTAAACATCAAATACACCTTATCTTTACATCTACAAGACTTGGCCTATTTCAGACCATCTTCTGGAGGTTACACAATTTGAAAGAGTTTTGGTAACTTGAAGATGACTTATATTGAGATTTTATTTCTTTTAAATATTGTAATACAATAAGATAGGTACCTAATATAGTACCACAGAAATGGATATAAGTTTTGAAGTGGACTGAGTTTCCTTTCCACTCCCATGTGCCGTATAGGTGTATATATTAATCTCGTTGTAATACATTTACAGAAAGTTACTTTGAGGTGTTAGAAGGGTATATTTTGTTAACCATTATACATAATGAAAAAATACAACACTGTAAAAACGAAAAATTCTAAGTCCTGTCAGAAAATGTCCACATGTTTTCTAACCACTTTATGGCCAATTGCAGCATCAACAATTCAGAGGGCATCAAATCCAGTAATCTGGGAGGTCAAGCACTCAGTCATCTCCTCACCAATTACACCTCACTTAATATCTTAGCGATTGTCTTACACTGCCACTCTAATAATGTGGTGTTTCACTTTGTTGAACAATTTAAATGTTGTCCTCTGGCTGTGAAGTGGTGGTTCTCCAGTGCATGACAATAATTACTATTAACACTAATGGTCTCCACAAAGGAATAATTCTACAAATTTGTTATGTTGACTGCTTCACGCAATAATTTGCAACAAAGGAACACACTATTCTCAACATGGCACGAATGTTTTGTGCTACCCTTCATTTGAGGTTTCTATTTGCTTCAGTACACATAATAGTAAAGAATATATAGCCTGTTGTATTCTTTCTTTCAGGCGATTCCCTGGAATCTGAATTTTATGTACTGACATTTCGGAGCACTCTGTTCATTCTTCACAGGTAGTGTAAGCAGGAAGAATAATCGGGACAAGATTGCTAGGGTATTTATACAGGCAAAGGTTTGGCTCAAAAATAGCCTGAGCCAATTGGAAGGAGGGGGTATGGGGAGGGGCATTTCTGAGTAGAGGAACAGGGTGTGGAGGGCAAACACACCAAGAGAAGGCCTGTAGTAAGTATGTGAGGGAGAAATGACCCTGGGTCGGAGTAAGGAAGGGGAGCCATGGGATGATAATGATGGAAATATTATGTTTCAGGAGGCTGTATCCTTTCATTTAGTACGTGCAGAAGAAGTTTCCAGGATTTGCTTAAGGTCAGGCCATCTCTATTCATGTTGTGTGGGTGCATTTCCAATTCATTGGCTTCCCTGATGAGTCAGTCCATCGTATTTGGTTTCTGCAGAGAGAAGTTTTGTAACCTGTAGCTTAATAATATGGTCCTGGTTGATGCTGTGTTCCACTACTGCTGATTTAACTGTTTGTGCTATTGTATGTGTCTATTTTGTTCTTTGATTCTTATTTGAATAGATCAGCCACTTTATCCAGTATAAACAGGGCCACATTCACATTGGATGCTGTATACATCTGGCATCCTTAATCCCAAAGCATCCATGACGGGTGGAAGGTAACTGTATATTTTCCTTGGTGGTAGAGAGACACTTTTTATGCTGTGTTTTAGCCAGTATTCTGTTGAGTTGGCCATATTTTGTCTGAGTGTAAGGTATGAAGGCAATTGAAGTGAGTTGTATATTGGTCTTGGTGGGTTGTGTTGCAGGTTTAAGGGCTCATCGTATTTGCTGAGGGCTGTATCCATTATCCTCACCAATGTTTTCAAGGATAATGGATACAGCCCTCAGCAGATATGATGAGCCCTTAAACCTGCAACACAGCCCGCCAAGACCAACGAATGATTCACTTTGATTTCGTTAATATCTTACACCCAGACAACATATGGCTGACTCAAAAGAATGCTGGCTAAACACAGCATCAAAAGTGTCTTGAAGATGGTGGTGAGGATAATGGATACAACCCCCAGCAGATACAATGAGCCCTTAAACCTGCAACACAACCCATCAAGACCAACAAAAGACTGACCTCGATGGCATTCATACCTTACACCCAGACAACATATGGCCAACTCAACAGAATGCTGACTAAACACATCAAAAGTGTCTTCTACCACCAAGGAAAATCTACAGCTACCTTCCACCTGTCAAGGATGCTTTGGGTTTAAGGATGCCAGATGTATGCAGCATCCAATGTGAATATGGCCAGGCTTATATTGGATAAAGTGGTCGATCTATTCAAATAAGAATCAAAGAACAAAATAGACACATATGACTAGCACAGACAGTTAAATCAGCAGTAGTGGAACATAGCATCAACCAGGACCATATTATTAAACTGCAGGTTACAAAACTTCTCTCTGCAGAAACCAGATAAGTGGACCGACTCATCAGGGAAGCCATTGAACTGGAAATGCACCCACACAACATGAATAGAGAAGATGGCCTGACCTTAAGCAAATCCTGGAAACTTCTTCTGCACATGCTAAACGAAAGGATACAGTCTCCTGAAACATAATACGTCCATCACTATCATCCCATGGCTCCCCTTCCTCACTCCAACACAAGGCCATTTCTCCCCCAAATACTTACTACAGGACTCCACTTGGTGGGTTCGCCCTCCACAGACTATTCCTATACTCAGACATGCTCCTCCCCCTACCCCTCCTTCCAATTGGCTCAGGCTATATTTGAGCCACACCTTTACCTGTATAAATACCTTAGCAATCTTGTCCTGATTATTCTTCCTGCTTTCACCGCCTATGAAGATGGAATGGAGTGTTCTGAAACATCGGCACATAAAATTCAAACGCCAGGGATTTGCCCAAAAGAAAAAATACAACATTCAGAACACAGTGAAAGTTTGAAATCATGAATATATTTATATAGCCTTCCTGATTTGAAACTTTTGCCATGTCATGAATGCTGTATTCTGTCTTTTGGGTGATTTCCTGGCATCTGAATTTTGTGTTCCGATGTTTCAGATCGCTCTGTTCCATCTACATAGGTCATGTGAATTATTATTCTTCTTCTTCACATGACCTATGAAGGTGGAACAGACAGAGTGTTCGAAATGTCAGCACATAAAATTCAGACATTGGGGAATCACCTGTAAGAAAGAATAAAACAATATGTAGCCTCCTCACGAGACCTTTTTGACAGTCTGTAATAAATGCATGAATCTACAACTGACCAACTCTTAATTTGAAAGTCTGGAAGGTTTCGTTGTTGATATGTTGGAGAACACCCATCATACTTGCTGCGAAACGAGTAAGGACTAGAACCACATGGTCAGAATAGCTAGCCATGTTAAGGGAGTTGGCTGAATCTCTTCTGCCAGGATCTAAACCACAAGCTGCCATGTATGTCCATCCTGCAACTTTTATCTTCTCAACTTGCTTAAAGCTTTCATCAAATAACAGCTGAAACAGCAATAAATAAAACTGTGTTATTTTCTTACAGGTAATTTTACTTCTGTACATAATCTACTTCAATATCTAGTGAACATGTTGCATGTGGAATAATTTTATGGGGTGGGGGGCTAAATTCCCTCTAGCCCTTAGGCTGTGCTGCCTCTAGTGGGGAATGAATGTTTAAGAATATTAATGCCATGTCTGCTGTTTACCTTGTCAAAGTCACAGATGATCTGGTTAAAGATCTTGATGCTTTTCAGCTCATTAGTACCTTCCACACTGTCATCATCCCAGAGAGAATATTCTGTCAAGGAGGCAAACATCACTGCAACTGTATCATATTCTTCATGGTACAGTTCATCATGGTCCCTGTTTGTATCCAAAAACCATTCCGCTGAAACAAAACTAGGCAATGACTGTCCCTACTTGCAAAATGTTTAAAACATTTTAATATACCTGAGACAGATGCTATCATTCAGGTATATGTGTGTTAAGTTGATAGCATTTTGTTAAGTAAATGTAACTTAATATGTGGGTAAACATAAATATGATATGTCTATATTGTGTAACTTGTGTGTGTTGAAAAATATTAATATGACAATGTAAAAAATTTCAAAGGTTTTTTTGGAATTGGGAAAATATCTAATAAAGGTCACATTCATTTACTGCGTCTATTATTGTATTTAGTGCTGTGTATGTTAAACTTAAGCTTCAAATGTTTGTTGACATTTTTGGTGCATGTAGTATAATAAACTACTACTACTACTACTACTACTTTTTCTACTTCTTCTTCTTCTTCTTCTCCTCCTCCTCCTCCTTCTTCTTCTTCTTCCTCTTCCTCCATCTCCTACTTCCTCTTCCTTCTTCCTCCTCCTCTTCTTCATCTCCTCTTCTTCGTCTCCTCCTCCTCCTTCTTCTTCCTTTTCTTCTTCTTCCTTCTTCCTCCTCCTCTTCTTCATCTCCTCTTCTTCGTCTCCTCCTCCTCCTTCTTCTTCCTTTTCTTCTTCTTCCTTTTCCTCCTCCTCCTCTTCTTCTTCTTGCATTACAGTCCTTGGTGGACCCTAGCCTCTTCTTTTAGCAGCTTCTCAACAAACCCTATTTCTTATGGGGTGGCATTGTCAGCCCCACTCTCAACCCCCAACCTGGAGGACCAGAGTATCCCTTTTTGTTTGGGACATCACCTTTGAACTGTCTGGAATGAGAGGCCCTACACTACCACCAGCAATAGCTCACAGGATCATCTGACCATTCAAGCCCCACCACTGCCTCAAAGTAGCAATACCTTTGGGGGGGTAGGGGGATGTGGATGTTAAGCAATTACACTATTAATTGACAGAGATATACTATAATCTATCATTATTTAATTTGTGGTCCATTTTCAACCTGTTTCTTCAGTCTAACCCCAACAGAGATACAATCTTGAGCACACCAAATGAGATAACAGATATCCAAAACTTCTGCCTTCTTACCTGTTACATTATAATACATGGGAATAAGTACAGGAGTTAAACTATGAAAAGGTATGGTGTTTTGTTTTATTTTATTTTAATTCTTACCAACATGTACTGGAAGAATGTTTTCAAGTAAAAATCTGTTGACCATGTTCGTTGTAGTGACATCTTTCCGTTCCTGAGACAACTGTCGCTTCCACTTGTAATTCAGACGATTCATATATTCAGCCTGTAAGGTATAAGTTTTTAATATTTGAATTCTGAGTTAATCAAATGAATAAACAACACACACATTTTGAAGTAATGGAAGACATGGAAAAACATGCTTAAAATGGTGTGACCTAATTTATGAATTTTTGCTGCGGAATTACCTGCCAAGCACTGGAGTTGAAACTATTGACTTCAGCAATGTACAAGACCAGTAATAGACTTGAACTATTAGTCATAAAACTGGACAAAATGAACTGGGCCTATAAATTGTTACATGTACATCATCACATGCTTACAAAATTAAACATGTTTCAAATATAAGAAGCAGATTTATATACACACATTTTTAAAGAGATTTCTTATTCTGATCTTTTATAAAAATAAAACTGTTGGGGACATAATGCCATATTCATGATTTACATGGCTCATTCACCCACAACTGTAGTTGTACTTTTTCTTTGCATACTTCTGTATCAAACAAGTTTTGCAATGATCAGTGCTAACTAGAGCTGTATTAAGTAGGATTGTATTGTTCCCAGCATAGTCCTTTCTTGTCAGTTATTAACATTTGTAAATTATTTATGTTGCTTTGAAAGTTACTTCTTGTATGTGGTTTCTTAATTTCACTCATGTACGTCCCTCACAGATCCATGAATGAAATAATAATAATCATGTTTTTAACGCCACACTATAGGAAACTATTACTGAGGAAGTGATTTTCAGAATTTTTTATTTCATTTTACTGAAGAGAAACATAAAATGCTGTTCAATCTCATTACAAAACAATTAATAACCATGCTTTTATGCAAAGATAATGGTAACAATTTTGAAAGTATGAATCCTGTATTAATTTTAGGTTTGTTTTACTGGCATTTAACTGCCTCATATTCTTGAATTGTGACATAAAATTTCAAAAGTAACATTCATAAAAATATTTGGTCCTTCTGTACCTCATCAATGATATAAAAAACACAATTCTGAACGTTTCTAAATCTACAGAATAAATAGAACCTTAAACTTTCTGTTAAAAACCACTCTGCCATGCATAAAACACATTAATTCTTCTAAGTAATAATTTAATGTGTGTACTCTATTACTTGATGAGTGAGTTGTTAACATATTCTGTAGCCCCTTGGCTCTGCATACAGAAAATTTTAAACTCTGACAACAGGTGCAGGAATTGAAGGGTTTAAGGAAAATGATGCTGAATGTTGAGCATACAGAAAAGCCAAAATTATTTTTTTAAAATTAAATATTATTATTAGTGCAAGTAGTTTTGGGTTAAACTATAATCAAATGGAAAACACATCTAATTACACAGGATGTTTACTCAACTGATAATCATCACCTTCATTTTAGAGAAAACTAATTAATATCAATTGGTTAATAAATATTTTCATTCTCACACATGCAAATAACTTACCTGTCGATCCATGAAATGTAGAGTAAGAGTTAGATATGTAATACTCAATATATGTGCTACCTTTGCGTCTAGCTGTGGGTTCCAAGACTCCCCATCCTATGCAAAACAATGAACCATTCTGTTAATTTTTAGCACCCTGTTTAGTTTAGTTTAGTTTAGTTTATTAGTCCAAAATATCATACATATGATTGTGGACTCGTCAATTTCTAGCAATGTACAAAAAGTGAGATAAGTCCAATAGCAACGAACACAGTATTCTACAAATGATTTCAGAACCACTTATATATAGTGTAATAAAACTTAAAGTAGATACAGAGCTAATGAAATTACATAGTTACAAAGCTACAAATTCTTCCACTGAGTAAAAGAATGCAGAAGAAGAAGTGATTTCAATTCCTTCTTAAAGGTCTTGTAACTCTCTATTTCTTTTGCGTACCCAGGAAGTTTGTTATATAATTTAGTCCCCATATTTATTACACTTCTCATATAAATCAGTATTGTGTGACTGGATGTGGATATCCATCTTTCTTCGTGTATTATGAGCATGGATATTTGAGTTTAGATCTACAAACTGGTGGTGTTTTCTTACATAACATAAAACTTCCATTATATATAGTGAAACCAAGGATCATCATCATCATCATCATCATCGAATTTCTCACTTCTCAGCTTTGGCTGAGAAATATTCACCTATCCTCAGACGTAGTAATCAACAGGATTAGGCTCGGTGGTCTTATTTGCAGTTTAAAAAGTTTCTTACAATTGAACATGTGGCAAGAATTACAGATTTTTGCAGTTGTATGTATGCATTTGGGTGCAGGTTAAGTCTTGTTAGACTTTGTGATAGTGACTTTGGAATTACTCCCGTAGATGATATTACTATCGGGGTCACTTTATTATAATAATAATAATAATAATAATAATAATAATAATAATAATAATAATAATAATAATAATAATAAGCTATGTATGTCTCCTGTCACAGACATTTCTTCCTGGTACTTCTCTTGAACCAGTGGTGATCCCCACCACTCAGGCCTCAAGCTTCACATTGCAGTGCTTTCCGTATTATGTGTTATGATCCAAGTATAGTTACTATTCCAGTGGCTCCAATTATTACTGGTACAATCGTACATTTCAGATTCCACATTCGCAGTATCTCTATACACAGACTCTTGTATTTTAACTTCTTTTCCACTTCCTTTTGCACAACATTTCTGTCTGCAGGTATTGCCACATCTATCAGTGTGCATGTTTTCTCTTTTTTGTTTTTAATTATTATATCTGGCCTATT
>Ga0131853_10014146_pt1 | contig 14624 bp, 6 predicted proteins | sample TergutLab28metaG_FD_92764 | JGI IMG/M metagenome (GOLD analysis project Ga0131853, IMG submission 92764) | Labiotermes labralis P1 segment gut microbial communities from Petit-Saut dam, French Guiana - Lab288 P1 (version 2) (version 2) | ecosystem: Host-associated > Arthropoda: Insects >... | reverse complement strand
CCACGTGACACCCCTCTATCCGCAAAAGTTGGCACTAACTTCGCCGACCGGCGGCGGCCGCTCTGTCGGTATAGTTCGCGTGCGGACTAAGGCCACGGAGTTTAGTTTAGTTTAGTTTTAGTTCAGGTATAGTGAGCATGATATTATTATTTCTTGCACAGTTGAGACATCTTCAAATAATTTATTAGCATTTAAGTTGTGGGTATTTCAGAGGCGTGTCTAAATTTTACATCTTTTTATACGTACATGAGCTTACTGACAGTTAAACCACGTTGCTTACAGTTCCTCATTTAAATTAGCAATTGCTGGTTCGTGGTGCATTAGGTTGACATAACCTCGCGCTACACCTTTCGAGTGCCAATGCTTGGTGCAAGTCATAATTACCGGCGCCAAGTGTTCAATACACTGTGTTCCCATTACTGTGTTACCGTATAATTACTCGTATCTTTTTAAGAACTCTGTCAGTCATTGGGAATATGTAGCGTCTAATTATTACACGATGGCGAATATCGAATTGGAAATGCTGTAGAGGGATCTATCATGGCCTATATTGGGATCTACCGTGCCATTGACATTGAGGCAGTGGAGCAGCTTGTGGCTTGTCAGGACAGAGCTGCATTCATTTCAGTTAACATGAAATCATACCTCTTCAAACATTATGTTAAGTAGTTTAATTATAAGTTTGGTTATAATCTGTAATTAGGTCAATGTATTTAGCGCACATTAGATGCCATTAGTTGATCCTGAACATGTTTATACTATTTAATTGCTAGACAAATGACAGCTTTGTGAACACCGTTTTGCGTATATGTGAATGAAACGCCATTTATCTGTCCTTTGTTTGAGGTCTATGTTTGTAGTTGTTTCATTCTCGGGAACCTACGTTATTCTCTCTGCACAAACGTTTCAGTTCATCAAGTTTGGGCACTCGAGACTGAAGGCCTGTTATTCAGGAGGATGTACCTTTGTTTGAAATGCACACAGACGTTTCTGTGAACATGCTATGCTTTCTTCAATGGAGAGGTCATAACAATCTGCTAGTCTGCACATCTCACTTGACAGAACATTCGGCTGATGTACAACACAAGTTGTCGAAAAAAAATTTAACCACAATACTTTAAGGAAAAATCTCACTCCATCTGATAACCGTATAACAAAAATAACACGTTACGTCACTGCGTGTGTGTACTTCCTAAGTAAAAATCCTAAGACCTTTCTTGAAGTGGTAAAATAATGAAATTAGATTTTCATCATAAGCGTGATTATCATTACCATCATAAGCTTCTAATATTAATTTGATAGCCCATTACGCTTCCTCGGTTTGTTGGGCCAGTTTTGTTTCTTCCTGCTTTATATTTTTCGTACAGTTTCTTTTAGATATTTTATTTACGGAGGCTGAACACACCTGCGATTGCACACAAACGTTTCTCGAGTCAAGACGGGGTTCTCTTCGGACTACCATTTTGTGAATGGACGTTGCTGTAAATGGAAAATACCTAATATATAAATCGACTGCCTGCTGTTATTATTTATCATAGCAATGCATATAATTGGTGGTATCATTTGTTGTACCTCAACTTGACAAACTAGTATGTTAAAAACTATTAAATAATAAATAAATATAAATAATATAATATTTTAGAGTGCATGCAGTTCATTTTCGTTTTCATGATACGTAATGGGATCCATAATAAAAATGTGAGTTATTTGGAATTTGCGTTAGTAAATGCACACGTACACGTGTGCTGCTGGGGTAAATAGAGACAAAACACCGCTGAACTGCGGTTACTGCAACGAGAACCAGGTACCTTAGTAATCTCAGGAACTTCGTTTTACTGCGAGTGGAAAACGAAGAAGAAGAAGAAGAAGAAGAAGAGAAGGAAGAAGAAGAAGAAGAGCAAGAACAAGACGAAACTTTGTAACAAGATAGAGCACGGCCTGCTTTCATGAACTTTGTATGAATTTGAAGGGGGCCATCCCGTTGTGAATCTTCAATTATTTATTATATTAGTGCCGTCAATACACACATATACAAAGATCAGATGTATTAGTACAAATGGGTTATATCTGGTCTTTGTATATGTTGTGTATTGACGGCACTAATATAATAAATAATTTGTATGTATTGTTCTAAATGTTACATTTAGAGGTTGCTGAGTAGCCCTAATTCGCTATATTCTGGAACTCCGGATTTAACGTCCGTTGACTTTGCTTTTTGTTTTCGTGAAAGCACAGTGTGTGGAGCCTTTTGGCATGCTGCAACACGCAAACGCAGGATTGCTGCCCTCCTGAAACCACATCGGAAATTCTTCGTGTATAGACTGAAACAGAATATCATATGAAAATCTACCGCCAACTTTACAAGAGTTTCACTTGTGGAAATTCACCAACGTGAATTCCAAGTTCGTTCCATTCAGGTACTTACGTTATCACAAAAACGTGACAGTTTTGAAACGTCACATTTACTTTAAAGTTACTCCGTGCATTTGTGTGCACAGTGAAAGGGCACAACAGAAATAGCACCCACGACCAAGTTAAAAGCAGGTTTAAGACGGGGTACTGATTGCTGCCATTCGGTCCATCGTCTTTTGTCTTCTCTTTTGCCGTCTTGAGTTATAAAAATTAAAAACACATAGAAATGTGATGTTGCCTATTGCTTCGTGTGGTTTGAAACTTGGCCTGTCACATTAAGGGAAATATTCTACATATTTATATAGGACGAAGGCTGTCCAGAAGAAGTGTTGGGCGAGTTATTGGGGTCTAACAGGGGGAAGTAACTGAAGGATGGAAAATATTTTATAATGAGGAGCCTCATGATTGGTACTGCTCATAATAACACGTCATGAAAAAGGTAAAGGCAAAGTGTTCCCGTTACAGGCCTGGTGTGGCCCAGAGAGTGGGTAGAGGTATAGCTCTACTCTTCCATGACCGCGGCACTAGAAGGGGGTGAGTGGTCAGCAGCACGCCCCGGCCGCACTTTACTCCCGGGAAAAACCCGGTACCCATTGTACAGGAGACTGGGTGGGCCCCAGGGCCGGTCTGGACGGGAGGAAAATCTCGTCCCCACCAGGATTCGATCCCGGACCGTCCAGCCCGTAGTCAGTCGCTATACCGACTGAGCTACCCGGCTCACTAATACGTCATAAGGGCGAGAAAATAATAGAGAATAATGGCGCTGACTGAAGGAAGAGAGAGAGAGATACAGGATTTTAGTCGGAAACGCTAACGAAAAGACCACATGGAAGACTTATGCGCAGATGGGAGGATAATATTGAACCTAATCCAAAAGAACTCAGATTTAAGGACGTGAACTGGACTTGTCTGGCTAAGAATAGAGACAAATGGCGGGCTGTCGTGATCGCAGTAATGAAGCTGCGGCCTTCAGGAAATGCAGAGGTTCTGGTGCAAGCTGAGGGACTGTTAGCGTCTGAGGACTCTACTTCGTGGCCTTTGTCAGTCGGTCAGTCCGTTCGTAACCCACCCAATGAGTTAAAGTAGACAGAGTGGTGGTGTTTATCATGTTCATATCCGTGCAATAGTATCACTGAATCAAATAAATACTGACAAGTGATATCATATATTATTAAATCACCACTTTATTAACAAGAAACGTAAATCCATCTCCCTGAAGATGATTCTTTAAGGGTTGAAACATGTTTAAGTTAGGTCTAGTGTTAATAAAGTGGTGATATAATACTATATGAGTGTGTTTGTAAGCGTTTATTCGGTATAGATCAGTGGCGATTCAAAATAAAGGAAGGCCTAATTTACAAGCAACATTGTGAAGTGAAACACACTTGAAGATTGTTGTCTTTTGTGTAATGACGCCGTGTCGTCTGGTAGAAGTATGCCAAAGTTTCAGAGAATCCGCCGAAACGTCGGAATGCTTCCACCAGTCTACACGGCGTCACTGCCCACAGGACACAAATTCTCGTAGTCATTGCTGTGAAAACCTTAAATCTCACTGACACTCAATTACCCACCTACTTTACATGCTTGCAAACATGAAAAGATTTCAGCCACTTTTAACTCTTCGAAGTAAGAAATTTTTCTCAGTAACATTTAAATCTGAAATATATTCCTTGCAGAAGACAACACCACATTTCCAGTAAAAAGACCAACTGGTTAATTCTAAATGTTGACGTTTTTCTGACCGTGCATCTCAGTATATTTATCTCAGTATTTAACCAACTTGATGCATAAAATTTGTTTCACAATAAGTTTTATTTTATGCCTATAGGTGTGATGATACCAGAGGCTGTTTAATGCAATTTTGACCTCCTGATGATGAGCACATGTGCTTGAAACATGTAGAGGCATAAAATAAAACTTATTGTGAAACAAATTTTGTGCATCACTTTGGTTAAATATTGAGATAAATATGGTTAATAATAGTTAAGGAAGTAATCCGCATAAAAGGCGTATATAAATTCATGGTTTGTGCGTAATATGCTTACAGATTTTTTTTTTTAAATGCTAAACCATGTGACAAATATTCTTACCGCTGAACTTTACCAGTAACAGGTTTGACGGATAGCTGCGATTTTCCTATACAGTGAGGTCTGATATTCACCTTGCTTTATAAATAACCTGGCACTAGTTTTGCTCCTATTTAAACGTGTGCTTGCTTACATTATTCTCGTTTTATAGCACGTTAAAACTTCCTGCATTTAATTTTGCCTCACCAATGTTTTTACTGCTCAGGCATGTGCTGCATGTGCTGCAAGACTGAACCGAGTAGCAATGTTTTGTAGGATCCTTCAGGATTCAATATTAGTAATGCAGTTAGAAAATGTGCATATTTTACTCTTATAAGCATACTCTTTTGCTATTATGTATGAGCAATTCCCCTTGATGTTTACGTACAGTAGAAGTGTGTCAGTTGTTTCTGAATCAAACGTGCTACACGTCACAAGGCCAAGTCATATTAAGCTTTACTTGAAGTATTCTGAACAACGACATAAGTTGTGAACACTGTTAAGATGTTTAGGTTGTAATTACGTGTGAATTTTTTAAATTTGGTACAAATTCTTATGGGCTAGGATTTTTTTGGCACTTTCCAAATGAATGGCGCAAAATGCGCATATTAGTTTTGTCACGTTTATCTGTCCATATGTCCACATGTACAACTATTGAAAACCCACTGAACAGAGTTTGATTACATTTTTTTGGGTAGTGTAGCAACGCATTCGAGTGTCTGTTAATATCTGAAAACAAGCGGACAGTTTACATGTAAATGTACTTGGCACTCCATCTCGCATGTCGATCATAACTCGCGAAGCCATAAATTATCTCGGCGAGAAAAATAAATGAAATAGAACCTCAAGAAACGTAACGTATACACTACGCCTAATAACTCTGTTTCCTGTATGTCTTAGGTTTGTCGACGTAATTAAAAGGAATTGATTTTTATGACCTGCTATCTCCTGCTGGAAACCCATTAGACTAATTATAATCTTTTTTTGGGGTCGTGGCGAAAATATGCAGCAGCAATCTTTGGTTTTTAAAAGATCGGCGCATTGAAGAAGCGCGTTGCACGGTGATCATAAAAAATCACAAGTTTGCTTTCAGTTCTAATCCCTACCAAGCGCCTTTTTTTGACTCCACGTTCATACAGGGATTATAATGATTTTCTAAACGTCTGCGCCATTGGTTGATTCAGTATATGAATATTAAGGTGGACAGTGTGAAATGTCTGGGGCAAATGATGGAGATTAGCTGGATGTAATGGACTCACCGGAATGACAATACTTTTGAAATATACTCTTATTGACGTTCAGGTGACCGTGCATCGTGATAAATTCTTATAGTGAAACCAACTAGATGCACTAATTTCTCAAATTTATTTTTGGAATAAAACTCTGCATGTTTCGGACAGTTCCTCTGTCCATCATCAAGAGTTTTTCACAGTACACACAGCAATGATTTATGTCATACAGGTTTGCTGCGTGTACAGTGAAAAACTCGTGATGATGGACAGAGGAACTGTCCGAAACATGTAGAGTTTTATTCCAAAAATAAGTTTGAGAAATTAATGCATCTAGTTGGTTTTATTATTAGAATACTTTCATTGATAACGGATTCAGAGGCAGTTTCCCAAAGGTTGTGCTTTTAAACCAATAAAAAAAAGTACAAAATGTCCAGTACATGTGCCAGTCCAGTAAGATATCTTTGTCATAAACGTTCAGATTTGTTTGATGGTAATATACTTTGTGTGGTCGGTGAAGATACTTTCTGTACACTAGTACATATTCACTTACTTACTTCCTTACCTACCTATTTACGCCATGGAGCAGAGTCCTTCTTGAGAAGCTAACAGGTTTTTAGCCAGTCAAGAAATTCCCCGCCTGTTATGGAACCTAACTGTTCATTACCGCAGTCACAAGTGCTCGCCACCTGTCCCTATGCTGAGCCACCTTGATCCAGTTCACACCCCCACATACCACTTCCTGTAGATCCATCTTAAAATTATCTTCCCATCTAAGCCTGGGTCTCCCAAGTGGTCTCTTTCCTTCAGATTTCCCCACCAAAACCCTGTTTACGCCTCTCCTCTCCACCATACGAGTTTCATGCCCCGCCCATCTAATTCTTCTCGATTTTATCACCCGAAAAATATTGGGTGAGGAGCACAGATCTTTAAACTAGTAGGCTAAATAAATAATACCATGTACATAGTTGTCAACAATTCTCTGTTTGTATAGAAATTTCTTTACGGAGTTCATAGAATCATATGTTGGTAGCGTCGCTAAATAACCAACGAAATGCAAGCGGCGTTCTGCGGCAGTGGGTAACGGTGCGGCTGCACTTGAAACTAAGCCAAGGCTCGATATGGACCGGCGTGTTTGGACTGTCGACTGTGTGTGTTGGGTTGTGCAGCTGGCTTAGTGTTCTACCGGCTAGGAAGGAAACTGTAAATAGCTCTATAATGAGAACACTACCAAATACAAAATTGATGTGGTCAGAAAGTTCAGTTGAAATAAACCGAAATATATTTATGATGTATTTAATTAACACACCAACAAATGCACATGTATATATTATTTAAGAAATCTAAAATTTACATTAAAACACTTAAAACGCTCCTACATGTTTCGATCACACGATCATCCTCAGGGAGCATACATTGTTCCTTACTAAAGTTATAGTTTATAAAACAATCAGTGATTTACTTTGTTATGCTAACTTGGTGCTGAGGCAGCATAACGAAGCAAATCACTGATTGTTTTATAAATTATAACTTTAGTAAGGAACAATGTATGCTCCCTGAGGATGATTGTGTGATCGAAACATGTAGGATCGTTTTAAGTGTTTTAATGTAAATTTTTTATTTCTTAAATAATATAAACATGTGCATTTGTTGGCGTGTGTAATTAAATAAACTACAGAATACACGGTGCAATGATAAAGACATTTATACTCTGTTAATAACGTATTGAAGGGGATATTTTATGTCGTAAACGAACGTTGTTCTAACCGAGGAGTATAATATTATGGCAAAGGCGAGGGATGTAACTGTTGCCACAGAATATCTGACGTTTTAGACGAGGTATCGTACAAACCGATGTCGTTATAACCGGCTTTGAATGTATAGTACACACTCCATTTCATTTCACACATCTACGGTCGTTGTTGGTGATTCGTACGTTAAATAGCCTGATTTATATGTGATATTAATTACACTGCTTCAGAACATAACTCTGTTTTATGGATCTACACATATTTGCTTACAATCATCTGAAATAGCTGAACCGGAGATACAGTAAAGAGAAAAGAACAAAAAGGATATAACGAAAGCACGGAGCTCGTTTTGGAGATTAAAAATGTTCTGCCATTTCTACTGCAAGAGTATATTTCACGTTCTTTACTTTGTCTATGTGCCCGTTGACAGCGATTCCGTAACGCGTCGTTTGTAATTTTTTTTTTAAATTATTCTACGACGAAAATTGGAGACAAGTTTACAAACTGATTCAGTTGCACCCAAATTTAACCAAGTTAGACGCCTCCGTTGATGATGATGATGGTGATGGTAATGATAATAATAATAACAATAATAATAATAGCTTGGCTTTCGGTTGAAATAAGTCACAAGGAGGCGCATTAAAATAGCCTATTAATGAAGGTCACGGCAGGGCATTGATTTCAGTGTCGTAGAGGACGTAAAAGACTTGAAGTACGTGAAGGGAGATCGTTGGAAGAAACAACAGTTTAGGGAAATATCTTGGGCGCATACTTTGCTCTATTTGTTTAAGTCCATAAAATGAGCTATCACAGGGGTGTTTTGAAAGACGTTCCACTAACATTAATAAACACGACAACGCTTTAAACGTGGTCCGTGGCAAAACGCTGACATTAAAACATAAATTACAATTACGCATTTGCAGTGTGCTTGTGTGGCTTAAATACAGTGTTATAAATTGTACGTTTTAAAACTTCTTATCGAGAAGAACACATTTGAAATCTACTTTGGCTTTTACTATGAATTCTCATAACTCTTCTTATTTATCCTAATTTTTTTTTTACATACGCTTGAGAGATAGGAATAAGACAAACACACACACACACACACACACACACACATGTATAGATTAAAATATTCAAAACAGACTCTCCTTGACTAACGGACACTATAGATTAGTTACTGTAAGCTTCCTGTTGTATTTCTGAATATAATTTGGAATACAGCAAATTTTGCGTGTGTAACCTTAAAGAATCCCAGTGCCTAAATGTCTGCTTGTAATATTTTATCATAAAAACTTATTCCAAAACCACGTCTTAATATATTCATACTTTACCTCCGCACAAAACTCTACATGCATATCCCCAGTGATTCGTTAGTTATCATCAGGAAACAGAAAGTTAAATTTATTTTTCGTGCAGCGATTATAAATCTGCTCTAAAACGTATATTTTTAGACCTGAAACCACACGACATTTTGTGATCTCGAATTCACTTGTACTAGTTTCGTTCCCGCCCAGTAACTTTGCACTAGTGCCAGTATTTGCCGCGCTGACAGGAAATTATAAAGCACGAAGAAGGAGAAGAAGAAGAGTGATGACAGCTGGAGGCATGATGTGTTATACCAGGCTGAAAGTTTCTCCAGTTGGTTCAGAAGTTATTATGGGAGTGAGAGAGACACGGACTCATAAGCCGATCTTTCCTTATGAGACTGGGGATGAGGCTATAAGAGAAATGATCGTTTCGCGAAACTCCCAACTTCTTTGTGAGATGAAAATGTGCAGTTTTTAAGTCGCGTTTGCATTAGTAACGTGGGTTCAACTAACCCAACTTTGCAATATACCGTCGTGCAACGATGCAAGTACCTACGAAGTAAAGTTAACACTAAGTGTAGAACGTATACATGATTTTGTGACGAATTAGATTTTATTAGCACCATGTTAGGGTGAGATATTCTGGGAAATTGATTGGGTTTTAACTGCTATAGCGTTACATGAGGGTTGGTCGAAAATAAGTTTACATTGCGACATTACTAGCTTCCGCCGCATACGGTTGAATACTTCGCTGTTTTGGGATGATGCTGGTACTACCATCCTACAGCGCATAACTCACCAGAAGCGGGAAGACTCAAGTTTCAGTTCTGATGTTTGGGGTTCTTTATTATAAACCCTAGCAGGTATAGTTCAAACTCGATTCTACTGTTATGTTACTAATTTTCTCGTAGCTTCCGCCACCGTTAGGCATTTTTCTGATCGCCTTCGATACAAATCCTTGTACTCTGTTATTAGCCATCCTACCACAGTCGTTTCCATCTCATATCATCTTTAAATCTGTGGGCGGCAACACCTTGCTTCAGCGCTGGTAACTAATGGCAAACACACGGTGCCAGATCAAGTCCTTATGCGTAAGATACCAAAGGTCTTCAAATAAGGGCGCTATGCACTCTCAGTTAAACTGAGCGATTTTACTGTGTGACGTCATACCTGATGGAAAAACTGAGTAAACTGCTCAGTTTTGGCAGGCAATAACGCAGGCCTCAGAATTTTCCTTTACAGTCGTATTTCACACGAAGAACTGAGCAATTCACCTAGGGAATCCCACAGTTTCCTCGGTTTATCTGCCGATACCACGATGGCATCATCTCGAAGCACTAAACCTTCCAAAATGATTAAAAGAGAGGCGACACTTGCGTTCATAGAAGCGAACTGAGTCACACGCACAAGAAGACACACAGAACTGACCAAAAAACTGACAAGCCTGAGGGGAAACCTGTGCTGTGCCTGAGAACATTCAGTTCAGGTTTTCGAACAGTTTTTTTAACACAGTTAAACTGCACAGTTTAACTTTGGGTGTATGGGGCCCTCTACGGAACTGTACGCCATGTAAATTAATTTGTAATCTCCAACCTAATTTGGTAATATAGGCCTCGAATGTGTAATAGGAGGAAGGCCTACATTGTAGCGATCAACAAAAGAGACATGTAAACAAATCATCATTTGGAATGGCTCTAAAACAAATATTTGGATACAGAGTACCATTCTAAGAGCAGTGGCAGTCTTCTACAACCACAACTTAAAGACGTAGAACATTTGAGTGTCTAACCATTATTCGCAATGAACTTGAACTGTGTGGATCAACAAGAAGGTTGCAAGAGTTGTCACGTGATGAGATGTAAGCCATTCAGAGAGAGCCATCCTTCGTAACTGCTATTGTTAAGCCTTCTGTCACGTCTTTCACAGCTTAGGATGATTTTTGGTATTTGAGGATCTTCCGTGGTGAGTTCGCGATCACAGTTTCAAAAAAACGCGGCGTTTTGTTGCGCCATACCTTTCTGCCGCCCTTGTGACACCTCGGGAATACAGAATTATAACATCTTACAGAGGAGCACTTTGTTGCAATTTGTTGTCAGATTTACGCTTAAATTTCCTTTAACACTGACCCACTGTCACGGATGTACCTACTTTAAAACCTACACGTTGTACACGAAGCGAGAAACACATTTTATGCCAAGTAATATTTTTCCTTATTTCTGACAGTTTTCAAGATGGATACAATTTAGGGAACGCATCAGATTGTTACATTATGCTTACAATCTCTGAGTTTTATTTAAACGATCGATGCTTGATTTTGCTAGGAGGGAATAATATATTGCTTATTAACGTTTTTACTGGTTTTAAGGGAGTCAATCCAAGGAGATCTGAAGACATTGTTACTTTTTACCTCCATCCTTCGGGGCTACAAGCCGTCAGTCACTCTCTTTATTGTGCTATTATTACAAAAAATTAGCTTTAAAAGAATGTTAAAAGTGTTGACATCTTTTTTTCACAAGGAATGAAAAATATATAATTAAACCTTTGGACGATTCGCTTTTGGTTCTAGTTGGTATTAAACTTCCTTACTCATTACTCCTCGACCTTAAAACTTAGCAGAGACGTCATGTGATTAAAGGAAGCAGTGCTCGCTCCGTAATTGGAAGAACAGGTCTTCGGTCCTGACTAGTGCAGTTCGCTGGAGATTTCCAGCACAATGACAATACATCAGCCGTCGGACCTTTGCAAACAGCGCTGTCGAACTGCTGTATGGCACCTAGACACCGACATCAACACCGAAATAAACACCAAAATTAATTATGCAGTCATCTAGCCGGCTGGCATCGATTCGCCGGCGTGAGCCAAGAAAGGATTGAAGGAAATAAAGCATACGGATACAAAAGCGACAGAGAGACAAAGAGAGGGCGGGAGTGGGGTGGAGGACGGGGCCATAAATGACGTGAGAAGTAAACTACATAATAGAGCTATAAACACAGAAAGAATGTGTTTCTGAGTTCCGTTTGGTTGTCTTTAAGTATTCAGATCAATCCGACGGAAAGCGTACTATGACTCGATTACAAAGAGCACCAGTTCAACGTTCTTTAGAGAACAAGTCGCTGTTTATTGTGAGGATCAAACGAAACACGTGAAATGTAGGCAAAACGTACACAATTTACTGTTATCGTAGGTGGTATATAGAGTTACTACTCTGCTTTGAAGAGTCAAATATTGCACGAGTGTTACGACTTGTGATTTCGATCTTCGATTCTCTGCAGTAGGAATTTTACGTGTAAGTTGATGAAAGAGGAGTAGGCTGACTTCTCATGAGGCCTGCCTAACTCTCTGCAGTACTCGTCTTTGATCTCAATGCCGGTCGAGTACAGCTAGCAATGACGCTTCGTCATAACGACTGACGTTATCTGAACAAGACAAAGGCGTAACGTCATTACAGATGCGACGAATAAACGCATAGTTCTTAGCCTTCCTCAGATATTCCACGGCTTGGAATTCCACGATGATACACATAGAAAGTCGCAGATTAAATTGCGTTGAATGCATATTACCGTCGTTTTAAAATCTCTTGTCTTTCTTATTTTCGTTGTTACATCGTGCATGTTGTTGAGTTACTCAATTATTATACCAACTACTGCACATATATAAAATTTATAAAAGTTACACATTAAAACATTAAAAAGATTCGACATGTTTCGGTCCTAGGACCATCAACAGGGAGCCGTATCGTTCTTGCTAAAGTTACACTATAAAAAGTCACACTAATTCCGCTGTACCAGTTGGGTATTGTGGCATCATGCCGTGTTGTGTAATGTTATGTTGCGAAGAGTGCCCTTCTACGGATGTGCATTCTGTGCTTCGTTGCGTGATACGCACTCTTCGCAACATAACATTACACAACACGGCATGATGCCACAATACCCAACTGGTACAGCGGAATTAGTGTGACTTTTTATAGTGTAACTTTAGCAAGGACGACACGGCTCCCTGTTGATGGTCCTAGGATCGAAACATGTCGGAGTTTTTTTAATGTTTTAATGTGTAAATTTTATATATGTACAGTAGTTGTCATAATAATTGAGTAACTCTTGTCTTTCCTTCTGCCGTGAAAATACGTAAAGCCTGTAATACTCACACTATGTAGGGTTCTGTTTCCCCTCTTATTTTACGCACTGTAAATGGATTGTAAATCCGTTGCCACAATTGCTCGTTCCGTTATTTTGAGGTCCATTTAAATCAGTTAATTAAATATATAAATAAATAAATTCTGTTCTTAAAATAAAATAGTCGTTTAAGCACAGCGGGATGTGATGGGAAAGCCGTATAAAAAGTGAAGTCCGAAGGGAGATTGCTTCCGGGAACGAGCTTGCGCTTTCGTGGTTACCTTTTGTGCTTCCGGATCCGCATTACCGTATATCAATCTCAGCTGTTCGTTATGACACTGTTGCACGCAGCGAGGTGACGTTGACGGATGTGTTTCCGTGGTAATGACGCCCGACCGCCGTGACACCCATCACATCACATCTTGCAGGTTGCATGCAAGTATTGACTGGCGCTGCCATCTAACTCACTGCCCGTGAAAATGAAACACGTTAACATGCTTTCAGAAAACTTCCTCCAACTTGCGCTTTCCCATTTCCTTTCGGCTGCAGCATAAGAATTGCTTATGCGTTAGCACGATCGTCTGTGTGCGTATACTCGTACTTCACAGTAAAGGTAAAGCAATCCCTGGACCGACCCTGAGGATCCCAGGAGGATGAGGCTCCCAGATTTCAAGACAAGGTGGTAAGGTCAACCCTACGCACCGGCCGCTTTTACCCCCCAGGAAACATTCGTGGTACTCATTTCTGTTAGAGGCTGAGTCAACCCCAAGCCCATATTGCGGCCGGAAGGATTATATCAATTAAAACTTCCAATGACACCCTCGGAAATCGAACCCGCAACCTCCCGGCGTGTAGCGCAGTGCCTTAACCAGCCGCACTACCGCGTGTCCCCGTGCTTGAGAGTAGAGGTACTGAAGTGTAGGAAAGCTGAAGTATCCAGAAATTATCTGGAACTAACAAGAGAGCACCGTTCCCACTGGTCGCGCGGATTAAAGCGCGGGTCTGCGGCCGTTCCCTTGCTGGATTTGCGGGTTCGAATACCGTTGAGGGCATGGATGTCTGTCTTCGTATGAGTGTTGTGTGTTGTCAGGTGGAGGTTTCTGCGACGGGCCGATCACTCGTACAGAGGAGATCTACCGAGTGTGAAGTGTCGGGAGTGTGATCTCGAAACCTCAACAAAGAGGAAGCTCTGACCCAATAGGGACTGTTGCGCCATGCAAATATAAAGCATGTAATCGCAATACGCAATACGTTTGCCTATATAACGGAATATGAAACTTGGTGCACAGCTGGACTATGACGATGCAAGTAAATTATGTACGAAACTTACAAACGATATTTCGACGAGCTGAACCCTGGAGGTTATGCATTACAGACAAATTTAACAAAAGTCCACTTAGACATAAATAATAAGTAATTGACAGTAGTATATAACAGGCTGTATTAATATTAATTCTATAATATTTCGACAGTTCTGAAGAACAATGCATTATGGAACCCCAGTCGACTGACGTCACAACTATCTGAGAAGATTCAATGTTGCAATCATCAGAATGTGCCCCAGTGTTACCCTATATGTACATTTCCTCTCCTAGTCCAATGTTCCAATATCAGAGCATACTAAACCCATTTTTAAATTAAATATGAGAAAATGTGAACGTTGTCGGAAAATTCCGATTTATTAGTCATATTGATCCATAATACATTCCATAAATGGGCTTTCTTGACACACACACATAAATAT
>Ga0131853_10014145_pt1 | contig 14626 bp, 10 predicted proteins | sample TergutLab28metaG_FD_92764 | JGI IMG/M metagenome (GOLD analysis project Ga0131853, IMG submission 92764) | Labiotermes labralis P1 segment gut microbial communities from Petit-Saut dam, French Guiana - Lab288 P1 (version 2) (version 2) | ecosystem: Host-associated > Arthropoda: Insects >... | reverse complement strand
TGGGTGGCGCGGGTGATGGCGACGTAGAGGTCGTGGCCGCCGTTCGGGGACTGGGCGATGATGCCCGCCGGGTCGGCCAGGATCACGCGGTCGAACTCCAGCCCCTTGGCCTGCGACACCGTCAGCAGCGTTGCCGCCGCGTCCAGGGACTCGGGCCGGTCGCCGCTGACCGCTTCCGGGAGCGCCGCCCCGACCGCGGAGGCCCGCGCGTCCGGCACGATCACCGCCAGGCGCCCGCCGTCGGGCCCGCCGATCTCGGCCAGGTCCGCCCGGGCCGCCCGCGCGGTTTCCTCCGCGAGCCCGGCGGGCGCCGCGACCCGGACGGCGCGGGGCGGGACGCCTTCGGTGCGGACCGATTCGGGGGGCTCCTCGCCCGGGGCGACCGAAGCCAGCACGTCCGCGGCGACGGCCATGATCTCCGACGGGGTCCGGTAGTTCACCGTCAGCCGTTCCTCCCGCCACCGGCCCCGGACGAACTGGTCCAGCATCGCCTTCCAGGCCCGGGCGCCGGCGGGCGAGCCGGTCTGGGCGACGTCGCCGACCACGGTCATCGAGACCGAGGGGTTGCGCCGCAGCACCATCCGCCACGCCATCTCGGGCAGTTCCTGCGCCTCGTCGATGATCACGTGCCCGTAGGCCCACGACCGGTCGGCGCCCGCCCGCTCGGCGGTGGACAGGGCCGGGCCGTTGTCCCGGTTCCAGGCGGCCAGGGTCTCGGCGTCGACCATGCCGAGGTCGGCGATGTCGTTGATCTCCAGGACTTCCTGCGCGTACTTGACTTCCAGTTTCTGCGCCCGCTCCATCTCGCGGCGCCGGCGCCTTGCGTCGGAGTCGTCGACGCCGAGCAGTTCGGCCAGCTCGTCCAGGAGCGGCACGTCGGCGACCGTCCACGGCGCGGGCGAGGTCTCGCCAGGGGCGGGCCGGAAAAGCAGGTCCCGTTCGGAGTCGTCGAGGGTGTTCCGGGACGCGGCCCGGATCTCGCGCTCGGACCCCAGCAGGCCGGCCAGGGCGCGCTCGGGGGTCAGCAGCGGCCACAGGTCGTCCAGGGCACTGACGACGCCGGGCTCGTCCCACAGGAGCTCGCGGGCGTAGGGCACGTCCTCGTCGTCGAAGTCCCGGCCCAGGACCCGGGCCTCGGCGTAGGCGAGGGAGGTCAGCAGGTCGGTGACGAACAGCTTGCGGGCGACGTTGTGCGGCTTGCGCACGGAACGGGCCCGGTCGCGGGCCTTCACGATCACGTCCCGTGACAGCGGGATGTCCACGGTGTCGGTGGACACCGTGATGTCGCCCCCGGGAACCCGCTGCCGGCTGCGGACCGCGCGCCGCAGCACGTCCGCCATGCGCAGGGACCCCTTGACCACGGCGGCCGGGTCGCGGGTGTCGGAGGCGTGGACGCCGGGGAACAGGTCGCCCAGGGTGTGCAGCACGACGTCGGTCTCGCCGAGCGAGGGCAGGACCTGGCTGATGTAGCGCAGGAAGGTGACGTTCGGGCCGATCACCAGGACACCCCGGCGGGACAGGGTCCGGCGGTGCGTGTAGAGCAGGTAGGCGGCGCGGTGCAGCGCCGCGACGGTCTTGCCGGTGCCGGGCCCGCCCTGGACGACCAGCACCCCGGCCAGGCCGGAACGGATCACCCGGTCCTGTTCGGCCTGGATGGTGGCGACCACGTCGGACATGCGGCCGGTGCGGGCGCTGGAGACGGCCGCGAGCAGGGCCGCCTCGCCCGACAGGCTGGCGCGATCGGAATCGGACAGCTTGTCGAGGTCGAAGACCTCGTCGTCGATGCCGGTGACGGTGCGCTGCCGGGTGTAGATGTGGCGGCGGCGCACGAGGCCGGCCGGGTTGCGCGGGGTCGCGGCGTAGAAGGGGCGGGCCGCGGGGGCGCGCCAGTCGATGAGCCTGAGCTCGTAGTCGTCGTCCCGCAGGCCGGTGCGGCCGATGTAGAGCGTCTCGGAGTCCTCGTCGTCGGTGCGGCCGAAGCACAGGCCCCGCTCGATCCCGTCCAGCACCGACAGCCGGTTTTCGTTCTCGGCGGCGGAGACGTCCCGTTCCAGGCGGGCCTGGCGGGTGCCGCCGGCTCCCCCCGCGGCCCGGACCTCCCGCAGCCGGGCCTCGGTGCGCGAGCGCGCGGCGTCCAGCAGTTCGTACAGCATGGTCACGTACTCTTGCTCGGCCGCGCGCGGTGCTGCGCGGTCGCGACCCCGGCCCGGATCCTGATCCGGGTCCGGCACGGACTCCGTCATTTGACGAAAAGCCATACCTGCGATACACTCCTATAACCAGTCAGTCTTGGTTGACTGGCTTTTTTTATGCCCAAATAGCGACTCACCAGCTTATCATGCGTTCGCGGTCGCGATGTCATTACGGAATGTCGCCCCGCCAGCCCAGGCCGCATGTTACTCACGAGTAATTTTACGTCTTTTTCACGTCGCGAAAAATTCGGCGTTATGCACCCGTGTCCCGGGCAGAACGGGACCGCCCGGGACGGATATACCGGGCGTGCTTAGGATGGACATCCAAAGCCGGGAGGAGCTGATATGACGACGGTGCCAGAGAACGTGAAGATCACCGGACCGGTCGGTGACCGCTATGACGAGATCCTGACCCCGAAGGCCCTGGAGCTGATCGCGAAGCTGCATGAGCAGCTGGCGGAGCGGCGGGCGGAGGCCCTGGCGGCCCGGCAGGCGCGGCAGGCTCGGCTGGACGCGGGAGAGAACCTGGACTTCCTCCCCGAGACCGCGAAGATCCGCGAGGACAAGAGCTGGAAGGTGGCGCCGCTGGCGCCTGGCCTGGAGGACCGGCGGGTCGAGATCACCGGCCCGACCGACCAGAAGATGACGATCAACGCGCTCAACTCCGGCGCGAAGGTGTGGCTGGCCGACTTCGAGGACGCCAACACTCCGCTGTGGGAGAACGTGATCGGCGGCCAGCTGAACCTGAGGGACGCGCTGGACCGTAAGATCGACTTCGAGACCAACGGCAAGAGCTACACGCTCAACGCCGACGAGACCCTCGCCACGATCGTCGTCCGCCCCCGCGGGTGGCACCTGGACGAGAAGCACATCACCGTTGACGGCAAGCCTGCCATCGGCGGCCTCGTCGACTTCGCGCTGTACATGGTCGCGTCCGCGCAGAAGCAGATCGACAAGGGCAAGGGCCCGTACTTCTACCTGCCCAAGATGGAGTCCCACCTCGAGGCCCGGCTGTGGAACGACGCGTTCGTCACCGCCCAGGACTTCCTCGGCATCCCCCAGGGGACGATCCGCGGCACCGTGCTGATCGAGACCATCCCGGCCGCGTTCGAGATGGAAGAGATCCTCTACGAGCTGCGCGACCACTCCTCCGGCCTCAACGCCGGCCGGTGGGACTACCTGTTCAGCATCATCAAGAAGTTCCGCACCCGCGGCAGGGACTTCATCCTGCCGGAGCGTAACGCCGTCACGATGACCGCGCCGATGATGCGCGCCTACACCGAGCTGCTGGTCAAGACCTGCCACTCCCGTGGCGCGTCCGCCATCGGCGGCATGGCCGCGTTCATCCCGTCCCGGCGGGACGCCGAGGTCAACAAGGTCGCCCTCGCCAAGGTCCGCGACGACAAGACCCGCGAGGCCGGCGACGGCTTCGACGGCTCCTGGGTCGCGCACCCGGACCTGGTCCCGGTCTGCAAGGAGGTCTTCGACGGCGTCTTGGGCGAGCGCCCGAACCAGATCGACAAGCAGCGCCCCGAGGTGTCCGTCACCGCCGCGCAGCTGGTCGCGGTGTCGGAGACGCCGGGCGGCATCACCGAGGCCGGCCTGCGCAACAACATCAGCGTCGGCCTGCAGTACCTGTCGACCTGGCTGTCGGGCAGCGGCGCCGTCGCGATCTTCAACCTGATGGAGGACGCGGCCACCGCCGAGATCTCCCGGTCGCAGATCTGGCAGTGGCTGCACAACGGCGTCACCCTCGACGACGGCCAGAAGGTCACCAAGGAACTGGTCGAGAAGCTCATCGACGAGGAGCTGGCGAAGATCCGCGAGGCCTCCGGCGACGCCTTCGACTCCGAGCGCTACGGCCAGGCTGTCGCGCTGTTCACCGAAGTGTCGCTGGCCGACGAGTACTCCGACTTCCTCACGGTGCCGGCGTACGAGCGGATGGCGTAAATTCGTTAATCCGTAGTAAAGAGAGGGGAATCGCCCATGACCGCAGCGGACCTCACGCCGCGGATGACCGCCGTCTGCGGTGCCGCCAACGTCATCACCGACCCCCTCGAACTGCGCACTTACGAGTGCGACGGTCTCACGTCGCACCGGGCGACGCCCGCGCTCGTCGTGCTCCCGGGCACGGCGGAGGAAGTGGCGTCGGTCGTCAAGGCGTGCGCGGAGAACGGTATCCCGTTCGTCGCGCGGGGCAGCGGCACCGGCCTGTCCGGTGGCGCTGTCCCGCATTCCGAGGGCGTGCTCATCGTCCTGTCGCGGATGCGCGAGATCATCGAGATCGACCCGGTCGCGCGCCGGGCCGTGCTGGAGCCGGGCGTCACCAACCTGGCGGTCACGACCGCGGCGGCGCCGTACGGGCTGTTCTACGCTCCCGACCCGTCCAGCCAGGTGATCTGCTCGGTCGGCGGGAACGTGGCCGAGAACTCCGGCGGCGCGCACTGCCTCAAGAACGGGTTCACCGTCCATCACGTCACCGGGGTGGAGATCGTCACCCCGGACGGCGAGCTGACCTGGCTCGGCGACGGCACGGGCGTCGGCGCCGGGCTCGACCTGCTCGGGGCGTTCACCGGGTCCGAGGGCACCCTGGGCATCGTCACCAAGATCGTCGTCAAGCTGCTGCCGGCCCCCCAGACCGTGCACCTGGTGCTGGCCGCCTACGACACCCTGGCCGACGGGGGCCGGGCGGTGTCCGACATCATCGGCGCCGGGATCGTCCCCGCCGCGATCGAGATGATGGACGCCCTCGCCATCGAGGCCGCCGAGGCCGCGGTCGCCTGCGGGTACCCCCAGGGCGCCGGGGCGGTGCTCCTGGTCGAACTGGACGGGCCCGCCTCCGAGGTCGAGGCGGAGCTCACGACGGTCCGCGAACTGTGCGAGGCCGCGGGCGCCCGCGAGATCGTGATGGCCGACGACCCCGCCGAGCGCGCCGGGATCTGGAAGGGCCGCAAGGCCGCGTTCGCTGCGGTCGGCCGCCTGTCCCCCTCCTACATCGTGCAGGACGGGGTCGTGCCCCGGACGGCGCTGGGCGACGTCCTCGGCCGGATCTCGGCGATGTCAGAGGAGACCGGGATCCGCGTGGCCAACGTCTTCCACGCCGGCGACGGGAACCTGCACCCCCTCGTGCTCTACAACGACGCCTCGGAGTCCGAGACGGCCGCGGCGGAGGAGCTGTCCGGGAAGATCCTGGACGCGTGCATCGAGTACGGCGGGTCGATCACCGGGGAGCACGGCGTCGGCGTGGACAAGTCCCGCTACATGCCGAAGATGTTCACCGACGAGGACCTGGACACGATGCAGCTGGTGCGGTGCGCGTTCGACCCGGCGGGCCTGTGCAACCCCGGCAAGGTCTTCCCCACTCCCCGGCTGTGCGGCGAGGTGCCCGGCCCCCGCCGCGACCCTCACCCGGCGGTGGCGTCCGGGCAGGCAGAAATCTTTTAATCCGAACGGATCTTTGGTGACTCCCGACGCGAAAACCCTCTACCCGACCTCGACGGAAGAAGCGTCCGCGATGCTCGCCGACGCCGCCGCCCGGGGGCTGACCATTCTGCCGCGCGGCGGCGGTTCCCGGCTGAACTGGGGCAACCCGGTCACCGCGTGCGACCTGATCGTGGACACGACGCGGATGGACCAGGTCATCGAGCACGTCGCCGGGGACCTGGTCGTCCGCGTGCAGGCCGGCGCCCGGATGGGTGACATCGCGGCGGCGCTGGCCAAAGCCGGCCAGGAGATCGCCCTGGACGTGCCGGACGACGCGACCGCCGGCGGCGTGATCGCGTCCGGGCTGACCGGGCCGCGGCGGCTTCGCTACGGGTCGCCCCGCGACCTGCTGATCGGCGTCACCATCGTGCGGGCCGACGGCACGGTCGCCCGGTCCGGCGGCAAGGTCGTCAAGAACGTGGCCGGCTACGACCTGGGCAAGCTGTTCGCCGGATCGGCCGGGACGCTCGGCCTGATCACGGAGGCCACGTTCCGGCTGCACCCGCTGCCGGGCGCCCGGTCCTACGTGACGGCGTCGTACCCGTCGTCGGCGGACGCGGCGCGGGCCGTGGCCGACGCGTCCGGCTCGGCGCTGACCGCGTCGGCGGTGGAACTGCACCGGGGCCCCGCGCCCGACGGGCCGGTGCAGGTCGGGGCGCTGCTGGAAGGCTCACAGGCCGGCGTCGGGTCCCGCGCGGCGGACATGGTCGCCCTGCTGGGTTCCGACGCCTCGGCGTCGCCCGAGACTCCCGGCTGGTGGCTGGCCCGCAAGCGCGTGCCGGACGGCGGGACGCTGATCGGCGTGACGTTCTGGGTGTCGGCCCTGGAATCCGTGCTGGGCACGATCGCCGGGCAGGCCCGCGAGTTTTCCCTGACTCCCGTGGTTAACGGGTCGGCGGGGGCCGGGATCGTCCACGTCGGCCTCGGCCCGTCGGCCGATCCTGAAGTGGCGGCCCGGTTCACCGGCGCGCTGCGGGCACGGCTGTCGCACACCAGGGGCGGCGTCGGCGTGCTGACCGCCCCGGAACCGGTCCGCGCCGCGCTGGGCGATCATGGCGGAATGACGGGTACGGTGCCGTCCCTGCGGCTGATGAAGGCGGTGCGGGACCAGTTCGATCCGGAGCACCGGATGTCGCCGGGCCGGCTCTTTGGACAGGAGGCCTGAACGTGAGCGAGACGACTCCGATGACGGGGACCGAGGCGGACCGCCTCCGCGCGGTGACCAAGGACTGCGTGCACTGCGGGTTCTGCCTTCCGGCCTGCCCGACCTACCAGCTGTGGGGCGAGGAGATGGACTCCCCCCGCGGCCGGATCCACCTGGTGAACCAGTTGCTGGACGGCGCGCCGCTGACGGACGCGACCGCCGGGCATTTTGACGCGTGCCTGGGCTGCATGGCCTGCATGACCGCGTGCCCGTCGGGCGTGCAGTACGACCAGATCATCGAGACCGCCCGGACCTGGGTCGAGGACGCCGCCGAGGCCGCCGAGCCCGTGTCGGAATCCCCCGGTCAGGCCCCGGCCCGCCGGTCCCTGAAGGACCGCGCGACCCGGGAGGCGATCTTCGCGCTGTTCCCGTACCCGGAACGGCTGCGGGCGGCGACCGGTCCGCTGCGCCTGATGCAGAAGACCGGGCTGGACAAGCTGGTCGCCAAGAGCGGCCTGCCCGCCAGGATCTCCCCCACCGCCGACGCCGCGCTGCGCATCGCGCCGCGCACGGGCAAGTTCCCCGCCGGGCGGTTCCCGGAGAAGGTTCCCGCCGTGGGGGACCGGCGCGCGGTGGTCGGCATGCTGACCGGGTGCGTGCAGTCGGTGTACTTCCCCCGGGTCAACGCGGCGACCGCCCGGGTCCTCGCGGCCGAGGGCTGCGACGTGATCATCCCCCGGGACCAGGGCTGCTGCGGCGCCCTGTCCTCGCACTCGGGCCGGGTGGCCGAGGCCGCCGGGTTCGCGCGGAAGCTCATCGAGACGTTCGAGGCGGCCGGCGTCGAGACGATCATCGTGAACTCGGCCGGCTGCGGCTCGGCCATGAAGGAGTACGAGCGGCTCTTCGCCCACCTGGCCGCGGACGCCGGGCCCGGCGACACCGAGGCCGCGTCCTGGGCCGAGCGGGCCGCCGCGCTCTCGGCATGCGTGAAGGACCTGTCGGAGTTCCTCGCCGGCCTGGACCCCGTCGCGCCCCGGCATCCCCTGCCGGTCAAGGCGGCGTACCACGACGCGTGCCACCTCGGGCACGCGCAGGGCATCACGGCGCAGCCCCGGTCGCTATTGGGCGGCATTCCGGAGCTGGAACTGGTCGAGATCGGCGACGCGGGCACCTGCTGCGGGTCGGCGGGCGTCTACAACCTGCTGCAGCCCGAGGCCGCTCAGGAGCTGGGGTCGCGCAAGGCCGACGCCGTCCAGGCCACCGAAGCGTCGCTGGTGATCTCGGCCAACCCGGGCTGCACCCTGCAGATCTCGTCCCAGCTCGAGGCCCGGGGCGCTTCCCTCGCGACGGCCCACACCGCCGAGGTCCTCGACGCCTCCATCCGCGGAGCGAATCCCTGGGCCTAATCCATCCCCCTGGCGCCTCCCGACGCCTCCCGACGCTTATGTTCGCGTTTTCTGCTGTGATAGCGACGCGAATCGCGAACCTAAGCGTGAGGTGCCGGCCTCCGCGCGCCAGGTGACGCCGTCGGGGGAGGTCCAGCGGGCGGCGCGGCCGCCCGCCGTGCCGGCGGCGGTGAAGCCGGCGCCGGACGCGGTCAGCCCGGTGACCGTGCCGCCGCCGGGGGCCGGAAGCCCGACCTGCTGCCACTTCTGGCCGTCGTCACGCGACATGGCGACGAAGGGGAGAGTGCCGTGCCCGGTCCTCGCCTCGCCCGCGGCGGTCACGGTGCGGCCGCGGGCGGCGGTGAACCGGAGGACGGCGCTGGTCGCGCCGCCGGGAAGCGGGAGGTTCAGCGGCGTCCAGGACAGTCCGGTCCGCGTGAGCCAGACGGCCGCGTGGCCCGCGTGCGTGCCGACGGCGACGAACCCGGTGCCCGCGGCGGTCACCGCGTAGACCCGGCCGGATACCGCCGTGGCGCCCAGGCCCGACACGATGGACCAGGTGCCGCCGTCGGCGCCGCGCCGCCAGATGGCCGGGTGCCCGTCCGCGCTGCCGACGGCGAGGTTCGTGCCGGCACTGGCTTTCGCGGGGGTACTGGCTTTCGCGGGGGTACTGGCGGCGGAGGCGCCGTGGGCCCGGCCGCCGTGGTTGCCGGGGATCTCGTTCATCAGGTGGCTGGCCCGGCCGGTCAGCATCAGGAACGCGGCCGCCCCGACGGTGACGATCACCGCGGCCGGCATCGCGGCCCGCGACAGGTTCCGGGCGGGTTGCCGCGCCGCCGACGCCTCCCGGACCGATTCCCGCCAGGCGCTGTAGCGTTCGCTGGCCTCCCCGGTCGCCAGGGACGCGCCCGGGACGGCCGGCGCGTCGGCCACCGTGGGCGCGGAGAAGAACGCCTGGACCCCGGGGAACGCCGCCGGGCGGGGCGGGCCGTCGGCGAGGGCCTGCTCCGCGTGCCCCGGTGGCGCGGGGCAGGCGGGTACCGCCGGGCCAGCCGGCTCGTCCCAGCGGATTCCCGAGCCGTGCCACACTCCCTGCGCCACCTGCCACCCGGACCGGGCGGGGTAGCCGGCGAACGGGTCGCCGGCGACGGAGAAGCCCGGGCCGCCGGCCCGCCCCCGCAGCGCCGCGGTCTGCCCTGCCACCGGGGCGGCGGGTCCGGCCGGGTCGATCCGGGTCGGCGGCTCTCCCCGGCCCGTCAGGTGCCACGACGCGGGAAGCGGGCTGGGGTACCAGTAGTCGTCGGGCTCGTATGCGTCCGGATCGTCGTCTCCGCTGTCCACCGCCGTGCCTGCCGTTTCTGCCGTCGCGGCCGGATTCGCCGATTCCCCGTTCGCTGACTGGGCCGCCCCCGGCCATTCCGGCCAGTTCGCGGCATTCCCTTCATGCCGGGAGTTCGCTCCCGCGCTGCCCGGCAATGGCTCGCGGCCATTCGAAACCGCCGTGGCGTCGGTCATGAACTCACTCCCGGTCATTAATATTTACTCTATGTAGTCACATAGTAGCGAGTACAGCCCGGAATCCCTAGACCTGACCGCCAAAAAAATTACGAATAGTTTATTATAGCTACGCTAAGTAATGTTAATTCCGGGCATCAACCTCAGAGGATTCACCAATCACAGAGCTCACCCGCAGATTCGCCGCTCTGCCCAGAGCAGCGCCCCCTGGCGGGCGTCCCTATTCCGAGATACCGTCCGTCGCGGAGGTACACCTCATGGCCGACTACCGTTTTCCCGGTCCGCCCGAGTTCCCGCAGCCGCCCGGATCACCGTTCCCGGGCCCGCCCGGGCAGCCCGGCTGGCCCGGAGACCCGGTGCCTCCCGGACCGGCTCCCGGCACGCCCGGCCCGGCTCCCGGTCCCGGGGCGGTCCCGCCCTCGCGAACCTGGATCGATCCCCACACCGAGTGGCAGGACCGGCTGGCCGAACGGCTGCTGTCCCAGCGGATCGTGCTCGCCAACGGGGTGCTGGACGACGAGGCCGCGAGCCGCCTCTCGGCCCAGTTCCTGGCCCTGGACGCCGAGAGCGACGAGCCGGTCCGCCTGGAACTGCAGAACCTGCGAGCCGAGCTGTCCGCCGCGCTGTCGGTGATGGGGGTCCTGGAAACGACCCGTGCCCCGGTGCATGCCTACGCGAGCGGGGAGACGAACGGCGCGGCCCTCGGCCTGCTGGCGTCGTGCCCGCGCCGGTGCGCGTACCCGAACGCCTCGTTCCTCCTGACCGAGCCGCGCGCGGCGTTCGGCGGCTCGGTGACCGCGGTCGCCGAGCGGGAGCAGCATGTCCGCCGCCTGACCGACTCGCTGTTCTACCGGCTGGCGGAGGCGACCGGGCGCGACGTCGACGAGATCAGGGAGGACGCCCGCCGCGGCCGCACCCTCACCGTCGCCGAGGCTCTCGGCTACGGCCTGGTCACCGAGCGGGTCAGCCGGCCGGAATAGCCCGCTGCCCGCGTTCCGCGCTACTGCGCGGGGGCGTAGGCGCGGAGGAAGACCCGGACGCCGCTGGACAGAAGGGTGCGGGTCTGCTCCTCCGACAGGGGGACGGTGCCCATCAGGGAACGGCTGCTGACCTGGTCGAAGGTCAGGGCCGCCAGGTGCTCGGCCGCCTGGAGCGGGTCGGGGATCGACAGGTGGCCGGCGTGGCCCAGGCGGGCCAGGGGAACCGCGATCACCGGGGCGACGGACCGGGTGTGCAGCAGGTCGATGAGGGCCGGGAAGTGCGGCGCCTCCGTGAGCAGCAGGCGGATCAGCGTCACGCGCTCCGGCGCCCGGACGATCGAGCGGTTGATCTCGGCCACGCAGTGGCCCAGCGCGGCCGCCACGTCCGCCTCCCAGGCGGTGCGGTCCACGATCTCCGCGATCCGGGTCAGCATCCGGTCATAGGTGTCGGTCACGACCGCCAGGAAGAGGCTTTCCTTGTCCCCGTAATGGGTGTAGACAGTCCGCTTGGACACCCCGGCCTCGGCCGCGATGGCGTCCACGCTCGTCCGCTCGTACCCGTCGCTCGCGAAAAGGGTAAAAGCGGCCCGCCCGATCGCGTCGTGCTTGCGGTCTGTCACCGCCCCCGTCATCGTCACGCGCAACAGCGTAACGCCGTCGGCGCGGGAACTACTCGGTTTAGTGCCGGAGTCCGGGTTTCACGGCGGAGACATCAGACACATCGGCGGCACCGGCCGTTTCCTCAGGCGACGCCCTGGGGTCGCGCCGGACTGTCCTCCGCATCCTGCCACAGGCCCGGCGGCCTCCGGCACGCGCCCGCGGGCCCGTCGGCCGGGACCGGCCAGGTCGCCTCGGCCCACACCAGGTGGCCGCGGCCCGCGCGGCGGCATCCCCAGTGGCTGCTGAACGCGTCGACGAGCGCCAGCCCGCGCCCCGACTCCGACATCTCCTCCCGGCCGCCGGTGGCGGGCTCCCCCGCACCGCCGTCGTCGGCTACCGAAACGAGCGCCACGCCCTCGCGAGGACAGCGGACCGTCACGGTGAACGTGCCGCCCGCACCGGATTCCGTGTGCTCAACCGCGTTCGCCGCCAGCTCGGAAACGCAGGTCAGCAGCCGTTCCCGGGCCGGGCATCCTTCCAGGGCCCGGGCCACGAACCGCCGGGCCTCCCCTACCTGGCATGCTTCCCCCGGGAACGAGCGCGCTCCGGGCGGCACCACGCACCCCATCGTCACTGCCATCACTCCTCGTCACAATTTAGGCTAATTTCCCTACTATTAGTGACGTGACCGCGGGCTCACCGGTTCATCTGGATGAACCAGGCCTTCCGCTACCCGGAAACCGGAGAAGTGAACGAGGGAAAAGCGCTAATCCGTTCGGGATGATCGAGGTTGTCCAGGGCCCGGGCCCGCGCGTCGCCGCCCGCCGGCACCCAGGAAACCCGGGGATCACGCCGGAACCAGGACTCCTGGCGACGGGCGAAACGGCGGGTGCCGCGCGCCGTCTCCTGGCGGGCCTCCTCCAGGGTCCACTCGCCGCTGGTGTGGCGCAGTAGCTGCTGGTAGCCGAGCGCGCGGCTGGCCGTCCGGCTCCCGCGCAGCCCCTCGGCCTCCAGGGCCCGGACCTCGTCGGCCAGCCCGAGCTCCCACATCCGGTCCACCCTCGCGTCGATGCGGCGGTCCAGCTCCGGGCGCGGCATGGCGATGCCGATCTGCACGGCGGGCCGGCCCTGCTCGTAGGAGGGCATCGTGGCGCTGAACGGACGGCCCGTGATCTCGATGACTTCCAGGGCCCGCACGATCCGGCGGCCGTTCGACGGAAGTATCGCCGCGGCCGCCGCCGGGTCCCGCTCCGTCAGCCGCGCGTGCATCGGCCCGGGCCCGGCCGACGCCAGCTCCGCTTCCAGGCGCTCGCGGACGCCGGCGTCGGTGCCGGGAAAGTCCAGGTCGCCGAGGGCCGCCCGGATGTAGAGGCCGGAGCCGCCGACCAGGACCGGCGTCCTGCCCCGGCGCTCGATGTCGTCGATCGTCTCCTGGGCGAGGCCGGCGTACTCGGCGACGCTGGCCGGCTTGGTGACGTCCCAGACGTCCAGGAGATGATGCGGTACGCCGCGACGCTCATCGAGGCTCAGCTTGGCCGTGCCGATGTCCATTCCCCGGTACAGCTGCATGGAATCGGCGTTGACCACCTCGCCGCCGGCGGCCAGGGCCAGTTCGATAGCCAGGTCGGACTTGCCGGTGGCGGTGGCCCCGACGACGGCGATCAGCACGCGCTAGCCCCGGATCGTCGGCATGCCCAGCGACACCGGCGCCGGCGACTCCTGCGAAGGCGCCGCCTGCCGGGCCTCCCACGCGTCGCCCGCGCGGGTCCGGCGGACCGACAGCGGCGCGTCGTCGGCGACGAGGTAGTGCGGCGCGCCCCGGGTCACCTTCGCGGTCACGATGTCGCCCGGGCGCGGCGTCTGCCCGTGGGGGGCGAAGTGGACCAGGCGGTTGTCCCGGGCCCGGCCCGACAGCCGGCGGGTCGCGGTGTCCTTGCGCCCCTCCCCCTCGGCGACCAGGATCTCCACCTCGGTGCCGTCGAGTTTCGCGTTCTCCTCCTCGCAGATCCGCGACTGGAGGGCGACGAGCCGGTCATAGCGCTCCTGCACGACCTCGTGCGGAACCTGGTCCGGCATGGTCGCGGCCGGGGTCCCCTCGCGGATCGAGTACTGGAACGTGAACGCGCTGGAGAACCGGGCCCGCTCGACCAGGTCCAGGGTGTCGGCGAAGTCCTCCTCGGTCTCGCCGGGGAAGCCGACGATGATGTCGGTGGTGATCGCCGCGTGCGGGATCCGCTCCCGGACGTTGTCGAGGATGCCCAGGTAGCGGTCGCGGCGGTAGGAACGCCGCATCGCCTTCAGCACGCGGTCCGAGCCGGACTGCAGGGGCATGTGGAGGCTCGGCATCACGTTCGGCGTCTCGGCCATCGCCGCGATCACGTCGTCGGTGAAGTCCTTCGGGTGCGGGGAGGTGAAGCGGACCCGCTCCAGTCCGTGGTCCCGCAGTTCGCCGCAGGCGCGCAGGAGCTTGGAGAACGCGTACTTGTCGCCGAACTCCACGCCGTAGGCGTTCACGTTCTGGCCGAGCAGCGTGACCTCGAGGACGCCCTCGTCCGCCAGGGCCCGGACCTCGTCCAGGATCTCGCCGGGGCGGCGGTCCTTCTCCTTGCCGCGCAGCGCCGGCACGATGCAGAAAGTGCAGGTGTTGTTGCAGCCGACCGAGATCGACACCCAGGCCGAGTACGGGGACTCACGGCGCGCGGGCAGCAGCGACGGGAAGGTCTCCAGGGTCTCCTCGAACTCGACCTGGGCCTTCTGCCGGTGCCGCGCCCGCTCCAGCAGCGCCGGGAGCGCGCCGATGTTGTGGGTGCCGTAGACCACGTCGACCCACGGGGCCCGGTCCACGATCTTCTGCCGCTCCATCTGGGCCAGGCAGCCGCCGACCGCGATCTGCATGCCCTCGTGGGCCTTCTTGACCGGGAACAGGTGACCGAGGTTGCCGTACAGCCGGTCGGCCGCGTTCTCCCGGACCGCGCACGTGTTGAACACGATCAGGTCCGGCGTCGCGCCGCCGCCGGCGTCGTTCCTGACGTAGCCCGCCTCTTCGAGCAGCCCGGCGACACGCTCGGAGTCATGCACGTTCATCTGGCACCCGTAGGTGCGGATCTCGTACGTCCGTCCTTCTCCCACCTGACCAGGATAGGGGCGGATGCGGAATGGCAGTGCGCGTCGTGGTATGGAAAAGGCATGACTGAAACCGCGGCCTATGGAACCTGGAAATCCCCGATCGGCGCCGCGAACGTGGCCACAGGGTCGGTGCGAGTCTCTTACCCGTCCATCGCGGCCGGCGAGGTGTGGTGGCAGGAGCGCCGGCCGTCCGAGGGCGGC
>Ga0131853_10014144_pt1 | contig 14627 bp, 8 predicted proteins | sample TergutLab28metaG_FD_92764 | JGI IMG/M metagenome (GOLD analysis project Ga0131853, IMG submission 92764) | Labiotermes labralis P1 segment gut microbial communities from Petit-Saut dam, French Guiana - Lab288 P1 (version 2) (version 2) | ecosystem: Host-associated > Arthropoda: Insects >... | reverse complement strand
TGCTACTTTTTTCATTCAAGTAGCTCCTCAATTGACCTCACGAGGCTGAGTGGACCCTGTTCCAGACCCACTACTACTCAGAAAATCTGGTAGCGCCGGGGATCGAACCCGGGACCTCTGTATATGTAGCCAGAAACTCTGACCACTAGACCACAGGGGCGGTCTTAAAGGTACTTGAAGTATTCATTAATTTTAATTATTTTGAGACTGAAACTGTAATAGTATATAACTATACATCACCTTAAACCATTTGATGATGGGAGGCAGAGCACCCTGGGCCCTGCAGTACACTCGTGCTGAGGATCCCAGCTCTAGTTTCTTGTTTACTGGTCGAGGTGAGAACTTGAGCCTCTCTAGAGGAAGAACAACTTGATAAAGATTCAAACTTGGAAATCAAACCCAATAAAAGCCATGTCTCACAGTTCTTTCTGTCAGATTATGCAGTAAATGGATATCAAATCCCCCAGCTCAGTTTTATATGAGCCGTAAGGAATGTGGCATGAATGAGAAGAAATGTAAATAGTTCATATCCTGTAGAGATGTAATTTATACAGAGCACTCTAATAATGTGTTACTGAAAATGCAGCCCACAGTACAACAGTATCTGTTAGCACTGGTGGCTTTAATATAACAAGAAAAGCAACTTTTTTCAATAGTTGCCAAACATAAAACAGTAATCACAGCACAAGTATACATTTAAATTCAAAGTTTTATTCGCACTCAGCAAGTTTCAACTCAATCATCAAAAAGGTTTCACGTCATCATATACATGTAGACAATATATTATAAGTTTTTACACACGTATATTATTGTACCAATACAACAAAATCCAGACCATTAGGCAAGATCTGACTGTAGAAACACTTCAGAAGAAGCTCACTGAATTACAGATACGGTGATAAGTGAATATATATGTATGTATTACAGGTAGATGTCAACAGATTTCCTTCAAGAAAAATTTAAAACTGGAGATGGTGGCATGTCCAATATCCACCTCTGACACATCCAAAATACCATACTATCATTTGGCTGAAAATGAATCTAAGGAGTTCTCCTGTTGTTAATGGAATATTTGTATATCACATAAAAAATGCCCATTCTTTTGTCAGCCATCTGTCTACAACAGCCAGCCTCCCATAAGAGTGACAATAACAGCTTCAGAGTTGTTTTATCATGGATCGGAGTCTTACCTTTGACCAGAACAATGGCTGGTTTCGAATGAACTGGTTTAAATCCAGTGGTGTTGACCAAACAGCTGTAGTTTCCATGGTCATCCAGCTCCACCTCTGAGATGACAAGTGTGCCATCAGCTTTGTTCATCTTAATACGGGACCCATCTTCATTTATCATCTTGCCATTCTTCTTCCACAATACCACAGTGACAGGATGTGCCATGGCATGAAACTGACAGGCTAGGGATGCACGGGCTCCCTCTTCTACTGTCATGCTCAGGGGGTCTGACACTATATTAGGAGGAGCTGTGAACATGTTATATTGCACTCAGCTACAGTACAGTGATTGCATGTATGGCATGCTTACCAACTTTACATCCACCCAGTACAATTTAACAATGCTGGTAAATGTGTATGGTTACATGTTCATGCTTTAGAAATATCATGTAAAGTTAAAAAATAAAAATATAGCAATATTTACTTCAAGATACACTTGTTACCAGTTAAAAAATTCATCATATCCATTGGACTACATACTAGAGACAACAAGTTTGAAGGATGCCATCTTGATGCCAGCCATATTCTCTGCCACACATGTGTAATTTCCAGAGTCCTCCACAGCTCTGGCAGCCTCTATGATGAGCCGTGTCTCATCCACTCTTACTGGTCCACTGTCAGAGACAGTATGGCCACGTGGATCAAGCCACCAGACTCGTACTGGGGGGTTGCCAGCTACTGGAATGCATGTCAGCTCAAACTCCGCCTTCTCCGGAACAATGCGAGTCCTGCTGTCTGGCAGAGGTGGCTCAAATGAACTGCCTGTTATATCATCTAGATCTTCGGAAAACACAACAACGCATTATCAGTCACATGCCAAATTGCTGTAAAGATTTTTCTTTGTCATTGCAGCACTTCAATTAAACAGCCATACATTTAAGATAACCATCCTGCAAGATGTGATGCCATGTGGTCAATAGATGGAAAATGATGTTCAAGAGAAACCTAATGTATCCATGATCAGGGAAGCTGTTAAAAATTTACTGGCATTTCAGAGGAACCTGCCTCCAATTCCAACAGGGTTCCATTCTGGTAATGGAGGCAGCAGATTTGTCTGAAATGTAAGCAATATCTTCAAGAATACATGGCATTATAGCATCATATCCCAGACCACAGTTATCTTCCTAGTCATTACTGTAAGAACATAAAATTTCACAACCATATACCTCATTCCCACTAAATCACTTCAACTTTTGGACAAAAACTAAGGCACATAGAACAGCAAGTCTGTTGACACAACACAGAGTGATTCACAAGGTATGGCATATTGAGACCCTATTACACATCACAACCTGAGAACTAAAAATAACAACAAAATTGACCACACAGACTGCATAAGATATCAGGTCAAAGAAAATGCAACACAATATGTACCATAGCAAAGTGGGTGGCTGATGCATGCAGCATCAAAATAATGGATGTGAATACACTAACAAATATCTAATATGTTTATCATTTATTCTTTGACATGTGCAACAGAACATTTCTGTGGGGTTGACGTACACTTTTATTGCACATTCAAAACATAAGGTACAACAACAAATGGCTATTCTAAAAGCATTAGAATATATACAATGTTCGAAAGCTGATGAAAAGACAGTCCTAGTATATACAGGCAGCCGGATAACACTACAACTACTATAAAACCAGAAGAAACAAACACATATCATAGAACAAATCAGGACCAAGGTCATAGAAATGGAACAGCAAGAATGGATAGTGGAATTCAGCTGGATAAAGGCACATGCAGGTCACCATGGGAATGAGCTGTCAGACCAACTGGCGAAAGAAGCAGTAAGCAACAAGACCATCGAAGAGTGCTACACTAGAATCCCAAAGAGTGCAGTGTGGAGTGAATTAAATGAACAAAGTGTAAAACCATGGCAAAATGAATAGGAAAGATCCTCAAAAGGTGTAATAACAAAATCTTTCTTCCCAAAAATAGTGGACAGGTTGAAGCTAAGAATTAATGCAAACCCCAACTTTACTACAATAGTAACTGAACATGGCAATATCAAGACATACTTGTACAAGTACAAAATAACAGAGAGCCCAATGTGCTCATGCGATGAAGGTGAACAATCAGTGGATCACATCCTATATGAATGCAAACTTTTAGAGCACGAAAGGGATAGACTAAAAGCAGCGGTAATATGGTCAGAAAACTGGCCAGTTAGTAAAGACAAACTTAGTATAAAATTTTACAAAAACTTCAAAGAATTCGTGAACAGCATATTATTAGACAAAGTTCAGTGTGCAAACATGACAAGATAGATAAGGAACCAAAACTGTAAATGGAATAGGTAGATAGTAGAAGATAATATGTAAAAGTTAACTTCAATGCATGTAGTAATGGAGCATGCAGAGTAATAAAGTTTATAAAAAAAAAATGGTACAACTCACATGCAATGCTCAGCTCTGCTGTGTAGGTCTGTGGCACTTGATTTGAGTCCCCAGGAATCCCGACACATGAGTAAAAGCCTTCATCAGAAGACTTCACACTGTGTATCAGTAGAGAGCCATTCATGAACACTGTCATTCTGAAACAAACATCCAAAAACATCGACTAGTGACTAGCCTGCAACAGTGTGACAGAATTACCTTATGTCACAGAAGGGTGAAGATGTAACAACCATGCTTATATGAAACACTACACGGTGCATACCTACTCATGCCCCTAGGTAAGGCAGCTGTATGGGAGCTTTAGCATGTAGGAAGCCTGCACCTGCTAGGAACAAGAGTGCATTTTAACCCTGAAGTTCAACTTATCTTTCTTTCATAGATGCCTTGAGATATTAGCAATCACTCTTTGAATAGTGGATGGTTCACAAAATAATATTTCCCCATGCCCCACAAGTAACAATCACACAGTTTCAAATCAGAATATACAACACACTGCAAGCTGCCAGTTGTCAACCATTAGCTGTACATCAGACACTGACAAGTTTGCTGAAGGGCTCCAGCACTCTCCTAAACATGAAGTTACCATACAATTTTTTTATTAAGTATTTGAAGAAGGGTGTCAAAATAACCAAACACAACAAAAAACTTACTTTTTCTTTGGAAACAAGGGCCCTACAATGCCACATGCACTGACTGCAAACTAGACTCTCATGTTAAGGTCAGGCAAAGAACCTTGGTAATTGCATGGCGATTTCTGGAACACCAATAGGTTTTTATGGCTGTTTACATTCCCATTGAATGTAAACCATGCCTCATCCAAGGAAATGCAAGTCTCAGCTCGAGAAAGCCACTGGCTACCAATTCTTTATACCACCTGCAATATCAGTGTCTTGCTTCCAGTCTACAGGGAAGAGTTGTTGTATGGCCCTAATTTGAGTCCCATTTTAAAAGTTTTGTTACCTTAGAGCTGAGAATTTTGACACCCCACTCTGAACTGCCAACCAGCACAACAATGTTCTGTGCATTTTTTTAATTTGAGTGTTTTTGAGTTATAACAAAACATTTTCATGTTTTAATTTTATCCAGCACTCACTCTTGTCATCCAAAGTTTTTACATTATTCTCTATATTGTTCTATCACATGGCACAGCTGCTGTAGAATATAATTTTCAAAAATCTGGCAAAATTTCATCTCTGACTCATACTTTGCAAAAGTGCTGCCAATGAGCACTTTGTTCAACAAAAACCATTTCTTATGCACATGGTCCACCCACAGTCTATGCCTCATAGTAACCATCCCATGTTCCAGCATTGATATGAGGAATGTGTGTGTGTGGGATGTGACCCTTGAGCAAGCTGACATTGTATTTTCTTGTGCTTGGGAGCATGATTAGATAGTCCTTCAGATTCACGTTTTGCCTTTCCTACAATTAAAGAAGCTAAAGTAACAGGAGAGAAGACAGCTGAATTCAAGGCACTTAAAAACTGTAATTATGCTACCTCCCATCTTTATTTCAATAAAAACATGAAGTTCTCATTACAAGTGTTAATTTTTTGTGTTTTCGTTATTAAAAGCTGAATCCCTATAGGCTTTGCTGTCAGAATCCACATTGGATTTTCTCATCATGCCCAGAATTAGATAACCATCTCTCCCTCAAACAAAGGCATACACACACAAACATTTACCATACTTGAATATCAACTCTTATCAGTAAATGATATTTTTTTCCTACTGGAAATATACACATACTTTCTAGTACACACATGCTTCCCAGTAATGCATTGTGACTTTAAATGGAAAAGAATTTCCTACAAGTGACAAGCCATTAGATTAAGCAGGGCTGAAGTGTATCTATTGTGGCTCAATGCAGAACAAAAGTGATCAGGAAATCTACTTCCTACTAAGCACAAAGAAGTTAAAGATTCAGTTACAAGCACAATATTTAGTCATTTATACAATGAAATATTCCAAAATTCTTTGGAAAGGTTAAATCCACAAGCATGTGGAATTATTCGCTGTCACAAGACGAGATTATAATGTGCCAAAACTACTTCAGATCCTCTGGCTTGCCAGCCAATACGAAAAGTTAGTACATAGACAACTTACACACACAATAAAACCCTGCCTTGATTAGGAGAGAAGTGTTCTGCAACATTTCCACCAAATTTTGTATGAACAGAAAACTACTTAATTAACAAGTGCTAAATTGAAACCTGTAAGTTCAATTGTGCAACTTGTATACTGGCAAATAAGCAGGATTTCAATACATTTCCTATTCATGGCTGTAAAATCAAGAAAAACTGGTCTATGCTAATGATGCTATTTTAATTGGTAAAAACATACCATAAAGAACAAAGCAATTCCATTAGGTGTTGCAGACTAGTCTAGAAATAAACGGAGATAAAGGCAAGAACCTTATATTCATGTCTTATCACTGTACAACACAAAAGCTGACACGTATGATAATATAATGTTACCAACTGTTTCAAAAGAGTGTGACAGAGGCTTTGAAAACAAAGTACTGAGGGAATATTTTGGCTTAACAGGTTGACAAACACAGTGATTTGATGAAAAGTCTTGCAGATTTCAGTTTTCCTTTAAAAGTATTAAACTTATTCACTCTGGCTGAATTAAATATGATGTGACAGGTCAGACAGGCGGCACCAATGAAGGAAGAAAGTTAATGCAAAAATTTAGTAAAAAATACCCAAATGGCAGATCCACATGGGAGATCTAGCACAGCTGGAAGGCTAACATTATATTGGAAATTCAAGAAACACCTACATGAAGTTAAGAACTGGCTCAAAGCATGGTAAAGTGATATGCAAAGTAAAGAAAAAGGCAAAGACCCTGTCCAAGCCATTAACGTATAGAGGAAGTGAGTACCAACTTTACGTTCTGGCCACTTCAATCCCAGGAAATAACAATGGTACCCAGTGGTAGGTTCTTGTGAACAAGACAATGAACTCTTAGATTCCTTCAATAATGAATCTCTTGACCAGTTGAGTAAGTATCAACTTTTGAAGAGTTACCCAGCAACACCAAGTCCTTTGGTTAGTTAATATATCTCACAGATTCCAATTTCAATAAACTGTAAAATGATTCCAAGTGAAAACAAACTATTATCTGAAGAGACTTGTCAATTTCCCGTTTATCTGGCGTCAGCAACTTCTAGAGCTCTCAATAATGAAAACTCTATACCTTTGCCTTCAACTTTCTTGCAGGGATAAGACTGACCTTAATCTAGTAACAAACAAAGGATGAGCTCAGTGTCTTTGGTGATATATTTTAAGCCTCTAAACAAGCTTTGTGTGTCCACATTTCTTTCTGCATCAACCCACATGAAGAAATAATAACTTTCACCATAATATGTACAACACTATAGAGGAAACTGGAGAGAATATGGTAGGGGGAGGAGCTCTGACAGGACACCCCCAACCCCTCATAAAGAACAGGAAGAGAAGCCTCAGAAAACATGGGACACTGTTTGTAATACCAGTAATAAGCCAACTGGACTTATACTTGGAAAGCTGCTGACGATACAGTCATGAGAGATAAAAGCAATCCTTAGAATACAAGCGTAAACTCATCCTATTCTGAACCTTCACATGCCTTTGATTTGATCAGAAAATATACACTCAAGGAATACTACCATCTGTGTGCATGCTGTGTTCATGCATGTGTCTGGTTTTTGTTTACATTAGTATGTATCTGACTAGGGAAGAAAATGATTAACATCTGGGGATCTCTGGCCAGATTTGATGCAGGGACCCTGTGACATGACTCCCAGCTGCATCATGTGCAGAGGCCTTCAGTGTTTAAAAGTCCCTTCCTATCAGTCAACTGCTCCTTATATAAATATTTGTCAGTGTCGGCAGTGCAGGCTCAAAGACACAAAGCCTAGCCACAGTTGGGAACCCAACAGTAACTGTCAAATGATAAATATTTGTGTGGAACAGCATTTGAGGTTCACCGTGGAGATAAACAGCCTTGTAAGATGTCACCTCAACTTGCTTCCTTTTCCAAGCTGATAACTGACACCAAACAATTCAATATTACATTCACAATTCTAGGTCCATATACCTAGACTTTACTCATCTTCAAGATAATCAATCATATTTTAAACCTAAAGTTAGCTTTGCATTTGCTCTAGTGCTAAATGTAGTTATAATAAAATGCATTATTTAGAGCTAAAAAATTCTACATTGCTTAAACTAACCCACACCAGCCACTCACATAAATATCTGATTCTTCATCATAGTGTGGAGTAATTAATCAGAGTCTCTAAAAGCAACATTTCAGGACAGATATCTTAGATCTGCCCATTTAGTTTGCTTTACTTAGGCTTGGTTTCATGGTACTGGGTTACATATGTAGTACTGCAGGTTATCTTACATTTTGAAGATCCGAACAACATCACAGTATACTCCACAATTTTACTGTAATTATAAAAATGGAACTGCAACTTGATATGTCATGGAGTGTTGTCTATAAAAATTATCACAAATAAAATATATAATTATCTTCTTTGCTTTCATTTTCCAAGTCATGTTTCCATTTTACCATACCATACAGCATAAAAAGTTTCTCACACTCCGTTGAATTTCAATTCATACTGTGTTACTAGTGCATAATAGAATCCTAGAACTCTCTTCAGTACCAATGTAATATCTAAGACTAGATTTTGTGTGTGTGTGTGTGGTTTTTTTTTTGTTGGGGGGGGGGGGGGGGGGGGGGGGGGGCCATAAAAATTACATAATGTCCTTTTGCATTTTATTCATCTGCATCTCCTCAAAAAACACCTCACTACACTAACTGTCTTGAACACCAACTGCCCTGTACTGTTTCACATCTTTTCCTAAATAGTTTGTAACACTTTATGGCCCAAATGTATATTCTGGGGGAAAACTTTGGTAAGAGGCATTTATGTATAGATACCAGAGATACTTGTACAAAAGCTCCTGCCATCAGGTATTACCACTCAATCCTATTTATGCCAATCATGCACAAGTGCTCCATACTTGCATGCCTCTTCACCAATTAACAGCAAAGTTTACTCTTTAAACCATTTTTGTTCTGTAAACACATGCCAAAAGGTTTTTCACAGGTGTAGTTTACATCAGTAATAATGCTGCCTTCAAGTTAACTGTGTCTAAACTGTGTTATCATATTCCTTCTTTCTGTCTCCACCCAGATAACACCAGTTTGTATTAGCGTACCAGGTTAACTGCAGCTGAACCATACTATCTAAATTGTCTGGTAAATACTACAAAATTTGTTTGCTGAACCCAAATGTTATCAGGCAGAACTGTATTTTCTGAACTGATTGTTTTTTTTTAAATTTTTTTAAGATTTACAATTTCCTGACAAACAAGTGGCAGCCCTAGAAACAGGATGAATCTCACTGCAAAAGCAGCTAACACTCAATGGCTATAGTAAATTTGACATTCAATTAGAAGACTCTGTTATAACAAGCACTAAAAGTTACTGGTCTGGTACATTTTGGAATTCTTGCAGCTTTACTTGTGACCAGCACTGTTAGAAGATTCAACTGTAACATGCCACGATACAAATTTCACATATCACTGGAGCATGTCGCCACAACACTGTCACATATCATTAATACCTGATGCGACAGTAACATGTCACCACACACCACATGTCAGGTTATGGCAATTCACTGGATACCTTTATCAGACATACATATTTGTGAGGATGCAATTTTGGTTTTAATCTTACTAAATGATTACCTCATGAAACTTGTGTATTTTCTCACCAAACAAAACTTGCACTGAATGGCACTAGCATTGAAAATTAAATGTTGCTAATGTTGCTCCTGTGTTAGCAGCTTGCATAGTCAGATCACTGGCAGTATTCAATATGTGCAACTGGCATGGTATTCATAGCAAATGAAAAAAAAAAAAAAAAAATTTCAATGGATATGTATGATATTGAAGTCATATCTGAAGCAGGGGATGCACAGACAAAAACATCCACTTTGTCAGTAGTGATCAAAAGAAGAAAATCTGCCATTTTGGAAGCCTAAGGTTCCAATAATCTCTGCATGTTTGTGAACAAAAAAAGTGATGTCTTTAAAAACCTCCTTTGAAATTCACACTTTTTATGGGAGGTTAATTCTCAGGAGTGATGAGAAACCGCTAGGGCTGCCAGCTGCAGTCTGTTGAAATCAAGTTTTGTCTTCAGCAATAGTCAGAATTCAGGAACTTCAAGATTTCCAGCTATGTTTATGGACTATGTATCCCAAATATTTTAGAATTTAATCATTTATATTGCAGTGGAAGTTTGACCATTCATTATAAGGTTTGTCACAAATATTTCAATGTTCCGTGCTGTGCAACTACCCCCTACAGATGGCAGATACAAGCCTAGAATATGAACATTATTTCCAAAAACTATTTTCTCCACAAAACAGCAAAATTCTGTTGATCCAACTTGAATGCGACCAGATAGGTGTTGAATTACTGAATATTCCAAATTATCACACAGCAACTATACTGGCCTAAGTTCTTAAAGATAATTGCTATACTTGGGCAAACCCCATTATCATTTGAATACCTAGTGCTGTTCTTTGAAATCGGATCTGTCCGCCCCTTGAAGTACCACTCTGTTATGTTTACATTCTGGTACACACAGTCAAACTGAGCAGAGTCGCCCTTCCTAACCAGCTGGTTATGGGGCTGAACCTGTATGAGGGCCGAACCATTTTCTGCAAACAGAATAAATTATACATTTCAATAACCCTTTCCCTATTGAAACAGAATGAATGTTGGCAGGTGTTGAGGTTTTTGTAATGGTATAGCTGAGGATTCCATTCTTCATGTATATGATGCTGCTGCTTCAATTAGTAATCTATCACATCCCAAAACAATGGAATCCTCAGAATGAAAGTAATCTGACATTAACTGCTACAGCTAATTCCATTCCACACGATCAAATTTGGTGGCAACAACCAAATGCTGATAAAAAAAAGTACCTGTACTTGCCCAGGATCAAACAACGCTCACCCAGCCCACAGCTCATCACTTTAAAGACTATATGATATTATACAGCCTAATGATAAAAGTAACTTTACTCATAAAATCAACACACCTGCTACAGCCAATGAGAAGTTGTCAGCACTGCTCCTGGATCCAGCTTCATTATGGGCAGTGCACCGATACACGCCGTTATCTTTAGCTGATACATTCCTTAAATGGAGGCGCTTTTTATTGAAGTTCACAGTATCTGACTTTGTCAAACGATCTGCATTCCTATAACGCAAATCACATGTAGAAAATATCACAGAATTTTCTGTACAATTAAACACAGCTGATCTCATAAGAATGTGAAACTTTCAATTATTCACATTAATGCTGTCTGCACTTCCGATTTTTACTAGAAAGGAATTCCTTTAGTTTTCAGTTAATTGTAATTTGTAAATCCTGTTCATGGGATGCTGAAATGTATTGCATTAAAATATTGAGAGATGGCAGAATCAGTATGTTTTTTTAAAAAGATGCCTACACCACAATTACACAGGACAGAGAGATCAGTTTCAGAGTGATATATCTCATTCAGTGTGTAGAGAATTAAAATATTAATATTACTACTTTCTCAATCAAACCGTACGTGTGGAATTGCGCTTTGTCTCCTGGTCTTTCAGCATACATTTTTGTTATATATTTGAGTGGTCCCATTAAGAAGACTTTAAAATACAAACCAGCCTTGCCAATATGTCTGACCATATATATGAAAAATGTTTGTCACATCCACGTGAACAACAAATGCACATACAATTTTAATTTAAATATCCTGATAGTCCAAATAATAAGACAACAGCATAAAATAGTCATTAATTTCCTCATTAAGCCATTTCTGCCACTTTCCATTTAGTCTGTCTCTTCAGCACTTGTATCTTCATCTTTAGTACATTGTAATCAATTTTCAACCAACAACCAACACTTGTAAAATTCAGCACATACTGATCTTGAAATTAGCAAAATCAGCACATCCTAAAACAAAAACAGACTAACTGGTAGGTGGGCCACATAGCCTCAGCAGCTGACACACATATCAATCCATCACAACTCAAGCAAGCCCAAGTTTGTCCATCACAATTTCGCCTATTGGAGATGGAATTATTGTGACAGCCCTCTTGTATCATGGTGCAGGTTTAATCTTCTGGGCTCAACAAAGGTTACACTATTGAGCAAAACGAGTAAATTTAATTAGTAACTGCGATTTTTTAAGTTCATAATTACTGTTGTGGGTGACAATTGTAATTATTTGCCTCCAGGTACAAAGAACCTAGTTATGCCACAGTTAAGGGGTCGTTCACAGACTTCACAGGTTTACACAGAGAAGGCACATAGCAAGGACAAGATTGCCATGGGGTAAGGCTGTGTGAATCCATGACAGTTTGGGATTGAGTTACATTGCTTTCCTTATTCATTTCCCCACCTTCTAGGACCGCAAAGCACAGTCCTGCCCAAACTACACAGACATTCCTTGAAAATCTGTATTTTTCCTGTGTTTCAAGGTAAAGAATGTTATTAACAGTCAGAAGAGGAGAAAAGTAAAATTACAGCAATTCAGATCTTTTAAAATTTGCATTCAGTAATGGAGGTCTTGTCAACCCATGATTTCACTAAATAACGGAGAAAAGCGTGATGAAAATATGAGCACACTTATGCCTTGTTTTACACCCTCGTTGCGTTCCTGAAAGAGTAAGCAAAAATCAAAAGGACGTAAGTTAAAGATGGTATTCCCATCAGAAATTTGTTGTCAGCGTAATGGAAGGTTACCAGCCAAAGGGTGTTAAATCGAGCACGAGAGAAGCCAAATTAAGAAGTAGCGTAAGTTGCCAAGGGGTGTTACAGCACAGTTGCGTAAAACAAACGACGGAAAACACGGGATGCGTGTACAGAGCACTGGTAGAGGGATAAGTGATAAAGGAAAACCTAAGTCCTCGGAGAAGAAATTGTCCAAGTGCACGGTGCACATTATAACGCCCATATGGACTGCTATGGGATCGAACCCCGACCTCCGTCGTCACGAGCCATCAAGTTACTTGCCTGAACTATGTCACGACCTTAAAAGCAAAAAGCTACAGCTGGGGATTGCCAAAATAATTCAGTCTTTTATCCCCTGTCTCACCAAACCCGTTCTACGTTACCTAACGCTAGCAGAACTGTGCACTGACAGACGGTAGGAGCACCGCCAACGACCGACGTTTCTTGCCAGTCAGTATAATGAATAATAATAAATGCTTCATGACGAAACAATTCACAGTGCAAGAAAAGCTTCCTAGAGACTGGAAACTGTACACATTACAACGTCATGTTCCTCACCGGTGCCACTCAATGTGAATTTCACCGCTGCCATCCACACTACACCTCAGGATGACGTCATTTCCAGCCACAATCTTGCGCGGCGGGTCTGGAGCCTGCAGCTGCACCAGGACTGGTTCGCCCAACCCTGCAACACACAACAAATCATACACCGCTCTCCACAGCACAGACAGCGTGTTCTCGAATCGGTCGTCCAAAGAACTCGTTTGTTTTCGTGATATCGGGAAATATATACATCATGTTTGAAAAGATGATTGAAAGCTGCCATTTTCAGTATCATAAAAGTTTTTTGCCCCTTCAACAGAAGAAATTAACTAAACAAAGACAGCGTACTAAAAGGAAATGGTTTACGTGATTTCGGGTTTCCGCCGCAGTGTAACAGAGATCTACGGTCTTTTGGGTTTCTACGCAGCGTAGAACGGTAACTCATTACCGACGTTTCGCGACCACCTATTGGTCCCACCTTCGACCTTTGAAGATGGGACTGATAGGTTGACCCGAAAAGTTGGTAAGAAGCTACCGTTGTACGTTGCCTAAAAACCGAAGAAGGCGGTGATTTCCGGAAATGGTTTCCTTAAATAAAATGGATTTGGACAACTTCTGCAGACACTTGTGACGCCGCTGTCTGAACGCATGTAACCGAACTTGTTGTCATACCATCGGCTATGTTCTAGTGTCCTATTAAACTACCAAGTAGAAGAAATTAGGCACCTCCCACTTGGAACTAGCCAACAATGAAAAGAGCTTCCCTGAAACTGAAATACAGACGCCCTGTTCCATCATTCGTCAGTTTATGTGTTTTCGCTTGTTTTCTTCTTCACACCCGCCATCTGCCACACGGCTACGCATCCGCTGGCAGCAACAAGGGCATAAGTCGAACTTCACAGCGACTCCTACCTCGGTAGTTCCACCTCTAAATCGCTTCAAACTAATTCCTACGAACGATTAACGAGATGCATGGGTCTGCGTATCTCGTGACTCAAATACCCACATTAACATCACACTACAGTGACCAAATTTCGTAAAATTCCTATAAACTTCTAGCCTCTATGGGTCACCGTCTCTTTGCGCTTTCGTACTCTCCAACTTCCTGTTATCAGCAGTCAGCAACATCATGGGCTTTATGATAATAGGAATTACATTCGCTGTTACACAAAAAATTCTACCGCGCCTAATATCTGGTTTAGACACAAAAGAAGTTAAAATAATTCACACAATAAACCCAACAAATGCAACAGTTCTACACTGCTTGAAACGGGTTTTATAATATCTGTAGACATTGTATGCACAAATTTTAACGTATTCGACAATCCACCCATGTTTTATTCGTTTGTTTTATTGTGTGAATTGTTTATTAATGCACGGACATGAATAGCTTTAAAATATGTTAAAATTTTTATACGGCTGAATTCATTTTGACGTCTTTCTTTCTCCGCGGAAGTTCGAACAACTTAGAATTTCTTAAACCTTTTGCGCCGGAATTATTTTTTTAAATTTTAGCACACCCTGTATATAAAATGTTAATAATGCAGGAACCAAATACGTTAGAATTATGAAACAAACTGCATTTTGAAGAGAAAAAAAAACGGAGAGTATATACCATGTTTAAAATATTCAGTACCTATATTTGTTGAATAAATATATA
>Ga0131853_10014143_pt1 | contig 14628 bp, 8 predicted proteins | sample TergutLab28metaG_FD_92764 | JGI IMG/M metagenome (GOLD analysis project Ga0131853, IMG submission 92764) | Labiotermes labralis P1 segment gut microbial communities from Petit-Saut dam, French Guiana - Lab288 P1 (version 2) (version 2) | ecosystem: Host-associated > Arthropoda: Insects >... | reverse complement strand
CAATTGCCGAGCCAGCAGAAGATCCAGTTCGCACAGATGGTTATACTTTTGCAGGCTGGGATATCACGGTATGGCCGATCACAGATGTGCAAGGCCAAACAACAATCACAGCACAGTGGGATCCACCGATCCACACCATCACATGGGATCTAGACGGTGGCGACTGGACTGGCGGCTTCACACCACAAGCGGACGTAGCAGACGGCGGCACGATAGATTTACCAACACAAATTCCAGTACATCCAGGTGGCAATACCTTCAATCGCTGGAGTGTAGTGCTGCCAATGCACGATGTGACGAGCAATCAAACAATTATAGCAATCTGGAATGATCCGGGCTACCATACAGTAACGTGGAATCTAGCCGGCGGTGCATGGCCTTCAAGCTTTGATCCGCAGCTAACAGTAACAGACGGCGGTACAATTACACTGCCGACAGAAAATCCAACCCGCGATAGTGGTTATACCTTTAATCGCTGGGATGTAAGCTTGCCAATGGCAGACGTAGATAGCGAGCGGACAATTACAGCGATCTGGAATGAACCGGGCTTCCATACAGTAAGATGGGATCTAGATGGCGGCGCATGGCCTGGCAGCTTTGTACCAGTGCTGACAATCGCAGACAATGGTCAGATATTGGAGCCAGAAGAGCCCAGTCGCCCAGGCTATAGCTTTGACGGATGGGATGTAACATTCCCGCTGCCTGTGACACAAGAAACAGTAATCACGGCGAGCTGGATACCACACCACACAATCACATGGAACCTAGGTGTCGGCGGTGTATGGCCAAGCGGCTTTGCACCCCAACTAACCGTAGCGCCTGGAGGTACAATCAATGTACCAGCTCAAAATCCAGACCGCCCGGGCTTTGTCTTCGGCGGCTGGGATACAGGTTTCCCGATTGATGATGTGACGAGCAATCAAACCATTACAGCGCTCTGGAACGAGCTACCTCCTGCCTTCGTAAGAGTACGCTTCATGGGCAATGGCGGCGCACCGGCCCAACAAGATGTATATAATGTACAGGTTGGCGGTACATATGCGCTTGCGATCGCGAACATCCAGACGCCAACGCGTGCCGGACATCAATTTGCCGGATGGTTCACAGCACAGACCGGGGGCACATTGGTACTTGGAACCACGGTTGTGACCAATACAAGCGATCACAATCTATACGCCCGCTGGACACCGACCGGTGGCGGCGGAGGCGGTGGTGGTGGAATCACACCTCCACCCATTGATCCGGGTTACCCAGATTACGACGGAATGCGCCACGCCTTCCTAATGGGCTCAGGCGGACAGATTCGTCCTCATAGCAATATCACAAGGGCAGAAGTTGCAACGATTTTCTTCCGCTTGATTTCAGACGCGGACCGTGCCTTCTATTGGTCACAGGTGAACCCATTCCCGGATGTACCCCAAAACAACTGGTTCAATAATGCCGTATCTACAAGTACACATATGGGCATATTCCAAGGACTCCGCGATGGCACTTTTGCACCGAACCAAACGATTACTCGCGCAGAGCTTGCAGCGGTCACAGCTCGCTTCCTCGGTATGCCGAGCAGTGCATCGACAACAGACCGATTCAATGACGTCTCCGATCACTGGGCGAGAAACTATATCAATTGGCTGGGTGCAAACGGCTGGGTACAAGGATCTCAAGGCATCGGCGGTGCGTTCAATCCTGACACCCCAATCACCCGTGCGGAGACCGCGGCTATGATCAACCGCATCTTCAATCGTGTACCGGGATCAGTAAACGATCTCCTGCCTGATATGCTTACATGGAGCGACAATGCAAATGTAGGTAGTTGGTACTTCTTGTACATCCAGTCAGCCACAAACTCCTTTACTTATACAAGAGAAGGTGGCAACATGACTTGGGTAACAATCAGACCAGCCCGTGACTGGACGGTACTAGAGCGTCCATACTCCAATCCAAATATGATTCACCAAGCAACAGTAGAGACCATGGAGACAGAAGAAGCGGAAGTAGCAGAACCGACAGAGCCAGGATATCCTGAAGAGGCAGAAATGTCGGAAGAAGCACCGGAAGCACCAGAAACAGTAGCATAAGTCAAAGAAGAAAAAGAGACCGGCACTGCTCCAAAACAGTGCCGGCTTCTCGGCAAGAAAATGGAAAAAAGAAGCGGCACCTAAACCCAAGTTTAGGTGCCGCTTCTTACATGCTCAAATAGCTAACTCATCTGCCGCCGCCGAGAGAGATTAATCGTCCCGTCCTGCATATCAGAGACCCATTCAAGGGTTTTCCCGGTTCCACATGCAACACAGGATACGGCGTCATCTGCAATATGTGTAATAATACTCGTCCGAGACTCTACCAGTTTGTCAAAGCCCCAGATCAAGCTACCTCCGCCGGTCATGACGATACCATTGTTTGCGATATCCGCCACAAGCTCTGGCGGTGTATTCTCAAGTACCTGGTGGATGGTCTCCAAAATCCGTTCAGAGACCTCTTCAAAAGCCTCAATCATATCGTTTGAGTTCACTGACACCATCCGGGGAAGCCCCGTCATGAGACAGCGACCCTTGACCTCAACAGAAGCCAAATCCGGACGGGGGAACACACATCCAATGGTACGCTTGAGTTCCTCTGCAGTACTGTCACCAATGAGCACGTTGTGTTTCCGTTTGATGTACTTAACCAGAGCTTCATCAAAACTGTCCCCTGCGATCTTAATTGACTCCGACGCAACCACGCCAGAGAGGGAGATTACCGCTACATCTGTGGTACCCCCGCCGATATCGATCACCATATGGCCCTCAGGTTTTGCGATATCAAGCCCAGCGCCAATGGCGGCGGCTACAGGTTCTTCCACAAGAAACACCTTCCTCGCCCCCGCCTGGAGCCCGGCGTCAATCACAGCCCGTTCTTCCACCTCTGTAATGCCGCTCGGCACACAGATCACAAGCTGAGGCTTAAACAGGGAGAAAGAGGTCACTTTCCGAATAATCTCCTTGAGCATCCGCTCTGTCATGTCATAATCAGAGATGACACCCTCTCTCAGCGGACGGATCGCCACAATATTACCCGGTGTCCGTCCCAGCATGCGCTGGGCTTCCTCTCCCACTTTCAGAAGCCGCCCGGTATTCTTGTCCATGGCGACAACTGAGGGTTCGCGTAATACGATCCCTTTTCCTTTTACATAGACCAGTACAGTAGCCGTACCTAGGTCAATTCCAATATCGCGTCCAAAAAACATAATTATCACCCATAAAAAGTATTGCCAAAGTGTTTTATCTTAAACAGTCTCTAAGACTTTTTCTTCCAAAGATCGAGATTCCCAAATCGGCGCTCTTGCCAAAGCGGCACAGGATACTTCCTCCGCTCCCGCAAGAAGCAGCATACGAGCACATTCCGACAAGGTAGAGCCGGTGGTGAGGACATCATCAACAAGTAAAACTCGTTTACCTTCCACAAGGGAGACATCCGGCACCTCATAGGCGCCTGCAATATTCGCCTTCCGTATCTCGCGCCCACCTTCCAGAGAAGATTGGGGCGGCGCATGCCGTGATTTTTGCAGTACCGAGACACAGGGTTTGTCCAGATAAGAGGCAAGCTCCTTTGCCAGAATCTCCGCCTGATCGTAGCCTCGCTTGCGGAGTCGTTTCTTGCTAACCGGCGCCCAAGTGATAAAATCGTAGGGTTCCGTGATATATTCACTTACACAAGCCGCCACAAGTGCAGCATAGATCCGGCGGTATCCTCGGGCGTTTTGGAACTTATAGCGGTGGATGCTATCTTTCACCTGTCCCTCATAGAAAAGGGGCGTCACACAACTCACATAGAAATCACCGGCTTGTGAAACCGCCTCGTCCGGGCAAAAGGGAAGAGAATCTCCGCAAGCAGAACAGAAATATGCGCCTTTTTGCAAGAGGATATCCCTGCAAAACACACATTTCGGCGGGAATAATAAATCCAGTATCCAAGCGGCAAATCCCATCAGATCACGCTCCTGCAAGCCGCAGTTTCAAACCGCTATATCGCTTCTGCTGTCGTGTATTTGCTGCCATCTCATGGACAACAGCGTCCTCACCTACTAAGATCAGAAGCTCTCTCGCTCGTGTCACGCCAGTATAGAGCACCGTCCGGTTCAGCAGCATAGGCGGGCCGGATAGAGCAACAAACACAACAGCCTGATACTCGCTTCCCTGACTCTTATGAACCGTCATCGCCCAAGCGGGTTCCAAATCCATCGCCTGTTCCGCACCATAGAGCACTTCCCGACCGTCAAACTCAACAGTAACCGTACCTTCTCTGAGGTCAATGTCTAGAATACGCCCAATGTCACCGTTAAAGACGCCCTGCCCAACTGTAGCGTCGGCACATGTCCACATTATATCATAATTATTGCGAATTTGCATCACTTTGTCGCCTTTCCGGAGGAGATACTCCCCGAACTTCCGTTCGGGCTTATTCGGCGATTTCGGATTCAAAGCCTCTTGTAGGCGCAAGTTGAGGGAAATCGTTCCCGCCGAACCCCGCTTAAAGGGACAGAGGACTTGGATATCTTGGGGATCAATCTGCATATTCTCCGGAAGCCGCCGTGCAACAAGATTCACGACGGTCTCAACCGTTTGCGCGGCGGAGTTGCGTCCGAGAAAGAAGAAATCTTTTTCTTTCTTTTTCAAATCCAGTGATACGCCTTGATTGATCGCATGAGCATTTGTAATAATCCCGCTCTCCTTTGCCTGCCGAAAAATCTCCGTCAGACGCACAACAGGGATAGCGCCGCTACGAATTAGATCAGAAAACACATTCCCAGGCCCTACAGAGGGCAGCTGATCTGCATCCCCCACCAAAACAAGCTTGCATCCTTGCGGCAAAGCCCGAATCAGAGCCTCAGCCAGCAGAATATCCACCATACTGGTCTCATCCAGAATCACAGCGCTTGCCTCAAGGGGGTCAGACTCATCTCGCTCAAAGCGGATCGCACTGCCGTCATCAGCGGGACAAGCCCCCAGCAGACGATGAATAGTCACCGCATCCCGCCCGGTAAGCTCACTCATCCGCTTTGCCGCGCGACCCGTAGGAGCGGCGAGAACGGTTTCCAGCTCTAAAATATCAAACAGCTCCAAAATCGCCCGAACAGAGGTCGTTTTCCCTGTCCCCGGCGCGCCTGTAATGAGCAGCACCTGACTTTGCACCGCCTCTGCCACTGCTCGCCGCTGTTCCGGTGCATATGTGAGTCCTGCGGCCTCTTCCACCTGATGGAGCAGATCATCCACATGAAGGGTCACCTTCGGTGCGTCTTGTACCATCTGTTGAATTCGCGTTGAGACAGTCTCCTCCGCTTCATGGATGTAGTCCAGATAACAAGCCGGAATACCGCGTAAATCGTCTTCTACAATGCGTCCGGTTTCGATCAGTGCGTCAAGTGCGCCCTCGCACAGGTCAGGCGGCACGTCTAAGAGTCTGGCAGTAGCAGTCAGAAGCTTGTCCCGTGGAATAAAAGAATGTCCATTCTGCAAGTTATGCGAAAGCGTAAACATTGTAGCCGCCATGAGACGCTGCATACTGTTCCCCTCAAAGCCGAGCGCCAGCGCCAATTGATCCGCCAGATGAAAATCCCCGCCGAAATCCGGGTCTGCAAGGAGATAGGGGTCATCTCTCACAGCAGATAGGGCTTCATCACCGAAAAATTGATAGAGTTTAATGGAAAGATGAGTCGGCAGTCCATGCCGAGACAAAAAGGAGATCAAAAGCCGGAGAGCTGCCTGTTTGCGCACGCCCTTTGCAATCTCTTCCGCTTTTTTGGTGGTGATCCCCTTGAGAGAGGCCAGCTTCTCCGGCTCTTCCTCCATGACCTCAAGTGCCCGCACACCAAAGGCGTCTAAAACTGCCCGGGCAGTGGCAGGGCCGATCCCGCGAATAGTGCCGGAAGCCAGATATTCATAAATCCCCTGCTCTGTAGAAGGCAGTTCCCTATGAGCGGTGTGTATCTTAAACTGATCCCCATAACTGGGATGCGAAGTCCAGGTTCCACTCATATGAAGCCGCTCTCCCGGCGCAAGATAAGGAAGCGTCCCCACGGCTGTGACACGCTGGTCATCATGGGTATCCAAGCGCATGACGGCATAGCCGCTCTCCGGACTCTGATAGATCAGAGCGGCGACTGTGCCGACGAGCTCCGTCAGTTTTTCAGAATTTATGGTTTCTCCACGATCCACTGTTCCACATCCTCCGCCTTACAAATGGCAATCTTTCCATACTTCTTCACAGCCAGCCGGGCAAGCTCACGCCCTTCTGGGTTTAGCCCGCAGTCCGCAATCAAAATCTGTCCCTCAATGGTGCCGTTTTGTTCCAGCCATATGAGGCCTTCAATTGTTTGTTCTAGTCCCTCTGCCCCGCCGTGGACGGAGAGGATGGTATGTACTGTCGTAGTCCCCCGCGCCCCGCGAACAGGTGTGCGCAGTTTCCCAAGAAGTGCCCAAAATGCACCAAACAAAACGAGACCTGCCAAGAGTGCAATGATAAGTTGTAAGAAAATAAACAAGATAGCTCCCTCCCTTGCATTATCCTATGCAGGGGGAGAACGCTGTGCCCATTATGGAAGCATTTTCTTCAAAAACTGCCCCGTATAGCTGTCCACACAAGCGGCGATATCCTCCGGTGTGCCCTTGCAAAGAAGCTCACCGCCTCCGTCTCCGCCCTCAGGGCCGAGATCTAGGATGTAGTCCGCTGTTTTGATAACGTCTAAGTTGTGTTCAATCACCACCACCGTATTACCGGCCTCCACCAGACGGTCTAAGACCTCCAAAAGTTTCGCCACATCTGCAACATGGAGTCCTGTAGTGGGCTCATCCAAGACATAGATCGTCCGCCCTGTGGCGCGCTTTGCAAGCTCCGTCGCAAGCTTCACCCGCTGAGCCTCCCCACCGGATAGAGTGGTAGAGGGCTGCCCCAAACGGGTATACCCAAGACCCACATCGCAAAGGGTTTGAAGTTTTGTCTTTAGTTTCGGCAAGTTTTCGAAAAAGGTCAGGCCTTCCTCCGCTGTCATATCAAGGACATCGCTAATATTTTTCCCCTTATAGCGGACTTCTAGAGTCTCACGATTATAGCGTTTTCCCTTACAAGCCTCACAGGGCACATAGATGTCCGGCAAAAAGTGCATCTCAATCTTGAGCAGTCCATCTCCGGAGCAAGCCTCACAGCGTCCGCCTTTCACATTGAAGGAAAAACGCCCCGGTTGGTATCCGCGCGCTTTCGCTTCTTGGGTAGAGGCAAACAGGTCCCGCACATCGTTAAACAGCCCTGTATAAGTCGCAGGGTTGGAGCGGGGTGTCCGTCCAATGGGGCTTTGGTCGATATTGATGATTTTATCGAGGTACTCAATGCCACGAATCTCATCATGCTTCCCGGGTTTGACTTTTACACGATTCAGCTCTCCCGCAAGTCCTTTGTAAAGAATCTCATTGACCAAAGAACTCTTCCCACTCCCGGAAACCCCGGTCACACAGGTCATCACGCCGAGAGGAAAGTCCGCGTCAATGTGTTGCAGATTATTTTCACTAGCCCCAATGACCTCAATTTTATGTCCGTTCCCAACACGTCGCTCTTTCGGCACAGGGATCACTTTCTTCCCGGAGAGATACTGTCCTGTAATCGAGGCATCACACTTCAAAATGTCTTCATAGCTTCCGGCAAATATAACCTCGCCGCCGTTCACACCCGCGCCCGGGCCGATGTCCACGATGAAATCAGCCTCACGCATGGTGTCCTCGTCGTGTTCTACAACGATCAGCGTATTGCCCAGATCCCGCAGACGGCAAAGGGTAGCAAGAAGCTTCTGATTATCCCGCTGATGGAGTCCGATACTGGGTTCGTCGAGGATATAGAGTACTCCCATCAGGCTAGACCCAATCTGAGTCGCAAGCCGAATCCGCTGACTCTCCCCACCGGACAAACTGCCCGATTGCCGGGAAAGAGTCAGGTAGGTGAGCCCCACACTCACAAGGAAGTCCAGCCGCTCACGGATCTCTTTCAAAATCCGCTCTGCAATCATCTGCTCCGTCTCACCAAGGGTGAGTGTATCAACAAAGTCCAGTGCCTTAGTTACACTCTTCTCTGTCATATCCGCAATATTAATCCCGCCGACAGTAACAGCAAGAGCCTCTTTTTTTAGACGCCGCCCATGACATTCCGGGCAGGGGTGCTGAGACATATACTGCTCAATCTCCCAGCGCATGGAAGGACTCTGGGTCTCATGATACCGCCGCTCCAGATTCTTGACGATCCCCTCAAAGGCCTGATTCAGGGTTCCGGCACCTCGATCTCTATCGTAGCTGAGGGCAAGCTTCTCTCCCTTGGTACCGTAGAGAATGATATCGAGAATCTCCGGCGCAAGATTGCGAATGGGAGTAGAAAGCTTAAACTTATACGCCTTAGACAGCGCGTCAAAATACATCTTAGAGATGGAATCCCCTTTCACATTCCCCCAACCGGAAGCGGAGATTGCCCCCTCTTCAATGGAAAGGGTTTTATTCGGGATAATAATGTCTGGATCCACCTGCATAATATGTCCAAGCCCTGTACAGGTGGGACAAGCACCGTATGGATTGTTAAAGGAAAACATCCGCGGTGTAAGCTCTTCAATGGAAATACCACACTCTTCACAGGCGTAGTTCTGAGAAAACAGAAGTTCCTGTGGCTCATCCCCCACAATGTCGATAATCACAAGCCCGCCGGATAAGCCAGAGGCTGTTTCCACAGAATCCGCCAAGCGTTTCGCCACATCTTCTCTGATGACAAGCCGGTCTACCATGACTTCAATAGAGTGTTTCTTATTCTTCTCCAGCTTAATCTCCTCAGAGAGGTCATAGATATGCCCATCCACTCGTACACGGACGTATCCGCTCTTCCGTGCGTCTTCGAATACTTTGACATGCTCCCCTTTTCGAGCTCGTACAACAGGCGCTAAAACCTGAATACGCGTATCCGTAGGCAGAGCCATTACCTGATCGATGATCTGGTCAATCGTTTGCTGGCGAATTTCCTTCCCACACTCCGGACAGTGTGGCACACCTACCCGCGCCCAAAGCAGACGCAGATAATCATAAATTTCCGTCACAGTCCCCACAGTGGAGCGGGGGTTTTTGCTTGTGGTCTTCTGGTCGATGGAAATCGCAGGGGAGAGGCCTTCAATATAATCCACATCCGGCTTCTCCATCTGTCCCAAAAATTGCCGCGCATAAGCGGACAAAGACTCCACATACCGCCTCTGCCCTTCCGCATAAATCGTATCAAACGCCAGAGAGCTCTTACCGCTCCCGGAGATACCGGTCATCACAACAAGCTTGTCCCGCGGGATCCGCAGGTCTATGTTTCGTAGATTGTTTTCTTTTGCGCCTTTGATAAAAATATTGTCTTGCATGAGTTCTCCTTGGATTCTTAGGTTTTGTAAGGTGTGGTGACTCCGCCGCACCGAAAGCATGGTTTCTTATAGAATTTCTTGCAGCGCTTGTAGACTTTTTGCAATATTAGAGTGTATTTGCCCTCTCAAAGCGAACTTGACAGTACCTATATAGATAGCGTCATCAAAAAAACCGCTCTTTACTGTAATGTTCGCTCTCTTATATTCTTCGTAAGTCATACCGGAAGTAGATTTTTTGTTATGAATATAAATTCCGTTTGAACAAAAAAGCAAGCCTGTTTTAAGCGCGTTCTTAGAAATTGCGGAAAGGGACGTATCAGCATATGCAATGGGTTTTTCTGTTTCAGGAATTGAAAAATCACGTAAGACTTGATTCCGCATTTCCGGCGGCAGGACTTTCCAATCGCCAACAAAGAATTTGATAAGCCCAATTCCCCGGAGGAAATCGTATAGCATTTGCTCTCGCTCTGATTCGATGCTTGCCCCTGTCCCTGTATATGTGTTTTGAAGGTCTTCCAGCTTTTCCACAAGCGGACTCTCTTCACTGTTGGCAGTAGCTTTTTGTTTCTCCTTCAGTTTTTGTTGCGCGAGCTCTTTATCTAAAAAATCCGCACAAATGGTAGAACAGTAATCACAGGTTGATTTACTTAGCACGGCACTGCACGATTGACATTTCATGGTTTCTCAATCCCCCTTTCCAATTGCCATCCCGTCCTCTAGCTTTTGCTATGCGTAGCATTCCGCCGCGCATTGGCAAGCATCAGCTTAATCCGATTCTCCTGGTTAATCTTCGTCGCTCCCGGATCATAGTCGATGGCAACAATGTTCGAACTGGGGAAGTCATCTTTCAATCGCCGGATCATCCCCTTACCGACAATGTGATTCGGCAGACAGCCAAAAGGCTGGGTGCAAACAATATTCGGCACCCCTGCATGGATCAGCTCAATCATTTCCGCAGTGAGAAGCCAGCCTTCGCCCATCTTGTTGCCGTAACCGAGATAACCTTTTACAGAAGCCTTCAGTTCGGAAAAGGGGGCCATCACATGGAACTTCGGCTGTGTCTTTACCGCATCAATCATGCACTGTTGCAGACCCTCAATGTACTTGCGAAACAAAGTAGCAAGTCGGAGTTTCAGAAAACTGCCGCCATAGAGACCCACATCTTCCACCCGATTGTCAATCTTAAAGAGTAAAAAGTCCGTCAGCCCCGGTACAACCGGTTCACAACCCTCAGAGAGCAAGAAGTCTTCTAAGTTATTATTCCCAAGAGGCGCAAACTTCACGTAAATCTCACCAACAATCCCTACCCGGACTTTCTTTTCGCCTGTGAGAGGGATTTTCGCAAAGTCTGCGCAAATCTCCGTCATGAGCGCACCCATCTCTCGCTTGCGGAGTCCCCGTCCCTTAACAAAGCGATCCACCAACTGATCCGTCCATGTGGCAATCAGGGCATCGGTTTCACCGGGGGTGACTTCATAGGGACGGCACTGGTTCCGCAGATGGAGTAAGAGATCGCCATAGATCATGCCCGGCACCATCCGCCGAACCAGCTTCAAATTCAAAGAAAATCCAGGATTCTTCTCAAGCCCGGACAGATTAATGGAAACCACTGGAATATGAGAAAGTCCCGCCTTCTGGAGCGCCCGTCGCAAGAGATGAATATAATTAGAAGCTCTGCACCCCCCACCGGTCTGGGAGATCATCAGCGCAATCTTATTGGTATCATATTGTCCGCTATTCACCGCTTCAATCAACTGTCCGATAACCAAAAGTGCAGGATAGCAGGTATCGTTGTGGACATACTTGAGCCCGGTGTCAATAATACCCCGATGGGTACTCTCAAGCAGATCGACCTTATAGCCGGAAAGCTCCAAGAGCTTCTTCAAAAGCGGAAAGGTCGTCGGAAGCATCATGGGCATAAGTAGGGTATATTCTTGGCGCATCTCCTCCGTAAAGAGCAGGCGTCCAGTTTCGTCGTATATGAGCTCTGCCATATTGGGGAACCCCCTCCTTTCTTATAGTGCCGCCCCGTCTAGGGCGTCAGCTGCAGCAATCAGACTGCGGATCCGAATCCGCGCCGTGCCTAGGTTTGAGATGTCATCAATTTTAATCTGTGTATAGAGCTTACCAAAACCCTCTAAGATATCCCGAAGCTCGTCAGAGGTCACCGCATCAAGGCCGCAACCAAAGCTCACCAATTGGATCATCTGCATGTTGTCCTGTGTCCCTACATACCGAGCAGCGTCATACATACGAGCATGGTAGGTCCACTGATTGAGGACATTTCGCTTTTCTCGCTCCATGAGGTGGTCAATGCTATCATCTGTAATGAGCACAAGCCCAAAGGAGGAAATCAGCTCATCCAGCCCATGGTTAATCTCCGGATCAATATGATAAGGCCGTCCCGCCACAACAAGAATGCGCTTGCCATGCTCCCGTGCATAGCGCATATAGGTCTGAGCTTCTATACGAACATCCGCCCGGAAAGTCTCGTAGGCCTGATAAGCCGCCCGGATTGCAGTAACGGTTTCCCGTTTCGGAATACCGAACATTTTCGCAAAATACTCCCCTGCGATGCGCTCGGTATCTTTGGGACGATGGAGGCCGAAATATTTGTCTATATACCGTACATCCTGCAAACGAGGCATGTTCGCACCGAGAAGTTCGGGATAGTACGCCACAACCGGGCAATTGTAGTGATTGTCACCCTTTTGCTCGTCAAAGTTATAGGGCATACAAGGATAGAAGATCGCATCCACACCCATGTCAATCAGGTGCTCCACATGTCCATGGAGTAGTTTCGCCGGATAACAAACTGTATCAGAGGGAATTGTCCGCTGACCTTTCAGATACAAATTTCGGCTGGATTCAGGGGAGAGGACAAGTTCAAAATCAAGCTTCGTGAAAAAGGTGTACCAAAAGGGCAGATTCTCATACATATTGAGCCCAAATGGAATCCCAATCCGCCCCCGCGCGCCGGTGCCAATGCCCTTGCCTTGCATCTCCCGGAGCTTGAGATATTTATACCGCATAAGATTCGGCTCCGCGCCCTTCTTGCCGCCAATCGGCACCGAGCAACGGTTCCCAGAGATAAACTTCCGCCCACCATCAAAGCTGTTAATGGTCAGGCTGCAACGATTCGTACAAGCCTGACAAGTGTGAGGTTTTGCAGAATGAGTGAAAGTGTCCAGCCCGTCCTTACTGAGCAGATTCCCAATCTCACCGTCAAAATCCTTCGCTGATAGCGCCGCTCCATAAGCTCCCATCAGTCCTGCAATGGTGGGGCGTGTAACCTCACGCCCAATCTCAAGCTCAAAGCCCCGGAGTACCGCGTCATTGAGGAAGGTGCCGCCCTGTACTACAATGTGTTTCCCTAAATCATCCGCCGTAGCCGCTCGAATTACTTTGTAGATCGCGTTCTTCACAACAGAGAGGGAAAGCCCCGCGGAAATACTCTCAACCCCAGCACCATCTTTCTGTGCCTGCTTTACACTGGAATTCATAAACACAGTACAACGGCTGCCCAGATTGGTTGGCATGGGATCCAAGAGACCGATTTTGGAGAACTCCGCAATATCATGTCCCAGCGCCTTAGAAAATGTCTCAATAAAACTCCCGCAGCCGGAAGAACAGGCTTCATTGAGCAAAATCGAGTCTACTGCGCCATTGCGGATTTTAAAACACTTCATATCCTGCCCGCCGATGTCAATGATAAAGTCCACCGCTGGATCAAAATGCCGCGCCGCCCGATAGTGGGCAACGGTTTCCACTAGACCGAGATCAACGGAAAAGGCATTGCGGATCAAATCTTCTCCATAGCCGGTAACAGCGCTTGCGCGAATCTGGATTCGATCCCCACAAAAGGTATAAATATTTTGCAGCTCTTCCAGCACAATGGAAACCGGGTTCCCTTTGTTTGAGCCATAGTAGCTATGCAAAATCCCGCCGTCCAGTGTAATGAGCACAAGTTTCGTCGTTGTACTCCCCGCATCGATGCCAAGATAAGCCTCTCCCCGATAATTCGAAACATCCACAGGAGCGGGAGTTGCCTTTGCATGTCTCTCACGGAAGGCATCTAGCTCGGCGTAGTCTGTAAACAGCGGATTCAGAGCATCCGTCACGCCGGACTCTGTAGAGGCATCTTCCAATCGCTGTAAAAGCTCCTCAAACAAAATGGTAGAAGACTCATCCACACAAAGCGCCGCCCCGATGGCTGCAAAACAATCTGCATGATCCGGAAATATGGCATGATCCGTGTCTAATTCCAAAGTCTCCACAAAGCGATCCCGCAGGCCTTGCAAGAAAGTAAGGGGTCCGCCGAGGAAGACAATTTTACCGGAAAGCTCCCGTCCTTGGGTAAGTCCGCCCACCGTCTGATCTACCACTGCCTGGAAAATCGAAGCCGCAATGTCCTCTTTCCGCCCGCCTTGATTCAAGATCGGCTGGATATCACTCTTGGCAAACACCCCACAGCGGGAGGCAATGGGATAAATCTTCTCATGCTGTAAACTGAGCTGATCAAGCTCACCGGCGGTCACATCAAGCAAAGTCGCCATCTGGTCAATAAAGGCGCCAGTCCCGCCTGCGCAGGAGCCGTTCATTCGTTCCTCTAAACTGCCGCCGAAGAAGATAATCTTTGCATCCTCCCCGCCCAGCTCAATTACCGCGTCCGTGTTCGGGATATAGGCCTCAACAGCAGCGGCAGTGGCGTATACTTCCTGCACAAAAGGGATGTCACTCGCCTTTGACACACCAAGCCCGGCAGATCCCGTGATGAGTACAGAAACCTCTTGCCCGGCGAGGCGATCCGCCACTTGACGCAACTGATAAAGCGCCTCTTCCCGGACTTTGGAGAAATGGCGTGCATAGGCTCTGTAAAGGAGTGTATTTTGTTCATCCAAAAGCACGACCTTAACAGTGGTGCTCCCAATATCGATGCCAACTTTTATGCTCATAAATTCTAAACTCCGCTCATAAAAAGTTCAAATAGACGATCATAACATTATATCAAAAATTTATGTCCTTTTCAAGAAAACAGTCGAAAAACTTATATGGAAAAAAGAAGAGGAAAGATTACGCTTGCAATTTGTGTAGAAGTCTGGTAGAATGTAATCCGCTCTATTAACGAGAGAAAACTATTCCGCCCATACAGTGGGGAGGTGCAAGGAAAATGGCAAAATGCGGATATTGTGATAAAGGTGTCTCCTTCGGCATCAAGGTCAGCCACT
>Ga0131853_10014138_pt1 | contig 14630 bp, 8 predicted proteins | sample TergutLab28metaG_FD_92764 | JGI IMG/M metagenome (GOLD analysis project Ga0131853, IMG submission 92764) | Labiotermes labralis P1 segment gut microbial communities from Petit-Saut dam, French Guiana - Lab288 P1 (version 2) (version 2) | ecosystem: Host-associated > Arthropoda: Insects >... | reverse complement strand
TTGGATAACAACCTGGAAGACAAAAGATTCTGCATCGAATGATAGCAAGCATTTCCTGACCTCAATCTGCTCTTAATTTCTTCCGCAATAGAATTTTGATTTGTTAAAGTTGTTCCCAAATATAACAAAATGTTATTTTAAATTTCGATAGGACATGTTTGATTCCTTCGTTATTGTATCTTTTTTCAACACGCTTACAAAATAATACCATAATGTGAGGCTCTTTGTCTCCCCATATTTTGTTGCATAGTCCCCAACATACATATGTTCAGGATTTATAGATATTTTCCCATTTTGATTCCACCGATAATTTAAAACTGAATTATTGTCGTACATTTCAATAACACAACATTACACAAAACTTAAGCATGGTGTGTAATAGAGGGTTGGTATAAAAGACCCTAGATAGTTCATATTTAAATATTTATTGGAAACGATACAATAAAATAAAAAATAAACCAATAATATCCACATTATTAATTTTGGGTGCGTTACTTTCATACAAACCCCTGTGTCACTTGACATAGGTCCACCTTCAGTTCCTAAACTAAATGTTTCAGTTTACGGGGAGAGTAACTGTAGCTGCGGCTGCCACGTTATTCCGCGTACCTGCTGAAGCGAAGTCACACTTGAGTTCATTTGGGGTTCTGAATGCCTCAGAATAAATCGATTGGCCTTAGGTCAAATGAGCGGGGGGAGGGGGGGCGAAGAACTCAGTTTTTGTTTCCGAAATTACTGGAAGTATTTTTGAGGGAAATGTACCCTGACAAATTTTGCGAGATTGTAAGTCTTCCTGGTTCCACGAAATTTTCGTTTTCCTTGAAGCTCCAGTCGAACTTCGCCAGTCTTATCAGAATCTACGTTTAGCGCAAAATGTTGGAACTGCGGCGTTCATAAATGTCTGATATATATATATATATATATACTTTTCGTATTTCTTTCTATATTCATTCTGTAGTCTGTCATATGACCGGTCCATAGCTTCTTCCAAAGCGATTTCTCCACAGAGTGTGATCTAGTGCTCCCTCCTTCAATTTCCAGTGTCCTATCTTTTCCGTAATGTATCCAGTATCCGTGGGCCCGGTAGTGTAGTCGTTATAGCGACTGACTACAGGCTGGACGGTCGGGGGAGATTTTCCGCTCCTGTCCGGACCGGCCCTGGGGCCCACCCAGCCTCCTGTAGAATGGGTACCGGGTCTTTCCTGGGAGTAAAGAGTGGTCGGGGCGTGACGCTGACCCCTCACTCCGTTCTAGTGCCGTGGTCATGAAAGAGTAGAGTTATACCTCTACTCCCCCTATGAGCCGTACGGCCTGTACAAAGTCTCAGTGCCTGTACAAGGGTGCTTAAAAAAATTCCGGTATCTGCTGACTCCTTGTGTCTCTTCTTCCAATCACTTCCATCCTTTCCTCTCTATTTCCTTCAATAACGTGTTTTAGACCGCCTTTCCTACGCAAAAATTTACTATTCCGTTTACTCTTCCTTCTTTCGTATATATTCTTTAAGAAATTAAAATCGAAATAGGTTTATTTTCTGTATGCTTAAGGCCAGATATTTATATTTGGATTTAGTTACAAACTAATATAAGGGGCATTGAGGTATTTAAAATTAAAAGGAACACTTTTAGAAAAAGCGTAGTCAGGATTGTAGGACTTGCAGTTTTAACCGAAATAAGTAGCTGTGCCCTGAGGCAGGTACTGATTGTGGTCAGAAGTGAAGCTATTGCAAATGTCAGAAAAATCCACCACAGGCTTTTGGGCAGGTGTCCACTTGGCTTGTCTCATCTGCAAAAACCTCCTGAGGCTGCTGCCTAAATGACTGCCCCGTAGCCCCCTACACGTCGCTTTGCTTCGTGAAGCCACAGCTTTTGACTGCTTTCTGTAAAGGTCCAAAATTTGAAAATCTTATAGCGATAAGCGTGGGCTGTATGCAGTATACTTGAGCAAGCCCATCGCTTGGAAAGCAGTGGACGTGAACTCTATGGGCCAAATAGGAATGGGCATTGTCGAGGAACAGAATGATTCCGTGAATGAGTTTGGTTGGATGGTTGTTCGTGAAATTGATAGCAGTTCTGTTAAGTGTATGACATTAAGGATATGCATTTTTTGTGTCCTTACGTTACCTGAAAGTCCAGTGGTAGAGGTCCTTTAATGTTCCTATGGTCCTGTTCTTACAGCTCCTCCGCCTGCTGTACATAGTTGATCTACAATCTAATGTCCTTCCTTCCTTCCTACTCATCCAGTCAACCGTACTCTCTTACAGTATCTGACAGAAGGTCTTTTGGGCTTTTAGGTAGGTTCATCGAAGGGTAAACGAGGAGAAAACTACATCATGTTTTTGGTCTGGTCACTCGAGTGCATGATATGAAGATACCACAATTAAAATCAATAAAATATGAAAAAAGAAGGAAGGTTAATTAGATTGGTCACATCTGGTGCAGAGTCTAACTTATACAGAACGTGAAACAAGGAAAGATAGAAGGCTTGAGAAAATGAGGAAGAATACCTCAGCAGGTACTGGATGACCTTAGGGAAAAGAGAAGATATTGCTAGTGAAGGAGCAAAAGAGACTAAGAAATGATAAAAATTCAGAAAATTTTCGGCAGAACAGAGACCCGTAATATTCTGAGAATTAACTGAACGGCTGTGAAGTGAGAAATGTGGATGATGATGATGATAATAATGATAATAATAATCAAAAGTTTCACTCATTATGATTCTAAGAACAAATTAGTTTCAGAGAAAGATGGCCGCATTCAGCTCAACATTTTCCTCTTCCCTTTTTCTGCTTTAAAACGCAAAAGCTGAAATACGACATACAAGCCAGCAACCTTACTGCTGTTTTGTGGAGCGTGATCTCTGCCGAAATGAAGAATATGGATTGAGGTGTCTGAAAACAGATTGCTGAGGAGAATAATGAGAATAAGGCACATGAAGACAGCGAGAAGGAAATCAAACTAAAAATGGAGAAAATTACATTGAGTCTCGTAGGTCAGTCGTTTCCCCGGATGTGAATGGGTTGATCAAATAAAAGAGGGTCGCATGGGACTTAACGGTAGCCGTCATGTGGGAGACGACATTTCTCCACAGCGATTTAAATAGGTAAACTGTGTGCAGGAGACCAGTTTGGAGAGGAAGGAAACTTTTATATTTGTTTGATTCATTCAGATGTGATTGTTTCAACTCATACAAACCAACAAATTCCAATTTCACAATTACTACATTAGTAAGTACAGTGTACAGCTATCTTTATTAACTGCTGTGAAATGTGGCTGCATGTTTAGGCTAAACGTAAACACTATGTAATTATTTCCGGACATTTAAAATTCTAGACATACTGGATGTAAGGTATTCACGCTTCCCACCCACTTTAAATCATTTGAATCAACATATGTTTACACTTTAGTCCAAATTCTGTAGTCCTATGACTCACTTAGACGCGTGTTGGCCCGTTTAATAATAATAATAATAATAATAATAATAATAATGTTGAATCTAGCATTACACACAGACAGAGAAGTTACAGCAAATCGGCCAGATATAATAATTAAAAACAAAAAAGAAAAAACATGCACGCTGATGGATGTGGCAATACCTGCAGACAGAAATGTTGCGCAAAAGGAAGCGGAAAAGAAGTTAAATAATAATAATAATTATTATAATTATTATTATATGTTAGAATAATTTGACTCGTAACTGTATACAAGTACACAGTATAAAATGGTAAACAAGACTAAAACCAGGAAATAATATTAAATTAAATTAAAACCAAATTAACATTTGTTGGAGGACCGAGATAACTTAGTCAGAATAGCGACTGTCTACGGGATTGACAGTCCGGGGGTCGAAACACAGTGGGGGCGAGATTTTGCACATCCGTCCAGACCGGCCTTGTGGCCCACCCAACCCCACATCTTTTTCCCGGGGTTATAGCGGCCGGGAAATGGCGATTACCACTCACCCCCATCTAGCGTTCAGGTTAAAGAAAGAGTAGAGCTATACCTATACTCCCCTTCTGAACCTTCATAACATCCTAGGGCGAAAATTTAAAATGTGTTGTAACGATCAGTATATCATAATGCATTGCAGTTACAGGGGTGCTGATAAGTCCTTAGCCCGACCAAGAAAGAAACAAGCTACATTCCCCGCATTTTATGAAACTTGGAGGATCATTACCACATTCACAAGTGTCCACCATTTGTCCCTACCTTTGCCAAATTAGTCAATTCCTCTGCCCATCACACTTTTCACAGGCGCAGCTTTTTACCTTCCTGGACGGGCTAAGGATTTATCAGCACCCCAGTACACCGTCATCACTTGTGTGGTCTGCTGGTTCCGTTTTGGAAAAGACGAAGTTAACACTTGGATTCAAAAAGGGCGTAAAGTGATGGCATACTGAAAAGCAGTACATTCAGTATATTTTGCATTGGAAATATCTGCAAATGACATAATAATGGCAAATTTTACCCAATGTATGTATTCATATTTCATATGAGTTAATAAAGATAATTCGTTAAAAAAGGTAAAGTGATTCCGCTACAGGCCGAGTGTGGCCCAGAGGGTGGGTAGAAGTATAGCTCTTCTCCTCCATGACTGCGGCACTAGAAGGGGGTGAGTGGTCAGTAGCACACCCCGGCCGCACTTTACCCCTAAGAAAGACCCGGTACACTTTTTTGCAGAAGGTTGGGTGGGCCCGAGGGCCGGTCTGGACTAGCGGAAAATCTCGTCCCCACCGGAATTCGATCCCGGACCGCCCAGCCCGGAAGATAACTCTTACTCTACTTAAATCATATAATAACGATGAAACTGGAATTTACATTTATTCATCTGTAAGGAGGGATATTATTAAAATGAACGTACAGGAAATATTACATAATTGTGAAATGGATTCATGTAACTTAAAACATGGTTTAGCGAAGGACTGCCATGAATAGTGCAAGGAAACTTTGGGTTCCATAAAAGGCGGTGAAATTCTTAAGGGCATGTGCGACTGTAGTTCTCTACGACAGGCTTAGTTTCCGTGTAGTTAGTTACTATATCCGACAAATAACCTACGTCCTCTGATTTCACAGCTTTTCTCTCGAGGGAGTAAAAAAAACAACTTACAAGGATATAAGGTGTGCGTCGAAGAGAGGGCTTGTAAGAATTTGTAGTTTCCGGAGCTAATGCACAGTTCCAGCTCTCCAGTTTTTGTCTGAACTCTTTCTTGAGATGAAATGTGGTCTGGGGATTTCTCACGCCATACCAATAAAAACAGCTGGCACTTACCCTAAGTTAACCCCATATAGCAAATTGCTTTAAGCCGAAACGAGCTATTATTTCAAGTCTCATCTCTTAGCATGAACCAAATCATCCTTTTCTGTCCTTTCATATTATACTACGTGATTACGTGATTAAGACGTGCAAATCAGGAACAGTTCTGATCTGCCCCTTTTATACGGAAGTATCTTCATCGTTGCACCGTGCATTTCGTAGTCATTTAATTAGCACACCAACTAATGCACATACATTAATTTTTTTACATTAAAACATTTAAAATCGCTCCAACATGTTTCGATCCTGAGATCATCTTCAGGGAGCTACACTGTTCCTTGCCAAAGTCACATTTTTAAAAATACTCACTGCTTAATTTCCTTATATTAACTTGGTGCTGTGGCAGCATGTCGCATTGTGTAAGTCGTACGCTGCTGAGAATGTGCCTGACTGTGGGTGTATTTAGTTATGCTGCGTGAGACTCACGCAGTATAACACACGACACATACCCACAGTCAGGCTCATTCTCAGCAGCGTACGACTTACACAATACGACATGCTGCCACAGCACCAAGTTAATACATGGAAATTAATCAGAGAGTAAAAATATTATGTATGTGCATTAGTTGGTATGCTAATTAAGTGCTGATTAGTCTTTATTCTAAAGAAAGTAGCTGTGTGTTACGCAAGAGGAAGGGGGTGGGTTGCAAGACCTACTCCGCCAATCTTGCAATAACCTACTTTGGGAAACGGAAGAGGGACATGTGCCCATAATTTTTGTGTTACTTGTGTGGTTATGTGCAACATCTCCAGCATCCACCTGGGACTGAGCATTTCTGAGAGTAAAATGCTGAAGAATATGATATGTATTGGTCCGTGCATCATTGTGGTAACTGAAGAATCAAAAAACCAAATAGATGCCACTTGATATTTTTTGTACTTCTTATAGGCTCAACATGTTTCAAACATTACTATGCCCATCATCAGGAGCTCGCGACTATGATATTTATTACCACATTTGTCATGTCGTTCTTGGTTTGCTGTATGTTGAAGGCTGGAGTAGTGTCCGGGCTGCAAGCTTGAGCCTGCAACCCGGACACTACTCCAGCCTAACCGCACCTAACCTCCAACGTACAACAAAACAAGAACGACACGGCCCATGTGGTAAACAACATCATAGTCGCGAGCTCCTGATGATGGGCATAGTAGTGCCCGAAACATGTTGAGCCTATAATAAGTATAAAAAATATCAAGTGGCATCTAGTTGGTTTTTTTTTATTCTGCTGAAGAATACTCGTATTTAGCGAAGAAGAAATAACAAGCTGACACAGAAAATTAGACACATATAACTAGGGTGATGAAATGTGTGGATCGTAAAGTGTATGTGGACGATAAATGTGTGAAACGTTTTGTCTTGTATCTCGAAGAATATACGCAGTTTGAAAGACCTCAGTGTAGACACGATGAAGATATTCAAATGAATCGTAAATGAATAATTCGTGACAGTGTAAAAATAAATTATGCCTCTTCAGCGATTTTTCTCTGGAGTTCCTCCACAACGCTTTTGCAGGAAAATAGCCCAATTAACCCCCAATTAAACTTAGTTATGCACCCCTCTTTCTATTCATAAGAGACAGAAAGGTTCTTGCAAATCTGATATTTTAGCCAAATGTGTGTGTTTTTGCTATGTTGTGGAAGTGAGGGGTATATTCAGGAATATTACCTTCAGTTTATTCAATAACGTCTCATTCGATATCGCCATAATACCTCATTATCAGCAGATACGTGCACCGCTTTCAAGCCCGTAGGTGCCTGGAGTAATGTCAATTAGCGAGTGCTTGATTGTTAGCTAGCGGAAGCCTGCTGCCTGTAAGAAGCAACCGAAAATTACGACACAGAATTAACGACACGCGCAGTAATTAACAGACATGATTTTAGGCGCCAGATATTGATTGTGTTCGTTGTTGACAAACAGGACAATTTACGGATCAGGAGGCACAGTTTGGTTCTGGGTTAAATTTCATTACACCTTCCTTCATACAACCAATTTCTTTTTAAAAAAATCGATAATTAGCTCACGCATCTAATCAAGAACTTTGTCGTTGAATAATATCCTGAGCCGGTTTAATCCATTTACTTTCACATGCCAGCCAGAACAATGTAGTCGACACAGCGATTTGTTCTGGACTAGGCGGTTCGCAGTTCGAACCCTGGTGGGGTTTAGAGAAATTCTCTTCTCCGCACACGTCCATGTGGGCTGTGGGTCTCACCCAGGCTCCTGTAAAATCGGAACCGAAGTTCTTCCCGGTGCTGAAGCAGGAGACGCATGGCTTGATCACCCACCCCTATATAGCGCCGAGGTTCAAGAAAGAGTAGAGCTATACTTCTACTCCCAGTCTGTACTTGCATGAAAAGTTACTGGGACACATTTAGATTACATATTTTAAAATACTTTATAGACCAAGCCCTGAAGATGCGGGTCGGGTAACGTAGTCGGTAAAGCGACTCGCTACGGACTGGACGATCTGGGGATCAAACCCTGGTGTGAGCTATATTTTACATTCTCTTTACTTTACCTTTGTGCAGCGAATATTCATGTATGCAATGATGTTGCGCCTTACCAAGCGGTAAATATTTTCAGATGTTTCGAAGGAAATTATTTTTTTCTTAATGATTGTTTGACCACATATTACTTCGATAGATCTTTAACTATTTACCGTTCTGGATGTTGTAATATCTCAGCGGAATTATCCTCAGCAGATCGCTACGAGAACCTCAAATCTCGCAGACGCAGCGCTGTTTCATTCTCTGCATTTTCTGTGTTGTGTGTTGTGGATATAGGCTAAACTGAGAATTACCTTTCTGTGTCAGGTATATTACCGCCTATCTGAATATGATTTGGAACACCTTGTAACTGGAATATGGGCAGCAGTACCAGGAAGAGCGGTTTCACAATAACGTTAAGTTCTCTAAACATTTCGGAGAGAGACTGACGGATGATAATACGGAGAAACAAACAACGGACGGGCTTTGAAATTTGCTTCGTAACAAACTTCTGTTATCCTGGTGTTTAATCGCGTTGACTGATGAGTTTATCGTGTTTACTCCAAGATGATATTTTGTCCTAGTTTTTGCCCTCTAACAAGTCAATGGTAGGCCTGTAAGCATCGCAGAACGCAGAAACACGAATTTGAGAGATACGTCATACAGTTTCTCAACTTCCCAATACATTGCATGGTTGTTTGCGCAGATATTGTGTGTGGACATAACAAGAGAGGGATCGCAAGCCTAATTATTCACTGTGTTTACAGATAAGACCTAATCTACAATAACCACACAAAATTTAGATGTGTAGGCGCCACTAGGCTGGAATTTTATAAGGAGTATATTTTTTTTTGGTGGGTCAGGTGGCGTAGACGGTATAGCGATTGATTACGGACTGAACGGTCCAGGGATCGAACTCCGGTAGTAGCGAGATTTTCTGCATCGGTCCAGACCGGCCCTGGTTCTCACCCAGCCTCTTGTACAATGGGTATCGTGTCTTTCCCGGTGGTAAAGAGCGGTCGGGGCGTGATGCTGACCACTCACCCCTTCTAGTGCCGAGGTCATGAAAGAGTAGAGCTATACCTCTACTACCCCTATGGGTCGTACAGCCTGTACAGAGCCTCAGTGCCGGTACAAGGGTGCACTTTACCTTTTTACCTTTTAATTTTTGATGTTTGAAAATACGAAGAAAGGTTTAATTTTAAGATTGATTGGTACAAGGAATAATAAAGAGAAGGGCATTGTTGAGGTGAAGACATGAAGGACGCCATAGCCTGGACGTACAGAATGAATAAAATAAAGGAAAAAAATGCGCGGTAAAATTCTGTGTGAAGGTAAATGAAGAGAAATAAATGTCTGAAAGAACCAATTTAATTATTAACCAACAAATGCACTATATAAAATTTCACATTAAAACACTACGTAACACACGACGCACACCATAGCCAGACGCATTTCCAACAACACACTAAATTGGGGGTTTTCCATCCCGTTGTGTGTACGTGTAATATTATTCTTTATTTGACCGTCGTTACACAACAATATGGTGCAATGTTTTTATTATGCAACTATCGACTCTGCGACATGTTTCGACCCTACAGGGTCATCATCAGGGTATATAAATCAATGGTAATTAGACAAGGTACATGCGGTACCGCAGTTGATAGTTGCATGATAAAAACCTTGCACCACGTTGTTGTGAAACGACGGTCAAATAAAGAATAAAACAACATAATCTTACACAACACGATATGCTGCCACAAAGCCTGTTAATATAATGGAATTATTTTATGAATATTTTTAAAATGCCTTTAGCAAGAAACAACGTACCTCCCTGAGGATGATCTTAGGATAGAAACATGTCGGAGCGATTTTAAATGTTTTAATGTGAAATTTTATATAGTGCATTTGTTGATTGATAATTAAAGTGATTCTACGAAATGCACGGTGCAACAATGAGGATGACAACAATGAGGGTCTGAAAGAATAAATGTAAGGAAAGAAGTATGAAGAGTGTCCCGGTTCAACAAGTTGTGAACGTGTTATCAGTCAGGCTAAGGTAAAAACAAGCCAGCAATGTACGTATAACGTAATAGACAGGCGATATTGTGCAACTGATGTTGTAACAGAAAAACAATATATATATTGCATATTCTGAGTGTGTAGTTTTGCTTCTAGGTATCCAGCATACAATTCGCGTGGGCAATATTTTTATCTGTGGTCTGTCCGGCTGTATAATACTTTCCCATATTATCTCATAGACGGCAGGATTTTCGAAATAAAGTTATAGAGCACAAAATATATGTTTTGATTTTCTCTACTACTTCTCTGAAGCATTTCTCATTCTAAGAAGAAATGAGAGAGATATGATAAAAATTCCGCGGTAGCACAGTGGTTAAGGTGCTGTGCTACAAATCGGAAGGTCGCTGCTTCGACCCCAGCTGGTGTCATTGGAATTTTTCATTGACAAAAAATTCTTCCCATCGCCCTATTGCCCTGGAGTCGACTCAGCCTCTAACAGAAATGATTACCAGGAGCATTTCCTGGGGGTAAAGACGGCCGGCGCGTAAAGCTGACAATCTTACCACCATGAAATATCATGAAATCTGGGAACCTTAACTTTCTGGAATCCCCTGGGTCACTCAGGCCTGTAACTGGACTGCTTTACATTTATGATCAAAATGCTTATTGGACTTTACTTAAAACCCCGCTATTTCTGTAAGATATTAATGAAACTTGAATTTTCTCGACCGATTTTCGATAAATACTCAAATATAAAATTTTATGAAAATTCATCCACTTGGAGCAGAGTTGTTCCACGCGGACGGACATACAGACATGACGAAACTATATGTCGTTTTTCGAAATTTTGCAAACGCGCTTAAAAGGGCTCTTTGATGACATACTTTGGTAACAATGAGTCTCTTTAGCATCTAAATACTCTCGTCAGATCTGGGGATACATATACCGTGTAGCTAATTAGATATTTGTACTATTTGACACCATGATAAACGGATCTGTGTCGTGACGGTATGGTGCGTCCTCAGGTTCTGGATGGAGGGGATGGGTTGCAGATATGGAAGGTAGAGGTGAATGTACAGTAAAACTCCATTTATCCGGCTTAATTGGGACGGCGAGCCATCCGGATGTGCATAATATCCGTATAATTGGATTTCTTTGAAAATAGACTAAATTGGCAATTTGAAGTTCGGCTGTTACTATTTACAGGATGTACCTGCGTCTAAACCTTTCAACCACGCTTGATTTGAAGTTCTAGAAACCATGACACTGCACAGTACTTGATCCAATAACCGGTAGTTTCAAAATATGATATTTCGGTAAAATTCTCGACAAATTTGCCCGAAAGGCCAAGCCGATCCGAATAATTGGCGATCCGGTTAACCAGCGTCCGTATACGTAGAGTTCTACTGTATTGTATAAGCAGTCGTGTACAACTGACAAGGGGTGGTCTTCTAACTCGGGATTTTGTCAAGGGTCTAACACCTACTATACGTAAAAAGTAAGGAGTTTACAAAATGGTTGACAAGGCGTCGGGTTTGGAGAGAATTTAGGAATGTGAGAGAAGAAATTGGAAGAAGCTGGACTATGAGGAGATTATTGATACTCTAATGTTCGCACAAAATATTATTTGGGCAATCTGATCAATAAGAATGTGATTGGCTGCACGGAGGACAAGATAAAAAATAGAGAATTTTGGTTGGAAAGCCTAAAGGAAAGCGATAACATCGAATACATGGGCGTGGAAGGGAGAATAATATTAAAAGGTATGTTAAATATGTAGAATGGAATATCGTGGATTTTATTGATCTCGTACAACATGTGGAGACGTGTATGGATTTTGTAAGCACGGCAGTAACATTTCGGTTTTCTTGAAATAGGGAGAATTACTTAAGTAGCCGAAAAACTATAAGCTTCCAGGAAGGACTCCGCTTCATGGATTTGTTTGGTTGTGTTTTGTGACGCAGGCTAATGTTCAAGTTTAATGAAGGCCATTAAAATTTTGTGTAATTGTCACTAAGTATGCTAATATTTAATAAGTCTTTTCAACAGAAGATGTACAAAAGCGGACGAAGTGCTTATAGAACGAAACTATGGTGCAACGAGTGGGGTTAATAGTTGCTGTTAACTGTTGTTATTGTTATCAGATTGACGCATACCTAATACAAAAGACAGTGCGACATACAAAACCAGATAAACAGATATTGCGTACAATTCCTACACGTACAGTACATACTATTAGAATTCTTCTCAGTTCTGTGCAACGGATATTGAGTGAGCCTCAGCAATGTACAGGGTTATTCAAAATGATTGCCGGAGTTTTAACAACGTGTCATACACGAAACATTTGAGATAGGAGTGTAAGTGCTTTTCCATTTAATAGAACACTCCTAGTTTTTGTTACATACCTTATGGGTGCTCTATCCCGGAAATGAAGGTATGAATCAGAACCGCCATTGAAACCATCACCGCTGACATGCTACAAACTGTTTGGAACGAACTCGATTATCGTGTTGATGTTTATAGAATTATAAGGGGTGCAAATATAGAGCACCTGTAAAGTACGTAACAAAAACTTGGAATGTTGTTCTATTAAATAAAAAAAAAACATATACTCCTATCTCAAGTGTATTGTGTATGAAAGGCTGTTAAAACCCCGACAATCATTTTGAATAACCCTGTATAATATATATTGGTTTCTCATGGAGTAAAAAACTCCCACAGTCTGGTTCGTAACATGCCAAAATATTTTCGGATTTTTGTAATGTTAATATGGGCAGTCATTAATTTGTGGCAGGCACTATACGTACTTGTTACAATATAAATCTTTTATAATAGGTATTCAGTTCCTATCTCGTACAGAACAAACTTCTTCTCAACCACTAAGATCATCCAGTGTTTTTTATGGAATTAATCTAAGTATGTGGGCTGGACGGTCTGGGATCGAATGCCGGTGGAGACGAGATTTTCCGCCCGTCGAGACCGGCCCTGCGGCCCACCCAGCCTCCTATAAATTGGGTACCGGGTCTTTCCGGGGGATAGAGTTGGCCGGGGCGTGGGGCTGACCCCCCCCCCACCCCATCTAGTGCCAAGGTCCTAGAAAGAGTAGAGTTTTACCTCTACTCACTCTAAGGGCCTTCGTGGCCTATAAAAAGGGTGAAACCTACCTAAAAAGTATGTGCTGATTTTTCGAATAACATGAAGCAAAGAAATGCAGCTTTAAGGAGTTTCAACCCCGTTTTGTTAGTTAAAACATAAGGAAACAATTATGCATGGACATGACCGTCATAACACAACTATATTGCCAATTATACATAACATGTTAACTACATGTTTCGACCAATACTATTTTTGGCCATCATCAGATTGGATACAATTATCGGACAAAACTACACAATGTATAATACGATTAGGCATTGTTAATTGAAGTAAAAGAAATGCAGTGTGTGGCAAAAAGCAGATTTTACAAATGTTACATCAGGCGGTTCTTTTTGTTACCACAGGGCTTTAAGGGGTTAATAGAAGTCTATCAAAGTAAGTTAATTGCACACGTGGGCCTGCACTGGCAAAGGAAAAATCACAACAAAACTTGTATGATTGGCAGTTTCATAATTTTTATGTTTTTCAAAATACTACTAGAGTTATAAAAACCAATAAATATGAGATGGGGTGGTCATGTAGCAGGAACTTGAGTCGAGAAATTCGTACACAAGAATTATTTGAAAAACGTGCGGGATTTATTCAGGTTTCTCAGTGTAGGGCTTAATGGAGGGCTGTTTTAAATGCGGTGGTAGCTACTGGGAACTTTTTAAGAGGGCGGTAATTGTCATATGACCGTTACATAGTGTCGGCTGTCCTGCACCACCCTACCCTGTATTTTCCTCCCGTAGATTTTACCGTACGGACGTATTATTGTAGAAAAGTTTCTGTACTTACTGTGTAAAAGGGCAATTTCGCCCTGTAACAGGCCATGATGGTCCAGAGGGAGCGTAGAGCTATAGCTGTAATCTATATTTAACTTTGGCGGTGGTAGGGGGTGGGTGGTCAAAGCCTCGCCCCGACTGCTATACCTCGTAAAAGAGACCGGGTATATATTCTACAGGAAGGTGGGTGGGCCACCCAGTGACAGTATGAACTAGTGCGGAAAACCTAACCCTCAACGGGATTCGATCCGTGGAACGTCCAGACCGTGACGAATCACTATGCTGAGTGAGCTGTCTCGGCCGTCCCGAGTACTGTAAAGAAAGAAAAATTAGTCACGTGACATCTCAAGTTCATCTCTTTGCCTGTGTGTGTGTGTGTGTGTGTGTGTGTGTGTATGTGTGTGTGTGTGTGTGTGTCTGTGTGCGTGTCTGTGTCTCTGTGTTTCTGTGTCTGTGTTTGTATGTATGTGTGTGTGTGTGTGTCTGTTTGTGTCTGTGTGTATGTGTGTGTGTGTGTCTGTGTCTGTTTGTGTCTGTGTGTCTGTATCTGTGTGTCCGTGTCTTTTTTTTTATAAATATTTATTTACAACATGTTCCATTACATGGTAATACTACATGTTCCAGTGTTCATGTGATTCACTGCTTGTCCTTTTGGTCAGTTTTTGGCACCACGTGTGGAAATCTTTTTCGAACTATGACTAACTATCACAGTGTTTGAATATCAATTGACTTAACGAAAGTTGCGAATGCTTGTATGTACTTGTTTTTCAATTCTTCCTTTGGAGGGGGCCAGGACCCTCCGCTGCACACTATTGTCTTTATCATGGAACCTCTTTGTGCCTCGAGAATATTACATTCGAAGATTATGTGGTCGGATGTTTGCTGTGCTTCTTT
>Ga0131853_10014135_pt1 | contig 14631 bp, 33 predicted proteins | sample TergutLab28metaG_FD_92764 | JGI IMG/M metagenome (GOLD analysis project Ga0131853, IMG submission 92764) | Labiotermes labralis P1 segment gut microbial communities from Petit-Saut dam, French Guiana - Lab288 P1 (version 2) (version 2) | ecosystem: Host-associated > Arthropoda: Insects >... | reverse complement strand
GGGTGTGTTTGTGCATGGTTGTGTGAATGTCTATATTTGTATGTTGGTGTCCATGTAAATTTGTGTGTGGGTGTGTGTTTTTGTAGTCTGTTCTTGCTTTTTTCGATATGTGTGTGTTTATTTTTTGTTTGTGGGTTGGTGTGGTGTGAGGGTGTGTTTGTGTGTAGTTGTGTGTATATATGTGTGTGTGTGTGTGTGAATGTGTGTATGAGTGTGTGCATGTTCCTGTGGGTGTGTTTATTTGTGTTTGCCTCTGTTTTTTTGGTGTGTGTTTTGTTTGTGTGTGTATGAGTTTGTGTGTGTTTGTTACTTGAATGTGTGTGGTTTTGTGTGTTTGTGTGCGTATGTGTTTGGTCATTGTGTATGTGTTTGGTTGCGACAGTGTATGAGTGTTTTTTAGTTGTGTTGATGTGTTGTGTGATGTGTGTGCGTGTGTGGTGTACATTTATGTGGCGTGTGTGTGGGTTTGTTTGGGTTTGCGTGAGTTGTGTGCTAGTGTCTTTGTTGGTATGTGTGGGTGTGTGCTGCGTGTATTTGGGGGGTGTGATTTTGTAGTTTTTGTGTGTGTTTGGGTGTAAGTTTGTTGTTTGTTGTGGTTTGTGGTCTGTGTAATTTTGGTGTTGTCAGTTGTTTTTGTGTGGTATTTGAGTGGTGTGAGTGTGTTTGCATATGGGTTTGTGTTTGTATGTGAGTATATGTTCTTTTTTGGTGAGTGAGCGTTTGTGTGTGTGTTGAATGTGAATGTGTGTGCTTGTGTGTGTGTTTGGGTTCTAAGTGGGTTCCGTTTGTGTTTGTGTGCTTTTTGGTGTGGTGTGTGTGGTTGTGTTTTTGTTTGTGTGTGAATGTAAGATCTATGTGTATGTTTTTGTGTGAATGTGTACTGTGGTGTTTATGAGTGTGTGTGTGATTGTTCGTGCGTTTTGTATGGTGTGTGTATTACAATGTGGGTGTGTGTGTTTCTGTGATTGTGTGTGTGTGTGTGTTATATGTCCATTTCTTTGTGTTTGGTTGTGTGTGAGGCCTGTGGTTGTAATTTTTATTTTTGTATCTTTCGTGTGTGGTTTTGTATGTTTGCGTGTGTGTGTTTGTTTTTGTGTGTTAGTGTATGTTGTGTATGTGTGTTTTTTGTTTGTGTTGTGTGGCGTTTTTGGTGTGTTTTGTGTGTATTTGTGCGAAGTGTCGAGTATTTGGATGTATTTTCTGTGTGTTTATATGTAGAATATTATGTATTAGAGTGTGCTTTTATGATTGTGTTTCTGTGTTTGTTGTGTGCTGTGTGTGAGTGTGTTCATATGTGTGTGTAGACGTATGGGCTTATATGTTTGTGTGTGTTTGTTTTTGTGTGTGTGGTGTGTTCGTGTTTTGGTTTGTGTGTGTTTGTGTGTGTGTGGTATGTACAGGTGTGTTAGCGTGTGAATTCTTGTGTGTATATGGGTGTATGTCTGTATGTGTGTGTTTGTGAGGTTTGTGTGTTTGCGGTGTTTGGGTGTTGGTTTGTTTGTTTGAGTGTTATTGTGCGTGTGTGAGTTTACTTTTTTTGTGTGATTCTGTGTGGTTTGCGTGTTATGGTTTGCTCTTTGTGTTTGTGTGATTTGTGTGTCGGTGTGTGTTTGTGGTATGTTTCTGAGGGTTGTGTGATATCCGATTGTTTGTGTTTGTGTGGTGTGAATTTGTGGTGTTTGATTGGTGTGTGTGTGTGTGTGTATGTTTTGTGTGTGTGTGTGTTGTGTTTGTGTGTGAGGATTTTTCGTTGTGTGTGTTTGTGGTGTGTTTGGTGTGTTTTCTGTAGTTTTTGCGTGTTTTATGTGTGGTGTGTGTGTGTGTGCGTATTTGAGTTTGTGGTTTGTTTTAGTGGTGTGCGTGCAGTATGTGTGTGTGTGTGTAGTGTGTGATGTTTGTTTGGTTCGGTGTTTCGGCGTGTGTGTGTTTGGTTTTATTATGGTGTGTGTGTTGTGTGCGTGTGTGCGTGGTTTTTTTGTGTTGTGTGCGTGTGTGAGTTGGTGTGTGTTTTGTGTGTATATTATTGCGTGTTTGTGTTGTGTTATTATTTGGTTTGTGTATGGTGTAGCTGTCTTTTGGGTGTGTTTGGGTGTGTGGGTTGGTGTGTGTGTATGTGTGTGTCCGTGTGTGTGTTTTATGTGGATGGTGTGTGTGTGTTTGTTTCGTGTGTTTATATGTGTGTAATTTTTTTGTTTGTTGTGTGTGTGTCTTGTGAATAGAGAATGCGTGTGTTGTTTTTGGTGTGATGTTCGTGTAGTGTGTATGTGAGTGTGGGTGAGTGTGTGGAGTGAGATGTGTGTGTGTGTGTGTGTGTGAATTTTGTGTGTGTAGTTTCGTTGTGAGTTTTTTGTGTGTGTTTATGTGTATGAATTTTGTGTTTTTGCGGTTTGTGTGAGGTGTTTGGATGTGTGTTTGAATGGCGTGTTTCTTTTGTGTTTTGTGTGTGTGGTTTGTGTCTGTGTGTGTGGTTGGAAGATGTGTTTCTGTGTGTTGTTCTTAAGTGTGTTGTGTGCGTTTACGTGTGTCGTTTGTGTGTTTATTTGTATTTGGTTTGTTCTTTTGGGTGTTTGTTTTGAGATTGTTTGTTTTTTGTTGTTGTTTGCATGTGTGTTGTTTATGAATGCTGGGTGTGTTTGTGTGCGTGTTTTTGTGGTGTGTGTGTGGATTGTGTGATGTTAGTGCTTTTTATGTGTGTGTTTTTGTGTTTATGCGTGTGTTGTTCGTGTGAGTGTGTTTATTTGTGTGTGAGTGTGGTGTGTATTGGTGTGTTTTTGTGTGAGTGTGTTGGCATGTGGGTGAATGAGTGTGTGTATTTTTCATTTTATTACTGTGCAATGTGATAACAAAATTTATTAAAATCAATTTATTGCACATACATGTCAAACCATTTAATACCACATTATTGGATTAAAATGGATTTAAAATATCTCCTACGTGTTTCAATCCTTCTATGGGATCATCCTCAGTGTGAATAAAATAATGTGGGACTAAAGTTACTAAGATCCACTGTATACGAAGTTATCTGGTGGCATGCTGTTTTGTTTATGTTATGTCCGTCTGGTTCGGCCTGTGTTCCTCCCCAGCTGTGAGTGTGTATTTATGTGCTTGTGTGAGTGTTTGTGCTTTTGTGTGTGTGTGTGTGTGTGTGTGCGCGTGTATTGAAGTGTGTGTGGTTGTAAGTTGCTCTGTGTGTTCGTGGCTACGTGTGAGTGTGTGTTTTTATGTGGGTGTGTGTTTTTGTGTGTTTGTTGTGGTGTTTTTGGTTGGTTTTGTGTGTTGTTGTGTGTGTGTGTCCGTGTACGTTTGCGTTTGACTTTGGATTTGTTTGTATATATATTAGTTGCTGTGGGTGGTTATGTGTGTGGTTTGTGGTTGTGTGAGTGAGAGTGTATGTGAGTGTGATTGAATGTGGATTATATTTGTGTTTTTTATTTGTGTGATTGTGTGGATGTGTGTTTGTGTGTGTGTGTGTGTGGCGTTTGAGTGTGTGTTTGCTTTTTTTTTAAGATGGAAGTGTATGTCTTTGTGTGTGGGTGTTCTCGTATGTGGGTGTATGTATGTGTGCGTGTAATTATGATTGTTTTTGTGTGTTTTTGGTATTTGGTGTGTTTTTGGTGAGTTGTGTTTTTGTGTTTGGGTGTGTGATGTGATTGTTTATTTGTGTTTTTGTTAATGTGTGAGTTTGTGTGTATTTCTGTTCGTGTGTGTATAGTGTGTGTTATGTTTGTAAGGTGTTTGTGTGTGTTATTCTGTGAGTTTTGTGAATTTGTTTCTGTCTTGTGTTTATGTGATTGTTTTCGTGTTTGCGTGTGTCTGTTGTGTGTGGTGTCCCTTTGTGCGTGTGTGTTGTGTGTGTTTGTGTGCTTGAATGTGAATTTGTTTTTTGTGAGTAAGGGTTTGAATTAGTTGTGTGTATTGTTTTTATATATGTGTGTGGGTGTACGTTTTATGTGTGTATTATGTTTTGCGTGTGTGTGTGTGGGTGTGTAAGTGTGAGTATTTGTGGTGTGTGTCTGTGGGCGTTTGTGTCGTAGTGTGTGTTTGTGGGTTTACGTGTGTGTGTGTGTGTGTTTGTGCGAGAGTGTGTACTTTTGTTTGTGTGTTATATGTTGGTGATGTGATGTGTGTGGAAGTGTTTGTGAGGTTGTTTGTGTGTGTGTGTGTTTTTGAGTGTGTGTGAGTGTTTTTTTTTGTGTGCTTACTCTGATTTGTGATGGTTTTTTTTGAGCTTGTTCTTGTACATGTATTTGTATGCATGCATGCGTGTTTGTGGGAATTTGTGTTGTGGTGAAGTTTGGTGTGTGCGTTTGTGTGGGTGTATGTGTGTTGTTGAATGTGTGGTGTGGTATGTGTCGGTGTGGGTGTATGTCTTTTTACATCTGTGTTTCTTTGTTTGAGAATATGTGTGTATCTGTTTGTGTGACGTGTTTGTTGTGTGTGTTTTGTTTGGTGTTTTTTTCGTGTGCATGTGTACGGATGTGTGTGAATATGAGTATAAAATTTTTGTGGCTGTGAGTGTGGGCTTGTGTGTGTCGGTGTGCATGCGTCGGTTATATTTGTTTGTTGTGTTATGTGTTTGGATGTGTTTGTGTGTGGGTGTGTTTCTACGCGTGTGTGTATATTTGTATCTGCGGGTATGAGTGTTGGTGTGTGTGTTTATTTGTGTGTGGGGGCGTTGTGTGTGTGTGTGTGTTTGTATGTGTGTGATGTTGTGTGTGTGGTTGTGCCTTTTTTGAGGTGCGTGTGCATGTGTGTTTATGTAGATATATGTTTGTGATTACGTTTTTGAGTGTGTGTATGTTTATTTATGCGTGTTTTGTGTTGTGATTTTGTTGTGTTTTGTGTGTGGGGTTTAATGTATATGGGTGTGTGTTTTTATGTAGTTTTGTGTGTATGTGGGTGTTGCTTTGTGTGTGTACGTGTGAGTGTTTGTTTGAGATTGTGTGTGTGCTTTTATGTGTGTGTCGATTTTGTTGTGTATACATGTGTGCTTTTGTGTGTAGGCTGCTCTATGTTTGTGGGTGTGTGTGTGAGTGTGTGTTTGTGTTTGTATGTGTATTTGGTTTGTGTGTGTGTGTGAGTTTCATTTATGTTGTATGTGATTTGTGTATGAGCGCGTTTGTGTTTTGTATTTGTATGCTTATATGTGTTAATGTGTGAGTGTTCCTCCGTTTGAGTTTTGTTTGTTTGTATATGTGTGCTATTGTGTGCGTGTTTGTGTGAGTGGCTGTGTGAGTGTGAGAGCTTTTTGAGTGTTTTTGTTTTATGATTTCCGAGTGTTTATTTTTGTTTCTGTATGTGTGTGCTGTGGTGTGTTTAAGTCTGTATGAGTGTCTGTATGTTTGTATGTGGGTGTATGTATGCTTGCGTGTGTGTGGTATTTGATGTTTGTGTGTGAGTTAGTGTGTATTTTGATGTACGTTTTGTGTATGTATGAGTGTGAATGTATGTGTTTTGTGAGTGTGTGTGTTATTTGTGTTTTATGTGTATTGTGTTGTGTGTGGTTGTTTTTTTTGTGTGGGTGTGCGTATGTGGATGTTCGTTCTTGTGTGGGGGTTTGTGTGTGCGTGTGTATGTGTCTCTTTGTGTTTGTGCTGTTTTGTTTGTGTCGTGAAGTGTGCGTGTTTTCATTTGTGAGTGTGTGATGTGGTTGTGGTTATGTTTTGATGTGTGTGTGAATTTGTGTTTCTTTGTGTTTTTTTTAGTGTGTTGTGTGTGTGTGTATGGTGTGGTTTGTGTGGGTTTGTTTGTTTGTGTCTCTGCGTGGTGTGTGTGTTTATGTGTGCTTGTTTTTTGTTGTTGTGTGTGGTGTGTTGTATGTGGGTGTGTGTATGTGGTTTATGATTGTGCGTGTTTGTCTGTGATTGTGTGTGTTTTTGAGTGTGTGGATGTGTTTGTATTTTGTGTGTGTGTTTTGTGTACGAATTTGTGTGTGTGTTTGTTTTGCAGTGTGTTGTATGTGTAGTTGTTTTTATGTGAACTTATTTTGTTGTATGTCTTTGAGTGTGAGTGTGTGTATTTGTGTTTTTTGTTTTTGTGCGTGTGTTTCTTTTTTTTTGTATTAATGTGGGGGTTTGTTTTTTGTGTGGGAGTAAGTATGATTATGTGTTTGTGTGTGGTTTTGTGTGTGTTTGTGTTTCATGTGTTTTTTTGGTGTATGTTGGTGTGTGTTTTATTTAGGTGTATGTGTGTATGGGTTTTTATGTTTGAATTGTGTGGATTGTGTGTGTATGTGTTGTTTTGAGTGTGTTTTTGTGTGTGTATAAGATGTAAGATTGTGTAGGTTTGTGATTTTTTTTATTGTGTCTGTGCTTGTGGTGTTTTGTTTACTCGTATTTTTGTTTGTGTAGGTGTATATTGGTGTATATTTATGTGCATAATTTTGAGTGGGTTTGTTTTAGTGATTTTGTTTTTTTTGTGCTTCTGTGTTGTTTGTGGTGTGTGGTGTGTGTGTTTTTTGTTGTGTCTGGTTGTGTTTGTGATCGTGTGTGTGTTTGTGTGATGTAATGTTTGTTACCGTTTTTGTGTGTGTGTATGTGTGCGGTTTCTGGTATATTATGTGTGTGGTAGTGTATGTGTGAGAGTGTTTGCGTGTGCGTGTGTATGTATTTTTCTAATTTTTTACCTCTGTAATTGTGTGTTTGTTTGTGTGTGGGACTTTGTGTGGGTGAGTGTTTATGTGTGTGTGGTTTGTTCTGTTTCGGTGAATTTGTGTGTGAGTGTGTGCATTGGGTTGTATGTTTGTGTGTGTTTGTATGTGAGTGTGTGTGTGTGTTTGACTGTTTGTGATCGTAGGTGTTTGTGTGTGGTTAGGTGTTTGTCGGTTTTTTGTGTTTTGTGTGATTATGCGTGGAATTGTGTGTGATTATTTGTAGTGTGTTTTGTTTGGGTTTGTTGTGTGTGGTTGTGTTTGTGTACGGGTGGGTTTTTAAATGTTTGTACGTTTTTGTTTGTGGTAGTTTGTGACTGATTGTGTGTTTGTTTGTGTTTTTAATTTCTTGCGTAAGCCGATGATTGTGTGTTAGGTTTTGGTGTGTGCGTGTGGTGAGTTGTGTGTGGTTTTATTTCTGTGAGCTTTTATGTGGATGATGTGTTTTTGAGTGGGTATATGTCTTTATGTTTGTTTGCGTGTAGGTGTTTGTAGTTTTCGTGTATGTGTGCGTGTGTGTGTGTGTTTATGGGTGTGAGTTTCTCTCTTTTTGTGTGTGTGTTTGTGTTTGTTAATGCGTGTTTGCTAGTTTTATGCATTTGTGTTTCAGTGTGTTTTCGTTTTGTTCTTGTAAGTGTGTTTTGTGTGTTTGTATATGTATTTTGTGTACTGTGTGGTGTGTGTTTGTGTTTCCAAGTGAGTGTTTTTGTGTATGTGGCTGGATATGTGTCTGTTTTTGTGTGAGATTGTGTGTGTGTTGTGGGAGTGTTAAGTTTTGTTGTGTTTGTTTGTGTGTTTGTGTTTGTTTGTTGGTTTAGGTTAGCGTGTGTGTGTGTTTTTGCGTGCGTATGCTTGTGTGTGCGTGTTTGTGTGTTGTGTGTGATGCTGGACTGTGTTTTTTGTATGTGGCTGCGTTGGAATGTTTGTGTGTTGTGTGTGGGTGTTTTTGTTTGTGTGTATGTGTAGATTGCTAAGTGTTAATATGTGAGTTTGTGAATGTGTTTGTGTGAATTGTGTGTGCTGTGTGTGGGTGTGTTAGTATGGGTTTGTTTGCATATGTGGGAGTATGTATGAGTGTGTGTGTGTTGCGTTAATTTGTGTTTTTGTTCTTGTTTGTTTGTTTTGTGTGTGGTTGTGTTTGTGGGTTATTTGGTTTTTGTATGTGTTGTATTTGGGTGTGTGTGTGTTTTGTGTGGTGTGTGTGTGTTGCGTTGTGTTTGTTGTCATCTTTTCCTGTGTGTGTACTTTGTGGTGTTATTTGGTGTGATATGTGTGTGTATGTTAGCGTGTGTGTTTTTGTGTAGCTTAGTGTGTGTCTGTTGCGTGTGTGGTCTTTTTATGGGTGATATATTGTTTGTGGTTGAGTTTGTTTGTTTTTTTTTGTTTTTTGGTTGGTTGTTTGATGTTGTGTGTGTATGTCCTATAATTTGTTGTGTGTTTTAATATGTGTGTTTGATGTGTTTGGATGTGCTTGTGTATGGGTGTGTGTGAATGTGGGTGTATATTTGTGTGTGTGTTGTGTTTTTTGTGTGTTTGTGTTTCAATGTTTGTGTGTGCTTCTGTTTGTGTTTTTGTGAGTGTTTTTCTTTTCGTTTTTGTGTTTTTGGTGTGTTGGTTCTGATTATTTATGTGTTTGTGTATGTGATTCTATGTTAGTTTATGTTTTTTACTTTGTGTTCGTGTGAGTGTGAAACTGTTTGTGGAATTAGGGTCGTTGTGTCTTTTTGTTATGGTGTTTTGTTTCGGTGTGTGTTTGTGGTTTGGTGTGTTGACGTAGTTGTGTGTCTGTGTGGTGTTGTATGTGTAGGTGTTTATGTTTGTGAGTGTATGTTTGTGTGTTAGTGTATTTGTGTTTGTCTAAGTATTGTGTTTCTGTGTGTGAGTGTGTGTTCTTTATTGGTACGTGAGTGTTTTTGTGTTTGTCTGTGTATTTGTGGGTGTGTGTGTTTGGATGTGAGTTGTGTGTTTGTGTCTGTGAGTGTTCCCTGTTTTTTGTGTTTTGTGTATTTGTTTGTGTGTGTCTGTTTTTGCTTTTGTGTGTGTGTGTGTGTGTGTGTGTGAGGATGTGTGTGGGTGTGTATGTGTGTGGTTGTGTATGTGTGTATTATTTTTTGGGTGTGTGTGTATTTGTGTTTGAGTATGTTTATATTTATATTTGTGAGTGTGTTTTGCGGTTGTGTTATATTGTATGTACGTTTTTGCGTGTGTATAGTTGTGTTTGTGTGCTTGCGTGTGTGTATATTTGTGGATGTCTCTTTGTGTGTGTGAATTGGAATGTGTTTTTGTGTGTTCCTTTGTGTTTATTTATGTTTGAGTGTGTTAGTTTGTGTGTGTGTTTACGTGCGTGCTTTTTTGCGTGGGTGATGAGTGTTTGTGTGTGTTTGCTTTTGTGAGATTGCGTGTGCGTGTGTGTGTTTGTGTGAGTTTGTGCGTTTTTGTGTGCATTTTTGTGTTTGATTGTGTGTGATTTTGTTTTTTTAGGTTTTGTGTGTGTGTGGTTGTGTTCGCTTATTTGTGTGTGATTGTGTGTATTTGTGTATGTGTGTGTGTGTAGTGTGTGCTTTGTAGTTGTGCTTGTGTGTGTGGTTGTTTTTTTAGTGTATGTTTGTGTGTTTTTGTGAGTGAGTTTATTTGTGTTTTTGTGTGTGTTTATGTGTGTTTTTTATGTGTGTGATTGTGTTTGTGTTTGTATGTGTGGTTGTGTGTGTATTTTTCATTGTGTGTGTGTGAGTTTGTGTTTGTGTGTGTGAGTGTGTGTGTGAGTGTTTTTTGTTTTTTGTGTCTGTGTGTTTTTGTATGTGTTTTTGTTGGCGTGTTTGTGTGTTTGTTTCTTTGATTGTGTTTATTTTGTGTGAGTGTGTGAGTTTTTGTTTTTGTGTGTTTGAATTCGTATTTGTGTTTGTGAGTGTGTATTTGTGTTAGAATGTGTGGGGTTGTTTGTGTTTTTTGTGTGTTTGCGTGTGTTTTTTTGTTTTTAAATGTGTTTATGTTTGTGTGTGAATATTTGTGTGTTTGTGTCTGTGTGTGTGTGTGTTATCCCTTTTTTTATTCTCTCGTTAAAATGCCCACACTTGCAACTCTCCCTGTCCGGATTGATTTTATTAACGTTTGAGTGCATCTTTTGTTTTCCTTATTTAAATCTCTTATACTCTGCTCTTAAACTTATGTAACAAACCAACGAACACATATATAATTTACCTATATATTTTATTACATATTTTTATATACTAACATTTTTCTTTCAATTTTGGTATCATCATCACGGTAGCTTTACATTTGTACTAACTCCACTTATGCTGCCCAATTTTGTCAATGGAACCACTGAACGTTACAACAGGTTTCTCCATCTCTACACATATTACGAAATGCCCGCCTGTATTTCATTATAAACAGATTTTATTTAGTGTGTAAAAAAAGTATAATCCAGGTGTACTAAGACCCAAACACTCCCCCTTGTGATACATACCAGTATGGAATAAACGGTGTATAAATTAAATATACAGACATTACCGCCACTTATATTTCTTTTTAACAAATGAATTTTCTCTTACGTTTTTTGCACCATGCACTTTAATATATTTATACAACACAAACAAACAACATGCATCTTTCTAAATAATTATTTTAATTGTTAATGAAGTGTGTTCCATGGAACACATTTTTTACCTACCGAACTGACATACTAATGCATGTAAAGCACACTATACCATACCTGTAAGTAAAACCGTCTTCCTGACGATGAACCCTCGGTATCGAAGCATGTTGAAGATATCATAAAATAAGAATGAGAATATTAATTTAGAAAAGGTGAATTTTGTTGTATTATATTGTATAAATTTTATCTGTTTTAATAATATTAGTCTGACACTTCGTGACCTTACTGAGATTTTGAGACATCCAACACAACCCTGAGTGGCTCCACTTATATAATTTGGCAATGTGATGTATTCTTCGGTCTCCTGTAAAGCTACCTTTATGATGATCACAAAAGTGATCGAAACACGTAGGTAATTAATATTATGTGATAAAACGCATCTTGGTGTGCTCTTTTGTTGGTTTTATTACGTAAGTTTTAACAGTGCTGTAATGTACGGATGTGGAACATATTAAGGTCTGATAGGCGTTTAATTAACGACGCTGTCATTCGTCAAGGAAATGTACGTGGATAGAGAGCAATGTGGATGTAGAGCAACCCTATACGGGATTGGTAAGGTCTCTGGGGCTTATGGTCGATCAGACTCGCAGAAATTCTATAATATCGGAAATGAAGTTGGTAATGTTGTTAGACTTCAGAATCGGCCGCCTTTACCTCCCGGGAGCAATCTTGGTAATAATTTATTTTAGAGTCTGAATAGTAAAATTTAAGTGAATGAAGAATCCCAAAAGCCCATCGGAAATCAAACCCGCGACTTTCCGGCTTGTAATAGAGTGCTTCAACCAAATGCGCCACTGTGCAGCGTCCATAATAGATACACAAATGTCAACACTGATCAGTGGTGTCATGATATTACGAGGAAAAAATCGAACTACTCGTGGAGAAAAGTCCAGAGCCACTTTTGCTACGATCAATCCTACATGGAAAGGAATTGGATCGAAAGGAATCACCTGCATGCCCATACACAGTCTGACCCATTATTTCCCCTTCTTAACAAATCAATCTGCTTCGTTTAATTTTAAAATTTCACCGGCAGTTCACATGCGAGGTCCCTTCACAATCGACAAACTTAGGGATTTATGTTGCTACAACGCGGGCGGCAAAGGCAAAACATCCACGCCGTCTCAGCGACCCATGTAGCCTCTTATTAAATCGTACAAGGGTCTCGGAGATAAAGGGGTAGACGTGAAGCTCATCTCTTGTCTCCATCTGTTGGTGAGGTTAAGAATGCGTATAGTTATACGCCTATGCCCCTATATACCTTCATGGAGTGCACACGGATGACTTTAATTTTACCAATAGTGACTGATGCTGACGCACTTCAAATCTCCACCCCGTTGGTCTAAACATGTTTTTGACCCCCTGTCTGTCCGATCGCTCGTCTTCAGGACTGCGAAGTAAAATCTGCAGGGCAGACGTAATTAATCGGGATATACAGAAACAGTAAGGCAATAAATAAATTAAGAATGTCCAGGATAGAGAAATTGTGCAGAGCACAATGTTAAGATATTTACCTTTCCGCACAGCAGGGCGTAGGAACGGTCATTCCAAGTTCTATAGAAATGACAAAACGTCAAAACTACAACAGACGTCACTAACATTTTGGACATCGTCCATTGTTTCAGGCCTAAAGAGATCCACAACCTTTCCGAGAACAAATCTGCTTCCACTAACTTTGGAAATGGAAGAGGAAAACCCTATGTGCTGGGTCATTTATAATGAGTGTGTTTCACTGGACCAGTGAAAGTTGTGGCTTCTTTAACCTGAGTCGACGCGAAGTGCCCAAAATATGTCATGTCTGTGACAACACACCATCATCTGAATGTTTCAGATTTGACCAAACACTTCAACGTTGTTCTCTACTTGTCTACATGTACCACATATGGCAGCCTTGCAGAAAATGTCTTAATTCTTGAGCAAGTAACTTTACGGAAAGTGGAGATACTGAGGGAGACATAGCCATAGCCAGGCATCCGACTTCACAATCACTAGATTACCTGTGACTATTACTTAGACCTTACAGTAAATTATGCGTTACGTGAATGCAAAGTATGTCAGAAACTTGTGTGTCGGTAATGACGCAAAACGCCGTCTGCACTGAGTTTGTCGTCGTTGGGGAAAGAGAATTGAAGATTTACGGCGTTGTAATACGCTAAATATAAAGTATACGTACGCATATGACGGTGGTTGACTCGTTACACGGGTGTTAATTTCGACAGTGTTCGTTTTCTTATATATGATTTATAAAAGACAAAGCAAACCCATTACAGGCCTAGACAGGCGATCAGGGTGTCAGGAGTTTGAGGCTGCCAAATTTTAAGACAATCAAGGTTGTCGCCCCCTTCGGTAAATACTGCTGGTACTAATTTCTGTTAGAGGCTGAGTGCGGCTGGAAGGATTATGTCAATGAAAAAATGCCAACATCGAGAACTGAACCCGCGACTTTCCTGCTCGTATAGCAGCCACTCAACCAACTGTGTCACCGCGTGTCCCTAATCATGCTTCACTATGACGTTTCGTCAACTGATGATATTTTCCACCATCTTCCTGTGACTGACATTGCATTGGCAGAGTTTACATTCCTTTAACAGTCAGGAGCAAACCCACAAATCTTTGTCCAATAGTCTTGTATTCAGAAGACCCACGTTCGATCCCAACCGTCGCCAAGAATATCACAACATAACATTAAACATCATTTAGTGAATATTAAGCTGTAGCTCCTGGTAAGTAGGGTTACGTAGGTTTCGTGGGCTGCTTATTCCCTCAGCATTGATGCAGGAAGGTCGCACGAAAAGACAGTAAAAATTTACCAAACGGCGTGGCGTCACGCCCTACAAGACGTTTTCTACAACAGCAACAACAAATCCCCCAAATATGTCAGCATGAAAATAACCAGTCATTCAATGAAGGAAATATGTCAAATCCACAACGTGTGTGTATAGCACGTGAGTAGTATAGGGGTCGGGTTTGGCCCACATTATTAAAAAGGATCGACTTTCGAATAGATTTTTCGCTGCCATCTTCGGGGTGGTTGCCGCATTGCGGTTTGGTAATGTGCCGCCGTGCAGTTTGGTAGTGGTGCCTCCATCGCCCTCCCTACGCTAAATGAAGTTCACGTAACTGTATCACGTGACATGTGGATCGTGGAGTAAGAGTGGTCTAAGTCGAAGTGAGTGTAAGAGTATTAAGTGCATAATAATATTATTGAAAAGGATCGGTTTTCGACGGGGAAAAATGCTGCCATAATCAGGGTGGTAGCCCCCGTGCAGTCTGGTAGTAAAAAAAGTCACCTGCAGTCTGGTAATGTCCCCCCGTACATTCTGGTAGTCGGAAAAAATTGGTCGAAAGCAGTCACGTGACTTGTGGAGTATGAAGCAAAAGTGGTCTAAGTCGCAGTGAATGCCAGAGTGTAATAAGTGCATAATAATAATAATAATACTAGTAAACGATCGGCTACCGACGTTGCGGCTGCTGCCAAGCGGAGGAGGGGAAAGAGGAACCTCCCTACGGAGGAGGAGCAGCAGTTGCCTCCTGACGCCTCCGCATACAACGACATCTTTACCTACTGGGCAGCCAATCCTGCATTCGATCCCCTGAGAGTGTTGCTGAGGCTTCTGTTTTCCCTAAATGCAAACAAAACAAAGTACGTGTCTGTCGGTTTCTACCCCGCACGTGACTGTCTCCCTCTCTTGGAATTCGGTGTCATACAGAGCTGCGGATCCAAGGCCATCATTCTCACTGACGAGCAGGTCTACACGTTGGCTCAGTGTCTACCCACGATTGCCGATGCTATGTGCAAGGAGGCAGAGGTGGAGACACCGGTCATCAAGTGTGAAAGTGTTAACTTTCGGTTAGGTATGCCGAAACGTCGCCGCGGGTTGACCAGACTGTATGTCGGCAGTGAGTACACATGTCTGACGTCACTGGACCTACACCAGCTAGCCCGAATGTTTAATATCGTGCATCAGCAATTGCGCGATTTCGTACTTGCTTTGCCGGACCTATTGCCATATGTGACGATTTCTTTGACGTCGGTGGTGTACGTGGAGCCGATGCTCAACGCCAGTGCACACATAAATTATCCTCACCTGTACGAGGAACTTGTATCGTTTGTGTAAAAACATATACATTACATTGAATAAAGGTTATCTAGTTGTGTATGTTGTTTTTCTTTATTTCATGTGTAGACAGTGTTGTGAAAAAAATAACACTCCACCAACCTGTTTTATCCCGGCACGTGTTGCCCAATCGCTATGTCCCTCTTTCTCTCTACAGCAGCAAGCCGGAACTGATATGTTTGAACCTACATGTAGATGCACATTTATCC
>Ga0131853_10014134_pt1 | contig 14631 bp, 9 predicted proteins | sample TergutLab28metaG_FD_92764 | JGI IMG/M metagenome (GOLD analysis project Ga0131853, IMG submission 92764) | Labiotermes labralis P1 segment gut microbial communities from Petit-Saut dam, French Guiana - Lab288 P1 (version 2) (version 2) | ecosystem: Host-associated > Arthropoda: Insects >... | reverse complement strand
TATAACCATTATTAACCCCACACATTAACAAACCCACCCCCCTCACCATAACACACCCCACCCCCCACATAATAACCAACATGAACCCCCCCTAATAACCAACCCAACCCCCCACACAATAACAAACACAACCCCCCACATAATAACAAATATGAACACCACATAATAACAAAAACAAAACCCACAAAAAAACAAAAACAAACACCCACACAAAAACAAAAAAAAAAAAAAAAAAAAAACAAACAAACAAACAAACAAACAAAAAAACCCTCATTAATAATTTCACTCAACATCAAACAAAATTTATGAGTGCCATAAACAGCAATAGAAAAAGCTTCACCTTATAAAACTTGAATATTTATCACTACCACAAAAGCCCACCAATGCACTATATCATAACTCAGTTCAATCCAGTTCACATCATTGAATATTTCTGTAAGATCCATTTTAATCTCATAACCCATCTAAACTGTGGGCCGGGATACCTCAGTCAGTATAGCGACTTGCTACAGGTTGGACGGTCCAGGAAGTGAATCCCGCTGGGGGGCGAGATTTTCTGCACCTGTCTAGACCAGCCCTAGGGCCCATCCAGCCTCCTATACAATGGGCACTGGCTCTTTCCCAAGGGTAAAGCAGCCGGGGTGTGGAGCTAACCACCCATCCCCATCTAGCACAGAGGTTAAGGAAAGAGCAGGGCTATACCTCTACTCCCCCTCTGGGCCTTCATGGCCTGTTCAGGCGTGAACTTTAACATTTACCCCATTTAAACCACAGCTTCTTTTCGTACTCAGGTATCCCAACCACTGGTGTGATGTAGTGCCTGTACATAGTTAGAATACTCACATGTCCCCAGCAGGCAGCAGCATGCACTGGCTGCCAGTCATCATTGTCTTTCACATTGGTTGCAACACTGTGATCTAGAAGAAACTCCACAACCCTCAAGTAGCCATTTGCTGCTGCAATATGGAGCTATGCCACAAAAACAAACATAACCATTAGCTTACACACCATCAAGTGAACCACTGTGGAATAATAATATAATACAAAGCTTTGTAATTTCTTGAAAGCAAACTAATATCCACCCTTGGAATGCTGATCCTATCACAGCTCTACAAAAGACTTGTAACACAGTTTTCAGAGGGCCCTAAGAACTATGGCAGTGCCAAAAACCACAATCCTGCAGTCCCTGGCTCAGTACACCTTCCCCATCTCCCTTCGCATGATGAAGGGCACAGACAAATTTTGAATGTGTTACATATGGACACAGAGTTCCTCTTCAAGCACAAAAAATTAAGACACAAATAAATAAGTGTTGCACAGGCCATGAACAAAATGAAGAGACCAAGTAAGGAAGATATACAAAATATAGTAGGAAAAGGGTAAACAACATTATGCAAGAAGAGGATATGGGAGCAGAGAAGAACAAGGAAGACTTGAACCTGCATCATCACTACTGCAAGAACCTCAAACCTCACAAAGATGACTTTGTCACAAGATGAATCCCTTGTTAAAATGTAACTGGCCAGTGATGATGAATTATGTACCAACATCCACAACTTATAAACACAAAACACAAACTGACTCAATAGAGGGAGGTGTCATTTTATGCCAGGGTTACATTCCTGAAAAACGTTGTGCAAATCGAACACAAAGTTCACATTCAAAACAGTGTCTTTCCTGGGGGTTATGAGATTGAAAACCTCATCCTATACTATTAGTGAACATAAAGACCTATAGAGTATATGTGTATTGTATATACAGTATATATACATTTCTATACATTATACACCCATTTCTGTACAATATACTTATTCATTTCTAACACAATAAAAATGTAAGACACTGACATCTATTGTTTTTGATATGGTCCATTCTGATACGACTGTGGTAGTCTTGCTACACAAACACTTTAGTTCCTGACTTAGTACTTTATGTGCTTCCATCAGCATTATCACAAATTACAAATATCCTAGTACACTACTATGAGCGAATCTAACATTACAGCATACGTCAACAATTTGTTCACCTGTCCAAGTCAGCTTATTACATATAATTTCCCTTCAATACTGAATGTCTTTTGCCAATTTTTCACTTGGATTGCACTAGGTGATGTATATATAGGTTCCCACTCGTTTTAGCAACAAAAGCCAACAATGCTGTGGAGAAGTGAATTAAATCAACTGTGTGAATGTATCACCAATATAATCAATCCATAACTGTGACTGATCGCATGACAGTGACATCACTGGCTGCTAGCCTACAACACAAGACACAAGTAGCTACGGATCATGTAGGCCAAACTACATTAAACCAAAAATTATCATGTATCGTCTACGCCAAATTGTAGTAACCAAAAATTATAAGTAAATTCGACAAGTGGGGCAAATTTTCAAGTTGTGTCCAAGCAAAATCATGTGAAAAGAACTCTCATAAATAAAGACCTGCCTGTAATGTGAACCTTTAACTGACTGGGTTGATATTTAAATTTTAGTGCATGCTTTATGAAAAACATATTTTTTTAAATATGTTAACGTAAAATTATGAAATAAACAGCCATTTGTGGAAAATAATAGAACAGTAATTATTATGTCTTACAACTGCAGTAAATTTCTTTATTACCAAAATATATAAAATGGATTTCTAGGAGTGTCTTTTTACATGTGTTCACATATGGGTACAAAGGTTGTTGAAAGGTTAAACAAAAAGCGACATCTCATGCAGCAACTATGTATTGAATGATGGTGCTTCCATTTCAAAGGTTGTATCATGACAATGGAGAGAATCATAAGTAGTCATAAATATTTCTGACATAATAGCCTGGAAACACAACTACGATTTAAAGCGGTTATCTTTTAAATATCTGTTTGCAGTTTTAGATCTACAGCAACTTGCACAGGTTAACATATATGTCTGTACTGAATGTTTAAGGAACAACAAATAAGCAACCAATCACAGAATTATAACACCACGTACAGGTGTAGCCCCTTGGTGGTCATATGCTTCCAGATCCCTGCTCTCTGCTGCCATCTGCTTAAGGTCTTTCAACATCTGCAGCTCTGTTGACGCTCTTGTCTCATCTATCAGCTCCTGAGTAACCCCACGGCGTGCCATCTCACCTTCAATATAGTCCAGTGCTGCCTCATCTTCACAAATGTCATATGGCATATTCCCATCTGCATTCACAGCAAGCAGGTTGGAACCTCTGCAATGCAACTACGTTAATGTTAATGTGACCCATTGATAAGTACTGCAGGTGTCTGTGGCTTGGTAATAAACTAAGGACAATCAAGATAACAATTTGTTACCATCACACAAAAGTATCCCAGCATGCAAATGCGAAGACTGAGGAAGGAGGGGAAAAAAAGCACACGTCTGATCAGGCAGTCTATCATCCAAAACTCAAATATGTAACCTCAAAAATGTGAAGTGGTACAACCAGATCATGATGTTTCAGCTACATACAAATCACAGTGGGCTAATAATATGTAGTAAATGTCAAGTTTCTTAATTCTGCTTCAGCCAAATCAGAAGCACGTTTAATCTGCTGGATTTCAGAACATATACCATACTCTGCAATCTAGGATTATTCAGGAAAACTGTACCTATTGTAGCCATGATGATGTAAATGAAACATGGAATCTTAACAGATTTAAAGTATAGTTGTACCTATGATCAGCTATGCACCATGCCATGAAGGAATATGGTGATGTGGTTCTAGTTACACACTTTCTTAACCCTGGCACTAGATGGAGGCAAATGGTCAGCTGCATGCCCTGGTTGCTCTACCTGCAGGTAAAGCATGTTCGGCACCCACAGAATATCAGGCTGGGTGGGCCCCACGGTCAGTCTGGACACTTTGAAGAACAGAAAAGTCTCTTGCCCATGAGGGGAATCCAAGCACAGCTCCTCTTCCAGTCTTCCAGACCACAACATAGCCATTATACTAAATTATCTACGTTCCCAACATGAAAAACTAAATACTCTAATACTCAAAATATGTGTGGAATTTAGTTTGGATTCTTGTAATAACATGTTGTGAAGTAAATATACTCATGATTATAGAAACTGTATAATTCTAAAGATAGCGTGAAATCTTACTACACAAAGAAATAATTACAAAATGTATGTCCCACAGCTAATCACAAACTCATGGCATAATAAGAACAGTATATAATTTGTTTATTTAAAATATTTTCCAAGAACAACTCCTTACCGACTGATGAGGTATCGGACCAGATGTAGGTGGCCACACGTAGCAGCAGCATGAAGAGGTGTCCACTTCTCACTGTCCTCTGCATTTACATTGGCACCGTATTCAATTAAAAGCTTCATCATTTCCTCATTATCATCAATACAGCACTGGTCACATAAAAATAAAATGAATTATATCAACTCTATATAATTTCCTAAGATTTTATTATATTGCAGATAATAACATTTAAAGTCCCTAATGTTGTTTTTCTACAGCACCTGTCATAATGTGGGCAATTTATATTTGTAAAGTTTTTGGTTGTAGGTTTGCTCATTGTACTTGCAGTCCCAGTCTCTGCACATCCAACCTGATGGGATAAACATCAAACTATTCTGCCCCAGAGGTTTAGTGATTTAAGTGACTGCACATGCCTAAGATCTCAGTATATTTTCCAAATGCAATCCTTGTGATTTTTTATAAAACCCAACGTTCAGTTACATTCATTCATTCCATTGGCATGTGCAAAATGTGTCGATTCCTTGCTGTTCTCAAGAGTTTCTTCCATTCCTCTCTGTTATACACCCTTTCCTTCCACCCTCTTCCACCAAGTAGTATTCCATCCTCCCTCACTTCATCTTGCCATCTATTTCTTGGTCTACCTCTCAGCCTTGTTGTTTCCAAATTCATATATAATACTTTTTGGGAATTCTACTGCCTTCCATTCTCCGTACGTGCCCAAACCAGTGTAATTTATTTAAACTTATTGTCTCTGTTATAGTGGGTTTTTTTAACCATTGCATAAGTTTCTTTATTGGTTAATATTCTACAATTTTCTTTTTCATTGTCATATAAAAGTAAGGTAAAGTGCACCCTTGTACAGACACTGAGGCTCTGTACAGGCTGTATGGCCCATAGGGGAAGTAAGGGTATAGCTCTACTCTTTCTTGACCATGGCACTAGAAGGGGGTGAGGGCTTTGTCATATACTGGGCCTAAAAGTCTTCTACACACTTGCCTTTCAAAAATGTTTATTTGCTTTCTATCTCAATTTGTTAGTATCCAGGTTTCTGATGCATATGTTAAAGTTTTGTTTATTATTGTGCTCTTTAGTCTTAATTTTAGTTTTTTTGATACATTTTTAATTCTAAAAAATTTTTGTAGCATTAAGTATGTTTTGTTAGCATTTCTTATTTTTTCTTGAAAATCTGTTTGGTGCTTATTATCTGCATTGAGTATAACACCTAGATATTTAAAATTTTTAACTCTTTCAAATGTATAATTTTTTATTGTTAATTGTCCTGTCTTATTTTGTTTTGAGCTGTTAATGTTCACTTACTGAATACACAATTCTGTTTTTTAACCCTAGTAAGCAATGATGATTTACACATAAAGTACTTTATTCCTGTCTTTGTTCAGTATACAACATATTAAGAAATGTTGAAGACAATAAACTGTAGGACTTTTAAGTATGTATTTTGTCTTAAAGCCAAATCTGTCATACAATGAGGCATTTATTGGAAAACAAAAAAATTTGCTGTTCCTGAAAAACAGGTTTTATGGTGAACCAGTACAATAAAAAATAAAATCCACCCAACTTTCAATGCAGACTCAGACCCATAATTTAACTGTAGTCCAACCAGTAGTTTTGGAATTGAAACATGCAGAAAGACAGACACTACCTCAAGGTAATGCATTCCTTTCATGTATTTCACACAAAAACTCTAAAATCATCTTATAGTAGCTTAAGTTAAGAAACAACGTCATATTAACAACTTACCTTATGTTCAACAGTGGTACAATGAATACAACATACATTCCTCATTGCTACAGAAATCTTACCATAAGCCATATATCTGTTTTATTTTGGTTTTATTCAGACCCTAAAAATAATGGATGCAGATCTTATTTGGGACATACATTACATGCAGATAATTATAGTATGTAAGGCTTCTGTCCCTCAGAATCACAAGTAATCCTTACTGAGAAATGAAACCCACACACACCTGATGCAGGGCTGTCAAACCATCTTCATTAGTTGAATCAGGACTAACACCCTTCATTAACAACCGTCTCACTGCAAATAAAAATAAATACTAAACATACAATGAAAACAAATTCAGTGGTGGTTCATGGCTTCTATACACAGGAGGAAAATTTGTAACTAATATCTTACACAAAACAGTACACAGTTACTTAAATTTCTTTCACTAACATTATTTTTTAAATTATATATTATTTTTTTGTGATTGTTGTTAACCAAAGAGTGGCAATGCATTACAATGTCAGCTTCCATATTCAGAATGGTGAAACAGAGATGGAGATCCTTTAGCTGCGACCCCAAGAACAGATATGCTCTTTTCACAGAAATTTAGGGCCTAAAGCAAAGCAAAACATGGTTTCAGCCAGTACTGAGAAAAACCAGTATAGTTAAATGAAGTGACATAACTTGACACATGATTCAACTTGCCTTCATCAATGTCATTCCTAGCAGCAGCTTCCAAAAGCATAACACTGTCACTGAAGTATATATGTTTGTTGGACTTAGAAACTTTTTGGCCTGGCCACTTCTTCTCTCGCTGTGTCCACGCTTTGAGCTGCTGCAAGCGTCGACGTCGTGCCAAGTGGAGACGTTCTTGGGTGCTTAAGCGCTCCACATGGGCCATTTCGGCCACAAGATCTGCATGCTCCATCTCTGGCAGGCTGTTGTACTGAAATTTCAGCGTGTTACTGGTCTAAATAAAACTATGGTTACACAGTGCTTAATCATGGTACTATACATCAGTCCATCAGACATAACATAGGCCATTTCTCTCCTCAAATCATTGCAAATCATTGCACTGTTATCTTATCAAAACTTAACTAGAATTCTTTCGCGTCGGACAATTATAATGAATTTAACCAATAACATGTTCATGATGTGATAACGCATTTTATCAATCAAAACCCACACCCTTTTATACTGATATAAGGTATCACAGATGCAATCTGTTTGCTTACCTCCTCTGGAATCTTGGACGAGATCAGGAGTTTGTGGCATTTACCTACATGTCCTTGTTATGATGTCAACATGTGTGCGCAGCCACAGTACAGAATGCATCTTCTCAGTCTACACGAATCTAGACAATAGCATAATACAGTTTCAGTTCAATCCAATTTCAGCCGTTCAACATCAATGATTTTCACCTACTCCTGCACGATAATGATCCATACCAAACGCAACCGGTTGCCATTTTCCAGATTTCAAAAATGTAATTATTATGAAAAATTGTTTCCATCGTCTTCTTAAAAATTGTTTAAGCAGACACAAAAATACACCTTTCTGCAGCAAGGTCGAAGATAAAATTTTTATGGCCAGATAACTGCCACGAAACGTTTTCCGAATAATGTGCACCAGCGCAATAATTCAAAATCAGACCATTCCTCGAATAATAATTATTTACTCATTGCCTTCTATTACCTCCAATCCGTCCACATCTTACTCCGAAAGCACGGATCATCCGTCAGCACTGATTCCTAGGATATAAACTAAGTAATCGGTGCTCGTATGTGTGTCATAGTAATCCATGATCATCACTAAGCGAACTTACCGTTTGATGGCAGTGAAATCTGTACAGCCGTACGTCGAGGTGGGGTGGTATGGTATATTTTTACAAGAAATGTAACAAGTGGGAATGTATCTTATCTGTATAGCGAGTTAATACAATACATCGTACAAATTGGAATGTTAGACTATCCTTGTGGAAGAATGATTTATGCTGTCAATGCAGGATTGTACGCTGCTGCCTCAAGTTTGTTGGGAAAGTTGTCTGGAATACAGGATTATTCAACATGTGTCAGTACCATTGTGTCTTTCTCAGTGACAGTAATTTTAACTGAGACTGGGAATATATTTCCTAGTCCCATTCCCAGAATGGTGTGAAAGAAATTGTAACTATTCTCAGCGAGCAGGTTCTAAGTGTTATACAGTACAGTTGTACAGTAACCAATGTTTGTAGAAGACGTTGTGGCATCGGTAGCCATTGGAGATTTTGTATCTTGGTGTATGTTTCATATTACCAGATATGGCAGTACCCAGAATTTAGTCTCAACGGGCATAAAAATAATAAGAGGTCTACTGTATAGTGAAACCTGCAGTTAGAAATGTTCACTCGTGAAGAATTCCAAAATGTCCCCTTTTCCATCGCCGTGTTTCGCTGCCGTATACAATTTGATTATTCCTTTGTTGTTTGTAGAAAAGGTCTACTGCAGAAGTAGTGGGGTATAAAAACGAATTGTGACCTTGGCAGTGGAATATGAGGGATTATGGGCACCAAGTGACCAATTTGCCTGAAACTTATAATGGACATTGAATTGGATGCCACCTAACCCTGATACATTTTAAAACTCGCATAAACAATATAAATGTGATAGTAGTGTGGAGACTAAAGTTAAACAGTTTCAGTTTGCACATGGTTGATATTGTTACAGGTGGGCATAGTTTTAAAGACGTTGTTGTTTGTGCTTATGGTGGCCTGTAATGTTCGGGTATGGACATGCTTTGTTAAGGCATTACAACATTCAGCCTCTTCTTTACCACCCACTGTAACCAGCACTGCAGTCAACTACATCAGCTCGGTATGTTATTTTAAATGACAGTCAGTAGTCACCACCTTGAACTGCCATTTAATATCATTTATCACAACAGGATGAATTCTACAAAAGTTGTTACAGCTGGTCAAGCTTGCATCACCAATAAGCATGTATTGAGGGGACTAATAGAATTTGTTTTGGTTGATGGTATGCGTTTTTCAGTTTTTAGTATGATGTACCACAACAGATGGACTCCAAAAAGAAAATTGCCATTTAAGTTCCTGGACAATTTTAGTTTTTGTTCAGTTTGTACTTTGCATGTAGTTTATTATATTTTCCAACAGACCTGCAGTTCTATTTGAAACATTTTTTCGGTATGGTGTATGTGAAACTAATATTAATTCAAGTAGTGTTATTAGCTTTGTTGCAAATTAAGATCCACATTGTATGCAGAAATGTGGAAAACATGTTTGCAAAATATTTGTACTACAAATTAAAGAGTCCACCTCAACACTCTGTTCATTGTAAAAAAATTTGGACTCTAGCATAATGCACTGCAATATATCCTGTAACATGCTGAAATACATAGTAATATCATAGCAAAATACAGATGTGAAGTAGTCAACCTTCAGGATAGCAGAGTATTATAGGTCTGCGCCAGTATTCTAGTTGAAACAGATCAGAATACACAGGGAATACTGTCTCCACTTTATTACGTATTCAAAGATCTAACACAAGAAGTGTTATCATGTAAAGTTATAAACAGAGAAGCAGCTAATAATTTTCAAATATAAAAATGGCCACATAAAACCACTTTGAAGAGTCATCATCCATCCTGATTCCAGTGCTCGACACATTTAAAGCCATTATGAGCAGCATGAGAGATAAGATGTCTTGAAGCTCATGTAAAGATCTGAGTAGTAAATAATGAAGGACTCAAATACTGTCAGGCACAAGTAGTGCATATTACATCATTTTTTATTACAGCAACTTGCTTCAATCTAATTCTGTCATTCTGAGGCCAATAATTTAAAATTCCTAATATGTACTGTATACAATTGTGTTAAAAGATATTAGTAATTGAGATTTTGATTTTTTACAATTAAACCAATACTTGTTGCTGCGTCAGATTTGTTTTGATAATAATTGCAGTGATTAAAATATGATTAAAAGAAGATTCATATGTGCTTCTATATTTCAGTGTGATAGGAGGATATGCAGTGTAAAGTCCATGGAATGGTATATTGTGTGTGGCCTTGTTGGTCTAGTTTATGCTTGTAGCTGTACCTCCTAGTTCATTATAAATTATTGTTTTGAATTGGTGGTTAATTATGTTGTATTCCCATACTGTTTAAGAAGTGTTCGATCCAGTGCACAAATATAATGGTGTAACATCGCTCATGCTGGGTCCCTCATTTGCACAATAGAACACAGTAAGTTATCAATTCTTTGGAGTTACACTACACACTAGGCTGAAGTGAAAACTATTCCAAGGTACAAGACAGGTTTTAAGCTGTATTCCATTTCAGTATTGTCTACAGGTCATAAAATTTTTTGACAGTGTTTTCATGTAAGTTTTTTCAATTATATTTATTAGGATATTTTCCATTATTACAACACATAGCACCACACGCTGTATTAGAAACTACCAGTTTCTGAAATATTGTGTGGTGTTAAATGTTGTGATAATAGAAAAAGTTCTAATAGGTATATTAATAGGTGTATTGTTACAGGCCCTGCTGGGACACCTTGTATTTGGAGAAGTGACATCATTATTTTGGTGGGGTGGTGCTATGCTGGTGTTGCTTGGCTTGATGCTTATTTGTAAGCCACATAAACAGCATGATCAATAAACTGATCACAAACTCATGTGTTTTATTTATCATCATCCTAGAACCCGTGTTTTTTCGTGTGTGGGATGTGTCACCATGTAGTTTGGTAGATCTGCAGGATAGATGATTGATCTGCTGTGAAGATGCAGCAGGTTCCTTCCAACACTGGTATCAGTGTGCCATACTAGATGGTGTCACATCCTAGAGGACTGCAATCCTAACAGATTCAGGGTGGTGATTATCTTAATAAAGACAAAATAAAGTTTCAGGGTGCTTGAGAACATGATGGTGAGGGCATACTTACACCTAAGAAAAAGGAACTAATGGGAAGATGGAGAAAATAGTGTAATGATGACCTTCATAATTTCTAAGCCTGCTGTTTAGTGTAGCTGGTAGTGACTAGGCTGTAGCCTGGACAAATGAGCACTTGGAGTTGGATTCTTGGCACAGCAAGAGATCTTTTCTCTCTCCTCACAAGTGTCCACACTGGCTCTAGGATTTGCCAGGCTCATATTAGATGGGTAACAGGGGTTTTTCCCCTTGGGCTAAACCAGTTTGGGAATGAAATTTATAGCTCACCTTGTAGTGCTGCAGTTAACAATGCATGAAGCTGTACCTCCACTCCCATAAATGCCTTCATGGCATGCACAGGGACAACTTTTAGCTTGCCTGTTCACAGAATATATTATGACAAATAGAGGATGAATCATTTGGGGCATTTGATACACATACAGATGAGAAATACAAACCAGATTTTCAGAAGAAAACCATAGGAGGAAGATATTGCATGGGATAATTGTGCATAAATGGGAGGTTGATATCAAAATTGATCTTGGAGAAGATGGGTATGAAGGTGCAGACTGGTCTCATCTGGCTGAAGGCTAGGATCCACTGCCATATTTGTGACAGGTAGATACCATGAGGGTGGGAGATTTCTTGACTTAATGATTAAATGTATTTGCTGAAGGACCCTGCCACATGGTGTTGTCAATAATTTTTAAATAAATGCGTAGAAAGAATTATTCAAGACAACATGGGAATGCCACACTCGAAATTGTGAGCCCAGTTTTGAGTGGTTGAACACCGTGCGGTCAGTATGAAAGCCCACAGCTAACAGTCTAAACTAATTAATTATGACAATACTGACTTTGTTTTCAAATGCAGCACACCAGTTTGTGAGCATGCTTCGATTTTTCACATTAGCCTCACCCAGTCAGACGGGGTGTAACCCGCGAACTATAAGTTGTTTCAAAGAAAAGCGAATGCAGCATGGTGGTGTGCCGACACAAATCGCGAACTTTGATTACTGCCCCTCCCGAAGTGGGTCGGGTCATATCGATCGGCCCCTGCTGGTCGGCAGGTTGCGGGCCTCAGTCGACATGTGAACGCGCCGCAGAGCGGAGCAGCCATGGGCAATGGCATGAATAAGGTCAGTAAGCACGCCTGTCTTATTGCAGACTGCTTTGGGCTTCTGGGGAACGAGGTATTTTCATTTTCCTCAGGCTTTACCTCACACATGCGAGATTTGAGGTTGTCAAAGTGGTACTGTTAAAGATTTCCGTCTTGTGGGATACGACGCCGTGAAGAATGGAATATGGGTACCAACGTTTCGGACGAGCCTTCGGCCCCCATCTTCAGGGTAGGACCAGTTACCTCGCATATTTCATGTCATTTCTAGACACTGGGTTTGGCTGCATTATGACTGTGCGCCGGAGAACAACAGTTACAATAATCAACTGTAAATGTGGAGGTTACACCAGTGGTTATTTGTGAATTAGTATCTAGCAAAGTATTTATAAGTAATCGGAGCAAAGACACAGTAATGCAAAAATGGCCATTTTTCATTAGGACTTTGATCAGCAAACAAAAATTTCACTCCCAAGACAGGTTTTTATACCCCATTCAACCTCTCGATATATACATATATATGAGCTTTGAGATTTCCACGGCGGTGAAAATGTAGATGGCGGTTTCCTGGGTAGTGCCGTGTGGTCTCATAGGTAGATACCTGCGATTAAACGGATGGTTTCTGAAGATGGAGACGGCTGGTTACGCCGAAACACAAGCATCTGCTCACGAGTCATAACCCAGAAGACCACAGCCTAAATATACCCCAGCTGCCGCAATGCACCACTCCCCCAGCTTTTAAGAATGCAGATGCGTGTATATATATATATATATATATATATAATGCATTAGAAGAGTTATGAATCATTCGCTGCAGCTTTCGTAAGCCTTTACTTGCGCCCAAGTTGTGTGGTTATGTAGATGTGTAATATTGCGAGTGCAGATATTAATATAATAAACAAGAGTCACAAACATGCAGATGTCACGTCGTTTCAATATATTTACCTTGCACAAATAAAAAAGCTAAAAGAGCATGTATTACATTAGGTTAATAGTTGGGGGCTTCAAATGTGCGCCACGAAAATAATCACACGTCTGTGAAATGAATGTAATATGCGTAACGGACCACCACTGAACTACTGTACTACAGCCGGATGAAAAAAAGATTATTGGATTTTACGGCATTGAAAAAGTCGATAATGGAAGTTTGAGTAGGTTACCATATCTAGCCAAACATCTCCATTGCTGACGTTACATGATGTGGTGGTATCCAAAGGAATTCATATATAAACATGAAGTTCCGAACGTAATATACAGTCTACTTTTATTTTGCACAGATTTCCGGTTCTGCAAACGTTATGCTCTAATGTTATATTTGGGTAGTAAATTCTGATCCTAAAATAACATGTCATGGGTTATCGGGTAAAGTCCTTAGTTTATCCAGCCCATATCGTTGGTCACTTCACAAACTACTTTGCACGGCGGCAGACAGCGCAGCGCCAGCCGACGTTAGTGTGCCGTGAGTCGTGGTCAAGGCATTTTATTTCATTCTGTGGCTGTTGGCATGTGGTGTTTACGCACAGTCTTTAAAGACGATAAAGGAAAATATTAATTCAGCGTGTCGCAGTTAATATTTGGCTTTCGCACGCAATATATAAAGAAGGTGCTGGAATTGGGTTTCTTTCAGCTTCCCCACACACGTCACATTTAACAGATGCTTTGTTCACTGTACGTAGAAGTTTTTGCAACTGAAGACACTACATCCTGAACACTTCTTTTCACATCTTCTTCAGTTTGAAGACTATTACTGTGCAATTTGTCGTTTAACGCGCTCGGCAAATCACAATCACAAAGGTTCAGATTTGTCGAACGTGGAGGCCACAATCCTCTGCTTATTATTTTGTCATCAAAAATTCTCGAAACAACACACAGAACTGTATGCTGTATGAGCTCGTATAGTGTCTTGCTGAAAAGAAAAAAACATATGGTTTGTCGTAATCCGACAGGTACCTAAAAACATGGTGTCAATGTTTGTGTAACATATTAATGATCTCATGAAAGAAGGCCACATAATCCTATTGCACGCTCCTAGAACATCGTACACTGAACATTGTCATATAATGGCAATTCGTGGATCACGATTGGATTTTCTATAAAAATACCTTTTATTCTGAGAGTCTGCGAAACGGGACGAGTGTGTGTACTGTTCTTCCATCACGCACGACACGAAGGTAACAGTTTCTAAAATCCACACTTACTTCACAAACTATGCTGCACGTTTCATGAATCACAGTTATATGAAATGAATGTAAAGGCAACGTCCCCAGTCCAGCACCAATTTCGTCCTGTTTTTCATCGGCGCGTCTTCTATAGTTCTTTTCCTATCTGTAATTCAACCTGTCACTCGAAACCTTTTCACGCATTTTAAATTATTTTTGTGTTGGGAACATGCGTATCAGTAACTTTTCGCTTTTATTTACGATGGCACTTCTCGATGGATCGGTAGTGAGCACGCAAACGAGTTGTTGCAATGGTACTGTATTCTCGTGGCCACTACAGACTGGCTTCACGACTAGAGACGTCACATCTGCGAGAGATTTCGTGCTATGGCAAGGGATTTCTGTTTTCTAAACTGTCCACACTGGCTCTTGAGCCCTCCCTGCTTCCTATTCAATGGGCATTGGGTTGTTTT
>Ga0131853_10014132_pt1 | contig 14631 bp, 13 predicted proteins | sample TergutLab28metaG_FD_92764 | JGI IMG/M metagenome (GOLD analysis project Ga0131853, IMG submission 92764) | Labiotermes labralis P1 segment gut microbial communities from Petit-Saut dam, French Guiana - Lab288 P1 (version 2) (version 2) | ecosystem: Host-associated > Arthropoda: Insects >... | reverse complement strand
TAAAGGATTACAGTTTTGCAGACTTGGCTAAATTTGGTGACACGCTTTCGTTATTTATGATGGTAGATAAACTCAAAACTGCTGAAGCGTTTAGCGAACTTGGCAAATTGCCAACAGAGTATATAGAACACCTAAAAGATATGAATGTGCCACCACACTTGAAAGAATTGTTGGTAAAAGTTATCACCGTTTTATTAAGGAAAATTGACGTACCACAAGACGAAATTGATCTGCTTGTGGAGCGTATAGACGAAAGGGGCGTTAGCGAAATGTTAGCGATAGAAAACTACAGCGTACAGGCAACAAGGCGAGAAGCCGACCAACAGAGGGCAGAAGCAGTCCAACAAAGGGTAGAAGCGGAACGTCGATTAAAAACCATGATTAAAGCCATGTTAGACAAAGGAAGCACTATTACGGAGATTGCAGATATAATGAACGTAACAGAGGAAGATATTGCTACTCTGCTTCCCGAATTCTCACTCACTTAAAGCCACGATAAACGCATAAGCATTGTTAGCTCAGCAAGAGGTTTGCCCCTTTTATTGGGCTTTTTTTGTTTCACTTTCATTGCAATGATAAAAAAATCGCTGTCTAGCACATTTTTAATCACACGGTTTGGTATCACTTGCCAACCCTAAAAAATATTTGTAGTATATTAAAAGTGTGACGGTCATGAGCAATCAATATCTTGCCACAAAATAAAATTTCAGGAGGATATTTTTATGAGTGTTTATAGCATTGTTTTGGGCGGTAATACCGAATAACTAAGCAGGACAGTAATGCTATCTGTCCTGCCATAAAACAGGAGGAATAGCGTTGAACAATCAAATTAACCCCGATATTTTTTACTGCGAACAGTTTCCACGCTCGAATAAATACGACCCTATGTGGATTCTTAATAACTCAATGGGGCCGCATCCACTTTGGCAGACAGAGTATCTGTTACAGGCGTTTGACTTAAAGCCGAGTATGCGCGTATTAGACCTCGCTTGTGGAAAAGGAACGACAAGCATATTCCTTGCAAAAGAGTTTGGCGTTCAAGTTTTTGCCGTAGACCTATGGGATGCCCCTGATGAAAAATGGGAAAACGCAAAAACGCACGGTGTAGAGCATCTTATCACACCGATACAGGCTGATGCGAAAAGCCTTCCGTTTGCACCGGGCTTTTTCGATGCAATCATCTGTATAAACTCATTCATGTATTTTGGGCAAGATGAGGAATACTTAGGCGAAATTCTCAAGTTCTTGCGCCCGGGTGGACAGATTGGCTTTGTTCTTACAAGCTATACCAATGACATTACTGATGGCATTCCCGATTACATCATTGAGTATTTAGGTGATGAACTGTGGACATGGCAAACACTGCCTTGGTGGAAGTCTTTGTGGAAAAAAGATGAGCTTGTGTCCATTGATGCGGCAGACATGCTACCAAATGGTACCGCTTTGTGGTTAAGATATGCACAAGCAGAGGTCGAATTTGGGCCGCCGTCACCATTCCCCGATGAAACTGACATATACAAGCACGACTTGGAAAATGGTGAGTATATGGGCTTTATTCGCATGGTGGCAACAAAAAAATAACAATGTAATGGTAGGGCTGCTGGTTTCGGCAGCCCTTATCCATGCCTTATACAATCACCAATCCTTTAGTTCTCTTTAACTGTTTCATATTACGGCGCAATTATGCTATCATGTGTACCACTCCACAAATCATCCAAAGTGTTCAAAGCCAGTGATAGAGTGAAAGTGAAATTTAACAAGAGACTAACAGGAGGCTAATGTGATTCTTATATATATGCTGAAGATGATTGCCGATCTGAGTTTTTATTTTACATTTGCCAATTTTATTGCTGTTGTTTTTGAATTGCCTGCGGTTATTTTATTTTTGCCCCCTGTTGTTTACCTGGTATACAGTATCGTAACTATACTGAGAAGCAAGCATTACAAAAAGCAAGGACAGCCAGTTTATCAATTTGCCTACGAAGGCGTTTTTACCCTGTATTTAAAACTGTTTATACCCTTCGCTTTGATAATGATTTTATTTGCCAGATCAACATTTGAGACAGCCTCACTACCTTTTGCCATTATTTTTTTAACAACTGCCATTATATTGCTGCGAATGATGCGCCAGCCGCCCCAAGTGCGGAAAGAGTGGCGGTTTCGATTGCTTAATCTGTTTCCCATAGTTTGTGTGTTTTTAGCGGGGATTACAATAACATCCAGGCAGTTTTTTGATTTAAGCGGCACGATTTTGTCCGCGATTTATTTTAATGTAATCATCCCTATTTTGTTGGCTTTAGGTATGGCTATCGCATTTGTTTTATCGCCGATTTTTTGGCTTCTATCCCCGGCACTGCAAGAAGGAAGCCCCCCTCAAGTGGGTTACGGGGGCGAGCCTGATCAATGGATAGAAGTTGAAACTGTTTCATGGTCGCCGATGCTGGCAGACGTGCTGAGAGCGTTTATGGCTGTAGTTGTGATATTGCTGGCAGTATATCTGCTGGTTAAGCTATTTAGAAGAATAACGGAACAGCAATTAGGCACGGTCAATATGGGCGGTGTTATTCAAAGATATATTGCTGTAGAAAATAAAAAAGCTGCCAAGAACAAGAGCCGTGGCTCAACAGGGCAGTTGCAGAGATATTATCGTAGATTTTTGCGGCTTTGTTGGAAAAATGGGATTACTAGAGAAATATATATGACCAGCGCTGATTATGAAGCGCTTTCTACCCGGCGGTTTCAGTTGGGAGATACGGCGGCGCGGTTTCGGGAGTTTTATATTGCTGTGCGGTACGGAAAAAAAGAAGCGACGTCAGAGGACATTGCTTCTTCAAAGAAGTTATATAATCGTATCAGTGAACTGGTAAGAGAATCTGCCAAAAAGACAGAGAGTTAGCGGAGAGTTAAATGAAGCCTTATTGGCGCTAAATTGGCCTCCCACTAAGCTGTTTTTTTAAGTACTTCAAGCAGTTGTTTCAGGTTTTCGGCTTGTTCTGTCATTTTTCTTTGTTTATTTGGCACAGTAGTTTTTATCTTGTATTGCTTGCCTTCGTATGGAACCACAAATGTGATGCTGGTATTAAACCTACCTGTCTTCACGTTCACATCTGTTATTTTATCATAGGGCAAACTCATTTTGTCATACACGACATATTTTGAACCACGTTTGGCGTCAATAAAATAAAAATCTATGCCTTTATCGTTGACAGTAATTAGTGTTGTTCGATAAAAGAAAAAGACGACAAACATGGGTACAAATGCAGCAAAGGTCGGTGCGCCGGCTTGATTGAATACAATCGTGCTGGCAGTCGAAATTGCTAAAATAATAATTGCGACTATTACGATGGCAGTCAAGGGGCGCGATTTAACTTTCCTGCCAAGCAATGCCTTAAAGCCTTTTTCATTCAATTCTGTTGTAGAATACAGAATGGGGGCGCTTGAGCTGCCAGGTTGGGATGACTCGACAGTGTTTTTAAGCACTTGATATTTTGACATAAAGATGTCCTCCTAAAATATAATTTGAAGCGCTGTTCTTAATTTAGGCAAAATAATCCAGCTTTTACTCAGAATAGACGCTCCCGACACGCTTTAGCGCAGTTTCTAAAGTCTTCCTCGGACATGCGATATTCACCCGTTGGAAACCCGCACCCTGAGGCCCAAAAATAGTGCCGCTACTAAACCATACTTTGGCTTGATTAAGCAGCAGATCATCCAATTGCTCATGGGACAGGCCAAGGGCATTAAAATCTACCCATATCAAATATGTACCCTCAGGTTCTATTACTTTGACTTGAGGGATATTTTCCGCAAAAAATTGTTTCATAAATTCAAAATTACCTTGCAAGTACTCGCGCAGTTGCAACAGCCAGTCTAGGCCGTGTTCGTAGGCGGCTTGGCAGGCTACCAGGCCCATAACATTGGGTTGGCCGTAACCGGATTTGGATTTTTCGGTGGTAAATTGTTTTCGCAGCTGTTGGTTGGGGATAAAGATATTTGAATTTTGCAGGCTTGCCAGATTAAATGTTTTACTGGGGGCGGTACAAATCATGGTGTTTTCTAAAAAAGATTCGTGAACAGTGGCAAATACCCGGTGGGTATGCCCCTTAAAAACGATATCGCAGTGGATTTCATCTGAAACAACCAGGCACTTGTGGCGCAGGCAGATTTTGCCCATCTGATACAACTCTTCCTGGGTCCATACCCGAGAGACCGGATTGTGGGGGCTGCATAGTATGAACATGCGTATATTATTTTCGATGATCTTTTGTTCAAAATCCTCAAAGTCCACATGATATTTTCCGTTTTTGTATAGTAACGGATTATCGACGACTTTGCGGTTGTTGATTTCGATTATATTTTTAAAAGGATGGTACACAGGCCTTTGAATGAGTATGGAATCGCCTTTTTGGGTAAAGGCGCGGACAGCCATGGCTAGGGCGTTTATTACGCCCGGGACTTTGACTAACCAGTCAGATTTAGTTTCGAAACCGAAATGGCTGGCAAACCAATTTTGTACTGCATGGTCATAATGCCGGTCTGTGAAGGTATAGCCAAAGATGGAATGGTTGGCAGCTTTTATTAAAGCTTCGGTGACTTCTTTGGGGGTTTTAAAATCCATATCGGCAACCCAAAGGGGTATAGCCGATTCGGGCTTGCCCATTTTTTTTGCTCCGTCGTGTTTTTCGGAGTTGGTGTTGGTGCGGTTGATTATCTCGTCAAAGTTGTATGTCATGGTTGTGTCTCCTAGTATATTGAACTATCCGATTTTTCTGCATTTTATAACATACACCGCAATATATCAATATATAATTGGTTTAAGTTCGCACTTGGTTATGCTTCATGAACTTGTTTCGAATACGAAAAAGCCCGAACAAACGAGGAGTGAAAATCCCTGTTTATCGGGCTGTATAAGTTTTGTACTTACATATCTTGCTTTAACTTCGCAATCTATTGAGCACATGTTATTTGACTTGTATGTCTGCATGGGTCAAAGTGCGCGTGTCCTATCAGGGACTTTCAACTCTGAGACTGACACTTCCTGAAACTCCTTCAAAAGTTGCAGTCACTGTCACGTCACCGGGATTTGCTTCTTGTATAAAGCCGCTCATAATACTAAGTACACGCGCATTATCTGTGTCCCAGGAGGCAAGCCGAGTAATATCAATGTGCATACCATTATCAAGCAAGGCAAAGGTTTGTATTGTACCACCAAAACCAGCCAAAATCTCGAAGTCTGCATCTATGATTATCTCTGAAATATTTTCAGTACCAAGTACATATACTGGCAAGCGGGTAGAAAGATTCCTTCCCCTTGGGCCTCGGCTTTCCAAGGATGCCACAAGCATAGTTTCGCCATGTGTTCTTGCTGAGCTTCTGGTATATTGATTTTCGGAAACATTTCCTGTCGAGTATATCTCTATTTCCAAGGGGTGAATCATATTGGTGTCATTAGAGCGAAACTCCAGTAGATGGCTTGCGGTTATATCGTGAATATTTCCGCCCTGAGTGTGTGCAAGCACAAAAACTTCTGGCATATATCTTATTTCGCCGGCGGCATCTACAAGCATAATAAGCTCTTCGGGCCATGTACTTATCCTAGTTATAGACGCTTCTATCACGGTAATTTCTTTTTCTGCAATAACACCATCATAGGCAGCAGTCATTACAGCTATCCCTGACCCTGTTGGACGGACTGCTCCATTTATCCCCACTTCAAAAACATTGGTATCGCTAGATCTCCAGGTAACATCAAGGTGAGAAAGAACGTCTAGAGAAGAGTCGGCATAATAGGCTATAACTCCAGCATAATACTCTGAATGCGGAATTTCTGGTACAAATTCCAATAAATCGGTTCCGAGTACTATTTCTAGGCGTATAATATTACTTGTTTTTTCATCTGCCTCTTCGGCAACAGTGTAGTTGTTTATTCTTTCATCTGCTTCTTCGGCAACAATGTAGTTGTTTATTCTTTCATCTGCTTCTTCAGCAACAATGTAGATGGATACATTTGTAGCTGGCCTGTAGTTAACCAACGCAGCTGCTATCCCTGTGCTCATAATTAATGATAGCACAATAGCCGCAAGAACATTAAATTTAGTTCGCTTTTTCATTTTTTCAATCCTCACAACCCAGGAACAACATCAAGTTATAACTCATTGGATGATTTTAATGTTTTGCAAACGTTTGTAAATTTGCATCATTGTATATGGCTGAAATGGACATGTCAATCGTATATTTGGCTAAATTTTCATTTGATTGAGCAATTTGTTTTGCAATTATCACAATGCTTTCGATTATCAGATTTTCATTGTCGTTTTTTATAGTCGGTTTTAATCGCATTTTCTGAATCATTTATATTTTTGGTAATTTATGGACATTGCGACCAATTCAACAGATTGAATACAAAGAAATTTTCGTGTATATTGTTCTGGGTACTCATTCTGAGTACTGGATACAAAGAGGCATTCTGGTTTACCTAAAAATTTTCAGAATGATGTCAGGATACATCGAGAAAGGAGCGAAGTATGAAATATGCCCTATTAAGCGTAAGCGACAAGACAAACTTAACAGAACTGGCTCAAGGACTAACCAAAGCCGGATACAAAATAATCTCCACAGGAGGAACCGCAAAAACCCTAACAGAAAGCGGTTTTTCCGTAACCTCCATAGAAGATATAACCGAATTTCCGGAATGTATGGATGGACGGCTCAAAACCCTGCACCCCCGTATATCAGGTGGGCTGCTGGGGGTAAGGGATAATCCGGAGCATCTCAGCACTATGCAGGAGCATAAAATCCCATTTATAGACATACTGGTGGTCAATCTCTACCCCTTTAAAGAAACGATATCAAAACCCAATCACACTTTAGAAGAAGCCATAGAAAAGATAGATATCGGCGGCCCTACCATGATCCGGGCCGGTGCCAAAAATCACAAATATGTAGCGGTGGTAACCGACCCTGCCGATTACGAAGAACTTATCCACCGGGCCGAAGAAGACACCTTGGACGAAGCCTACCGATATAAACTGGCCGCCAAAGCCTTCCGACATACGGCGGCTTACGATGCGCATATATCAAAATATTTAACCCAAACCCTTCCCGACGAACTTTTTCCCGAAGACCTAACCCTCACTTTCCGCAGGCAATCAGACATGCGCTATGGAGAAAATCCACATCAAAAGGCATCTTATTATGTGGGAGACAGCCAAGGCAGCATCGAAGATGCCGAAGTGCTTCACGGCAAGGCCCTTTCCTTCAACAATATTGCCGATGCTCATGGAGCGGTGGCCCTGGCCCGCGAATTTACGGATCAACCCGTATGCGTGGCAGTCAAACATGCCACTCCCTGCGGTGTGGCAGTGGGCAGTAGTGCTTTGGAAGCCTATACGGCGGCATATGAATGCGATCCCACATCCATCTTTGGAGGCATAGTCGCCTTTAATCGTGAAGTGGATGAGGCTACCGCAAAAAAAATGTATGAGGTTTTCTTGGAGGTTATTATTGCTCCGGCCTTTAGCCCGGGGGCGTTAGAGGTTTTAACAAAAAAGAAAAACCTGCGTCTGTTGCGTTTGCCAGGTTTAGGGGATTTGAACAAAGCAGATTCTCATCGCAAAGCGTACACCTTCGAATTTAAAAGCGTAGGTGGCGGACTGCTGATCCAGGAGTCGGATGCTAATGATATTGGCGGCGAAGAACACAATGTAGTGACAGAGACGACCCCAACCAAAGAAGCCATGGCAGATTTGATTTTTGGCATGAAAGTAGTAAAGCATGTAAAATCCAATGCCATTGTAGTAGTTAAAAACGGTTGTCTTCTGGGCCAGGGCGGCGGATCGGTAAGCCGCATATGGGCAGCTGAGGCAGCTCTTGCCCGTGCCGGGGATGGAGCGAAAGGAGCGGTGCTTGCTTCGGATGCGCTGTTTCCGTTTCCTGATGTAGTGGAGGCGTGCGCGGCCGCAGGCGTGACTGCCATCATCCAGCCGGGAGGCTCCAAAAATGACCAAGCGTCCATTGACGCTCGCAACCAACACAACATAGCCATGATATTCACCGGGGTCAGACATTTCCGCCACTAACCGTCAGCAACTAACCTATGTAGCTATTGTATTCACTCTATCCATACCATTGTAGTTATCGTCGCTACTATAATTCATAAGATATTCAACGCTTTTGTCGATATTGCCAAAAGCGCTCCAACGCAGCAAAACTGCCAATCCCCCACTGAAACCATTTCCATACTCCCTCCTTGCCAAGAGGGAGGACGAAGGTCTCCCGTCGTCAACATGAAAGCAGCCCAAGACTCCAAAAAGACCGAGAGCAGATGGCCTTGCATTTCGACTATAGCGGGCGGCTGTGTGCCGGTGGCACACGTTTAGCCGGGGAGCGAAGGCGACCTTCTCGAGGATAGGGGTGCAACCCAATGTCATTAACTTAACAAGCAGCGTATAGAAAATCATGTTAAACTAGCAACAGGGTGATGAGAATGGAAACCATTGTGGAATATACTTTATCCGCAAATACACTATCTGTGAAAGATTATGTTAAATTATGGGAATCTGTAGGCTGGGGTACTCCGCCCGTTGAAAAACAAATCGAAGCAGGTCTTAAAAATTCAATAATTTCTGTCGCAGCAACACATAAAAATCAAGTAATCGGAATGGGTAGAGTTATAGGTGACGGGGTTATAATGTGTTATATTCTTGATTTAATTGTTTTACCAGAGTTTCAAGGAAAAGGTATAGGCAAGGCGATTATGGAAAATCTTATAGCTTATGTTAAAGATAGTGCATTATTAAATACAGATATAACAATAGGACTTTTTACATCAACAGGGTTAGACAAATTTTATGAAAAGTTTGGATTTTTTATTCGCTCAAGCGATGATAGGGGTTCATGTATGTTAATGCACATAAATAAAGACGGAACAATTTATAAACCTACCTATGTACAAACGCGCACAAATTATTAAAATGGAGGTTAAAGATGAAAAATACAGACAGCGGGAAAGCATGGGATTATGCAATCGGCATTGTTCAAGTGGAAGGTATCAAACCCTCCCAAGATTTTCTTGAGCTTGCTGAAAAAGAAAAACGCGGTGAGCTTACAAACGATGATATTCGAAAGGTTCTTGTGAAGAAGTATACCGTAAGCGGAGAACCCGTACATGTTTGACCCTTATCTATATGATGATTGTCCTGTTCTGAACAATAAACTCGGTATAAAAGATTCGGAGATGTTGGACAAAGCCGAGGTTGAATTTTCGTGCAACGCTATACATGACTTGCTGACCAACCCAATAATCGGAGCGTATGATTTCTGTCACTTGTGTAAATTCCATGAACGCATTTTTGGTGATGTGTATGATTGGGCGGGGCAACCGCGTATTATATCCATGGAAAAGCAAGAATCCGTACTTGGCTACATGTCAATTGAATATGCCAAACCGCAAGATATAGTAAAAGAAGCCAACGCCATTCTTCAAAAACTTAATTTTATAAACTGGAGCGGGCTTTCATGTGATGAACAAGCTACGGCGTTATCATCCGGTTTGGCGGAGTTATGGAAAATACATCCATTCAGAGAAGGAAACACGCGAACTACAATTACTTTTATTTGCCAATTTGCCGAAGATAAAAGCATATCGCTCGACAGGAGTTTATTTGAACAAAACGCAGCATATATGCGTAGTGCGCTTGTGGCGGCATCTGCCATTTTTCCTGATGGTGATTTTCGAAAACCCGAGTATTTATTTCGTATTATAAGAGACAGTATAAAACGTGGCATGAAGTTAAGCTAAGTTTTCTCAGACCGCTTTTGACGTTTTGGGTAAAAGCGCCCCAAGCCGCTATTTAGGCCGATTCAAATGAATAATGGACATCCTTACACTATCCGGAAAACTGATCAAATCAACATCGCCCCCCTCAGGCAAAGAAGAATCAAGCACAAGACTCCCAAACAGTTTTGACACAATGCTGATATGAGGAATAAGACAGGCTATTAAGCCGTTGAAAATCCGGGTGAGACGCAAAGTCTTGCCCTGAGCTTTCGCAATAACCAAAGCCATTTCACCGGTTCTGATCGGTGCGGGATCCCGAGGAAAAAAGACCCCACCTTGCCCTGTCTCAACGACAGCCTGAATATAAGCACACAGATTCCCAACATAAACCATGCTCCGCGCATTTTCAAAATCCGGAAAAACAGGCACTTTTCTAATAAGGCGGCACAAACTTGCAAAATTACCCGGACAATTAGGCCCGTAAACCATAGGCGGACGCAGGATAGCTACCCTAAATGTGTCATCGGCTAATGCCGTAAGCATAGACTCCGCCGCAAGTTTGGAGCGGCCATAGTGAGTCGTCGGCTCCGTGGGGGTATTTGTGGTGATGATACCGGTTGTAAGACCATACACACTGATACTGGATAGGAAGACAAACTGCCGGATACCATCTTTTTTTGCCTTGTTGGCTACTTCCAAGGTCAAGTCTCGGTTAATGATGTAGTAATCATATTGATTACGTCGAGTTTCCCGTGTATGAACCAGCCCGGCGGTGTGCAGTACCGCATCGTAACCCGCAAATGAAATGTCCCGCCAGGAATTGTCCCGGAGGTTGATTAAGCGGGTTTCGCCGGTATAATAGTCGGCAAAGGATTGGGCAATATAGCCCTTTGTGCCGGTGATAAGAATTTTCATGAATTTATATACCTCAGTGTAAATATTTTTAAACATCCGCGCATAAAGCGCAATCATTTGACAAAACCAACTGCCATAGCGGCATGGCCTGTGCCAAGAATATCGAACGTATCATAAAAAAGCAAGAGGGCATTACTAAGTAAATGCTGATTAACCCTTCGGGCGGTTTTGCCTGTCGCCTACAAACGCTGATTTTGCCTTAGCAAAATCAGCAACGGCTCCGTCAAAACCTACTTAATCAGCATTTACCTAAAGCCCGGATTAAAAGCTAAAATTACAGCAGAGACCGAATTAAACCCAAACCATCACAAATCGGCTCTTAGAAAAGGTGTTACATGGAAATCAAAAACGCAATTTTACACATTCTCAAAAATGACGGCAATCCGTCGGTATATTCTGAAAGTGAGTTGGATATCGACAGCGAAGTATGTGAAGCATTTATCAGCAAACACGCAAAAAAACTCATGAACAATCCCGCCACTCGGGAAGCCACTTTTCAGGCAGAGTCCGTTGTGTATGGGGATTTGCAAAAATATCTCAGCAGGGAAATAAGCTTTAAAGATTTGGCATTAACCCTAGGTACTCGTCTGTCGGATATCATGAACCTTCATCCGGATATCCCTCCGGCAGATTTACTTGTGGTTCGCTTTGATGTAAAGTATGACTCCTATTTGGGCATTTTTAAGCTCAATTATAATGAATGCTTTACCCACGAGTCCGGCGGGTCCGGCAATAGTCTGGTGAAATGCAGTACGGTACTGCCCTTTGGCGGCGGTAAGGTAGAAGAAGCCTGTTTAATTCCACTGGATGTGATGGTGATTAAGCTCATCGAAAAGTCGCATAATGTGGGCGGCGAGTCAGTCTATTATTTTTCGGAGATGCTGTTGGAATGCGAAACGGCCCTTTCCCGCAAGGAGCAAGTTCAAATCATCAACGAGGTTGCCGACGAGTTTGTGCAGGACTATTTCGACAGTGATATAAAGACTCAAGCCCTGGTCAAAACCGCCATGACAGAAGAAGCGGAAGATGCCGACGGCATTGTGTCTATGGACAATGTGGCGGCAAGGATATTTGAGGATGAAAGCGTAAAAAGAGACTTTGTACATACCCTGCGGGAAGCGGGTATTGTTGAGGATATGGTTTTGGGGACTAAATTTGTAAAACAGCAATTTGGGACCCAGCGTCTTAAGGCGGAAAATGGGATCGAAATTAAATTTCCGGCAGAGCTGGCGATTGAGGACGATCAGATGGAGATCGAGCAGCATTCCGACGGTTCGGTGACGGTGACGCTTAAGCGGATGCGGATACAGGAGTAGGGGAGCAGACCATGCAGACCATTATGGTTGTGGAAGATGACAGTCCTATTAATGAAGTGATTACAGAATACCTTAAAGATGCGGGATTTAATCCCGTATCGTTGGAAAATGGCAAGGCAGCCCTGGATACGATCACAGGACAGGCAGCAGTGGATTTATTTATCCTGGATATTATGCTGCCGGAAGTGACAGGATTGGCCCTGCTTAAAGCGATTCGCAGCGATGACCGGTATAGAGATATACCGGTCATTATGCTGACAGCTATCGCGGACGAATACACCCAATTGCTTAGTTTTGAAGCGCTGGCGGACGATTATGTCACCAAACCCTTTTCGCCTAAAGTTTTGGTGAAACGGGCGGAGGTGCTGCTTCGCCGGAAAGGAGCGGATCCATCGGGGGTTATCCGTAACGGAGGCATATCCATGGATGTGGACAGCTATCAGGCTTTTGAAAATGGTGAGCCGGTTAAGTTAACCTTACGGGAATTTGAATTTCTTAAATTGTTTTTGCAAAACCCCAATCAGGTTTTTACCCGTCAGCAATTGTTGGACGCCATATGGGGCTACGACTATTTTGGAGATGAGCGGATTGTGGATGTGCATATCAAAAATTTACGTAAAAAGTTCCAAATGCCGGTGGTTGCTACAGTAAAGGGTGTGGGCTACAAGGCCGAGGAGGGGCAGCCATGCTAAAACCCAAAAGAGGACTTACGTTAAAAACCTTTGCTTTTGCCCTTATATTGATGACTTTGGTCATGACTGTTTCCCTGGGGATTTTATATGTCTTTTTGCCCGGGTATTATTTTCGGCACAAAAATAATCAATTGACTCGCAACGCGGATGTGCTTCAGCAGCATTTAGATGATAACCCATCGATGGAAAACAGCATGGCTCTCATCGCCAATTTCTCCGAAGGGAACAATGCTACAGTGGTTGCCTTTGATACAGAAGATCGGTTGCTTATTGATTTTTCTTCCCCGATGCTTGTGATGGGAGCTATGGGGCATCGGGTCAGTATAATGGCCGGTCATGCAAACGGCAGGCCTGAGGGGTACCGGGTCAGTGTGGGCATTGCCGCTGAAAATGATGTGGCCCAGACAGCCTTGCCTCAGGGTATACAGCTTTTTTCTACTTCGGCCCATATATCCGAAGCATCGGAAGATGGCATGGGGGTTGTTCGTGTGACTACGGGGCCCAATGCGTTATTTAGACAGCATTTTGCCAATGTAGTTTTGGAGCGGGATATTGCCCATCCGGATATTAGCCGCATCCTTATTACAAGCACCCTTCAGCCGATTGACGAGGCCCAAGAGGTGATTATTTCTATGATCCCTTATTTGTTTTTGGCGGGCTTTGTGATTGCTTTGGGGCTGGCCTTTTTATTTGCCAGACAATTGACCAAGCCGATTTTGAAAATTTCCGATGCGGCCGCGCAAATGCGGGAGATGAAGCCGGGGGTAGTTTCGGAGGTAGATTCCGGTGACGAGCTTGGGCAATTATCGCAAAATTTAAATAAGCTTTATCGGGATTTGCGCGCTAATATGCAGGATTTGCAAAGTGAGATGGAACGCACGGCCCGTTTGGAACAGTCTAAAACTGATTTTATGCGGGCGGCGGGTCATGAATTAAAAACGCCTATAGCGGCACTTTCCGGGATACTTGACGGGATGATAGATCAAGTGGGTCAATATAAAGATCATGCGAAGTATCTGCCGGAATGTAAGGCGCAAACAGGGCGGCTGGCTAAATTAGTAAATGAGATTCTTATCGCGTCGGAACATGTTGGCGATGATGCGTATTTTGAATCTGTAGATATTAGGGGATTGATTGATGAAGCCGTGGCCAATGTCGAGGCGTTGATTGAAAAAAAGGGACTGCGCCTGGAAATTGTCAGTGATGTGGAGTTTCAGTATCCGGCAGACGTGCGGCTTTTGTCTACCACCATGTCTAATTTGTTGTCCAATGCGGTGAAGTATACTCCGGACGGGGGTCACATTGTTATTTCACTTGCCCCATCCCCCGGATTATCGCAGGGAGGCATGGTCTTTTCTATTGAGAATGAATGCCCGGCTGTGGCTCCAGATTTATTGTCTAAATGGTTTGAACCTTTTTATACACCGGAATATAGCCGCAATAAATCCAAAAGCGGAACGGGGCTGGGGCTCTATATTGTGAAGAAGAATTTGGAAGCTTTGCAGCTGCCTTTTGAGATTATGGTGACGGAAACGGGAATTAGGTTTGAGATTGTGTTTCCCATAGTGCAAACTTAAACTTCAATAGAGTGCAAAAAACCGACTTGGACATTGTCGGTTTTTTCGTATTAGGATGTAGTTTAAGTTTGCATCTGTGAAGACTTTTCATCGTTGTTTTAAACGGGTGAAAGTTCTGTCAGTAGAGCTGTCACACGTTCCTCAGCTGCATTTAATATCATTGCAATTTCTTCAACCGTACTACCTTTCTCAAACAATGCTTTTACTGCCGATTTCAATTGTTGCTCCGATTCTGCTTTCGCCTCTCGCCTTGTTGCCTGTACGCTGTAATTTTCTATCGCTAACATTTCGCTAACGCCCCTTTCGTCTATACGCTCCACAAGCAGATCAATTTCGTCTTGTGGTACGTCAAT
>Ga0131853_10014130_pt1 | contig 14632 bp, 3 predicted proteins | sample TergutLab28metaG_FD_92764 | JGI IMG/M metagenome (GOLD analysis project Ga0131853, IMG submission 92764) | Labiotermes labralis P1 segment gut microbial communities from Petit-Saut dam, French Guiana - Lab288 P1 (version 2) (version 2) | ecosystem: Host-associated > Arthropoda: Insects >... | reverse complement strand
TATAATATAATATAATATAATATAATATAATATAATATAATATAATATAATATAATATAATATAATATAATATAATATAATATAATATAATATAATGTAATATAATGTAATATAATATAATATAATGTAATATAATGTAATAAATATAATATAATATAATACGTACGTGACCAGAAAGACATCACAACTCAAATGTTATTATCAAAGTGCGCAAATTTTTAGTCATGTATACTGAGTAATATTATTTTTATATTCGTTTATTTACTTTTTTAATAATTAATTAAGTAGAGACATTATATGTGGTATATTGGTCGGGTACAACCTCACCATCAGCATCGCCATGTTTTTAATCACTGACATATGAACCGTATTTCATACATGGTGGTTGCAAGTAGGAATGTTCATGAAATGTCTCTTTCAAACTGCACATGCTTAACTACAACTACTCACCGCTTATCGCCATCAAACCAAAAGCACCTAAAAATCTAACGGACATTTTTACTTCACATTTTTAAAAAAGTCACTTTATAAAATACCACATAATCTTCCAAGGTCCGTTGTCACGTGCTATTTCGAAATCTAAACGTTGGCCTAATGGCTCCTGTTTTGTTTCCGCCTCACAATCTCACGAGTCTACTGCTGTGGGTATTTTATACAGTACGGAGCTGTGTCCTACAATGGAACAACGTTCATACAAAATTTCGTGAAATCTGGTCATGTGTTTAAAACTTAAAAAACAAGGGACAACCGCACGCGTGTTTTGAAGATCTTTGGTTCTTAAAATTTTCTTCTTTCGAAAGGAAGATAGGCTAAAAACGTCCTACATAACCGAACTACGTAGTCGTGTGTTTAATCTGCCTCCTTAACACCACAGATGAAAAAGACGTCTGCGTGCACTACATAATTATTAAAGTAGAAGTAATTTTATTGTGCATCTATGACTTTCATATTACCTTTTGCCTTTCCTGACCGTCCGTCTATTCGTCACGCTGTAAAACTGTGTTTCTCCGATTGCCTTTCCTGACTCAGGTTCTCCATGTTGTTCATTCATCATATTGGACTCAGTTATTGTAGTTGACATGTTTGGGTTTGTATAACTACTCTCGATATTCCGGTAGAACCTTCCAGAATATCCGCATCACAATCACTGCTCTCGATCAGTAACTCACAAATTGTGGTCCGCTGACGCCTAGGACATCCGCGAATTTCATCTCCTTATAGTAAATAGAAGGAAGGAATGTTGCGTTAGTATTTTTAATGTTCTGTAAAGTCTCTTTGTCTACGGTGATGGGATAAATCAGCTCAGATTTTGTTCAGTAAGTTATAAAGCTTTTTCCGTGAGCTCTACCTCGTCTTGGGTTCATTATTATTGCTGCTAGGAGGATCATAGCTTTTCTAGTGAAATTTTACATTGACTTAATGAATTTTTGTACTATATTTATGTTTCTTCTCTGTAATTATAAGATTTTTAACTATTCAAACGAACTGTGCCTAAGGAGTCGTTAGATGAAATAATATTGGAGGAGTCCGTAGGATTATTGAGATTTTGCACGGGGTCCGATGTACTAGAGAGATTAAGAAACGGTACTGTAGTCAAGTGCCAGTCCCAGTGGTCGCACAGCCTAAGACGTGGGTCTGCGGCAGCTCGCCTGCTGAGATTGTGGGTTCGAAACCCAACGGGGCATGGATGTTTGTCGTGAGTGTTGTGTGTTGTCAGATAGAGGTCTCTGCGACGGGCTGAACACTCGTCCAGAGGAGTCCTACCGACTGTTGTGAGTCGTCGTGTGTGATTTAGAAACCTCGTGAATGAGGAGGCCCTGGCCCAATGGGGGCTGTCGCGCCAAAAACAAAGAAACTCTAGTCAGGTGTCTCAATTAACTCATGTTTGTTCCGGAAGTGTATCCGTCCCCTATCACCATTCAATTATCTTAACATGCTGCTACTTCCCACTAACATTGGCATTTGTATTAAATATGCCTATCACTGCATACATAAATACTGTATCATAAAAAGTTATATTCTTAAAACCCTTAAAATAAAGAGTAAATAAAAGAATTATAAATTTATAAAATTATCTAAATAAATAATCGTAGTAACCATTTCAGTAAAATTTATTTTACAAATATCTCGAGCACAGAACAGGTGTAACAGACGATAAAGTTATATGTGGCAACTGACTCGAGAGACGCAAGTGATAATGGACAGGACTGGCAATAAATGTACGGTTCTTCTTAAAAATTCATTACTTATATCTTTATAAAAGATTGTTAATATATCCTATCTCCGGAACCTTAGATCGAATTGCCCACGGTCCGTAGTTTGAAAGGCACTGTGCTGGCTCAGACACTGCGGACAGATGTGCAGTGAGACAGAAAGGCCAAGAACTTATCTGTGCAGAAGAGAAGATTTCCCCCGTCCGCCGGCGGGCACAAGTGGACTAGAGTTAAATTCTATTAAGATTCAGTCGACAAGCCACGTACAGGTAAATCGGTGGTCTGGAAAATTAAGACGACCCGCACGGTTCTGGTGGGTATTGCTGTGCAACGTGACACCAGCCGGACACGTAGCACTCACGTCATATGCACATGCTGGTGTGAGAAGGAGAACAACGACTAAGACAATACAACGCCTGAGGAAAGTCTTAGTATTAAATGCGTTGCTTTCACATATCAACTAATGGTCTACGCTGATATGCTACTTTACTGGGTATAAAAATTTCTATAAGTGACAGCATAGAAGCTTTTTTAATCAATAGTAAGAAGACTGGCTTAGAATTGAGTCCTATACATCTATGTACATGTTCAAGTTTCGTCAATAAAGTGTTGGAAAACATCACAAGTCAAAGACAATTTTTTTTCTCTGTGGCGCCACTTCCCGACTCGGGCCTAGTCCTTCTCGTTTTGAGGTTTTAGATCACACACACACACACACACACACACGCGCGCGCGCGCACGCACGAACACACACACGCGCGCGCGCGCGCGGTAAGATTCCTGTGAACGAGTGATCAGCCGGTCGCAGATGCCACTATATACACAACACACAAAAATGACAAGAATATCCATGCCCTCAGCGGGACTCGAATCCTCGGTCCCAGCAATCAAGCGGTTTCGGACCTTCACCTCACTAACCAGCTGGGCCAAAGACACTTAATAAGTTCTCTGAAAATGTAATATATTCAAACATTTGGAAAATACAAATCCTCTGAAAATATACTATATTCAAACGTTAAAAATAAACACTGACTACTCAAATTCGCAGGCATGAAGAAACCAAGAACATATTAAATTCGGCCCAGAATCTCCTGTGTTCTCTTTGGCTATCTAAATACTTAAAGTCTGAAATATACAGAACTATAATTTTGCCAGATATTCTGTATGGCTGTTAAATTTCTTCTTCCATATTGAGGGAAGAATATAGGATGAAGGAGTTTCAGAAGTGGGATGCTGGAAAAGGTATCTGGGCGTAAGAGGGAGGAATTAACGGAAGGGTGAATAAAATTGCATAATGAGAAGATACAGGAGCTTCTTCGCCAGAGAATTTTAGGGTGTAAAATCAAGGAGAACCATTCTTACGTGCCATATGGCACATACAGGAGAGCATTAAAACGTTTATAGTTTTGATGGAAATACCTGAACGACAGCACTTGCAAGACTTAGGCTGCCATAATAAGGACGAAATGCGAGCGTAAAACAGAAGAATCCCTACGCAATAGACGGATTAAAATAATCATAAAATAACTATTTTCTATTTAAAATTTCATACTTCCGTTAGATAAAATACAAATATCAGTCACACTGTGTGCAAGCCTTGGGGGACTAAATTTCAACATATTTGACTGTGACTAAACATTCTAATGTTGTATGTGTATAAATTTATTGTCGTTTCTATCCTATTCTAATCTCCTTCTCACCACAATAAACTGGTGAAGTCAAGTTTCATATTCGACAGATACATTTATTTTTGCGCAAATTATATACTACCAACTCTACAGTAGCGCTAATATCGCAAAGCTCGGGAAGAGGTCGACCAAGATAAATATCCCTGCCCTGCCAGAGATGGTTCTTTCCGTTTAAAGTTTGACTATAAAATAAGCGAGGGACATAATTTCTGTCACTTTCTCACAACAGAGCTCACTTGTCAGACGTCCAGTTACTGTGCTAATCAGCTTTTCGGTCAGTCAGATTAACAATCTGTAAGTGCTAGTAATTAACCAACTTGATGCACAAAATCTTGTTTTATAAGTTTATTAAATGCATCTACATGTTTCGAGCACTATGTGCTCATCATCAGAAGGTCAATATTGTATTGTACAGCATCTGGTATCGTCACACTCTCTAGGTGGCCGTCCTGTGCACAGGTTGAGAGTCTTCTCTCAACCTGTGCACAGGACGGCCACCAACAGGTGTGATGATACCAGATACCAGATGCTGTATAATAAAATTTTGACCTCTTGATGATGAGCACATAGTGCTTGAAACATGTAGAGGCATTTAATAAACTTATTATAGAACAAGATTTTGTACATCAAGTTGGCTAATTACTAAGATTATACTGAGATGTGCGGTCAGCAAAACACCAAAACCCTTGAGTGGTTTTGTTTGTCAGTAACTTTGTAAAAGAGTCTGCTTGGGAGTTTGCTCAGTCTGCTAATTTCCTAGACCGGTACCGTTCAAAATGTCTTTCACGGGACTCTAAACTTGTGCTGGCGAAATTCAAACTTTCGGGCAAGAACTTTTTTCCCCATTGTCTTGAAATCAACTGCTATAATTTTAAAGATTTGTAATTCCACACTTTATTTTCCTCCTCATCTATGTGCACAGTCGGTACTGGTAGTACGTTTAGTGTAAGTAAACAATAAGAAAATTTCCTGCTTCATAAAGTTCATAAATATAACTAACTTACATTTAACATTTTTTATCTTTGAACCGTGCATTTTGAAATCAACGTAGTTCACACACCAACGAATGCATTATTTATTAACTTGTTAAAAGTTTTAAATTTACTATTGGGTATTTTACTGTAAATTTAAAACTTTTAACCAAGTCAATAAATAGTGCATTTTTTTTGGTGTGTGGACGATGTATTTTTAAAAATTTTATATTTTAAAAATGTATTTCCTTATTGCACCTACTTTTCTAGTTTGCTGGGGTTCCGCAAAAATACAGATTAGAAAGGTTCCGCAGATAACAAGAGTTCGTTGTTTTACTCTAGTCTATCAGTTTCTCCGTTGTTGAGACGATTTATTTTCAACGTTTATGCCCGTTAAATTTGAAAGTAATAAATCATTTCAGTTACATAAAATTTGACAATTGAAATATACTTCACGATCGCAAGAAAAATTGCCAGTAGTGAGAAGTCAATGACATACCCGATTCCTGAGAGCGCAAATTAATAAACTGAGCCACAAGATTGGCATCTTTGTGTGTTTTGTTATTTATCTTTCCTTGAAAAGATTCAGTTTACTTGTTACCCGTGTTCACTAAGATAATGAATTCCTTCTAGTTTTATAACATGCATATTATTATTATTATTATTATTATGCACTCCTTTTGAGGACATTCATTAAGCGGTAAGTTAATGAACTATTCGCATACTGCCGCGAGCACGGAGTTCCATTCCCAGTGCTAAGCAGAGACTTCAAAGAAACACCCCAACTGCGTAATAGGCCTTTCTGCTTTATGCGTGCCTTTGTAAAAGCATGTCAAATTAAAATAAGATCACGAACATTCACATAACTCAATGAAAATAATATCAAGAGCATTCATATAACTCTATGAAAATAAGATGAATAATACTCACATAACTCTTTCTGTTGCTCTAGGATTGGCGATATTCGTGTAGAAGTTTTATAACGAGATTTTTACTCTACTTTTAATTTCTGTCTCTCTCTCCCCCCCCTCTCTCTCTCTCGCACATACACACACACACACACAAACTGGACAGAAAGTACTGTACAGTCATTGAAAAATAAAAACAAATAAAAACATGTAATAATGACAATTCAAATTTCGAGGTTCCTGTAACTCGCAGTTACTGCCATACTGGCGTATAAATTAAAAAGAAATTACTTCGGATTTTATTTTACAAGCTTTCATAATATTTATGAACTCCTGTTGCAAATTAAGATAGTCTATTGTGTCAGAATTAATTATTTAGAGTGAGTAATAAGAACTCTGATACCAAAACAGCTTGGAGTAAACAAATAATATATACTTAAAAATTAATAATTTCAAAATTCTTCTTTGATGTTTCTCAGAGCGCAGTGGCTTTGAAATATAAAGTAATCTTGAACCATACTACCAGTTATTGTCAAATTCTGTAAAGGAATAGCAAGACGAATAAAAACGTTATATAGAATAGAGCTTTATCATATGTAATTACTAATCTCCTGGGTTTTATGTATACAACTAGCTTATTTAGATATAAAACAAGTTCCAAAAATATAAGAAATTCGTGACGTCTCCGCGTACATTTCAGCTCAGCACAGCACGTGAAATTGGGGGCATAACCTAAAGGTGCATCATGCAAGATTTAAAGCAGCGGTCCCATTTTTCAAGCAGATTATAGATAGAAGGGCTTTAGACCACCAGGCTGCTGTCACATGCTACTGTTATGGTGAGTAAATCGAAAAGTATAAGATAAGATTCACTCGTGGCACGCAAAGAAGAAGCAAGGAATGCGTATGAATTCATCCCCAAACACACGAAGCGGAAGGATATTTTTCCATTACCGGTACTGAACATTTTGTTATGCACGTACGGAACTCTACTACTAATTATCTACATACCTAGCTAACTAACCAACTAACTAATTAAAAATTGTCTGTGTGCGAAAATAGCAAATACAATCGTGCAGGGAATTTGTTCATAAAACACCCGCCTTTTATGCAAAGCAGGGATTCATTACCGTGTTATGCACCGAAACCTAAGTCAAATCCATCCATTCCACATCTTGAAATCTTACTTTTCAAAGTACAGTTTTAATATTATCTTCCCATCCATGTTTAGGTCTTCCAGGTATTGTTGTTTTTGTATCCCCAGATACCATTTTGTGTTCATTTTTTAACTTCCATGCGTGTTAGATGCTCCACCAGTTCCACATTTTACCTGCAGAGTACCAATTATTACATTCGTCACTTGATATTCCTTATATGATAGCAGTCAGCACGAAACACTGTTTTCAGTATCCCGTTGCATAGAAGCTGACTATAAACTACCATCTACGGATTGGAGTCGGTGGATCGGAAAGCCACGATGAAGTTATTGGAGAGGGGTTGACGAGAAAGTCTATGCTGGACCGAATGGAGCCTAGAACCGCTCAGTAGATTACGGGGGGGCTGTGGCGGTTTGTGCATGAGTCCTTCCTGTATGTGCTTTTGAAGTTTCTTTGAAGCACACGTCACAAGCAAGAACCAGCACATAGCTATGTGAAGTAGATAAAATAGGGAGGGGAGCTGATGTTAAAGATGGGGAGGAAGGATTTTCGATAACACAAAAAGAGACGCAAGCAATTGAAACGATGATAGACGCAGAATCGCGGGATGTCGGGATCAAAATTCGCTCCACTCTTTTCGTGACCAAAAAAAAATTGTTCTTTTTCGAAGTCAGCTTGTAATATTGGTAAAAGATTACAAGTGATATCCTGGGCTTCTGATTTAAACTGAATTAAAAAACCAAAGCAAAATTCATTAAAAAACCCCTTAGAAATATGTAACTGCATTTTATATTAAAAATATATTTTATGGTTTTTTCATTGCAGTAAATTTAACCCACGTTAAAGAGTTTGTGTGTATAATTCACGCATTCCAAACATTAACTTGTTGTCTAGTCCCTTGGAGTGATCCTTCAGAATGTTTGTCTAAGGACCTGTAACGATGACTGATTCATTATGTCCTATTTTTGTTGGAAATTGTCCATGTACTTAAGTATACATAATACACACACAAAGTTTCGTAGATTAAATCTGCCTCCGTCTTAATATGGAAGGGAGAAAAGAACAACCGAAACAGATGGGAATGTCAAAAATACCTAGAGTGAATCTTTTAATACACAAACATTTACGAGTCTGAATTTACCTCCGTATTCGGGACACTCTACACTGCTAGTTCCTCTACAAGAGCTCTTTTAACACCACAAAAGGAGCGGGTTATTCCCTTTTCATTGAAGATGGGGACAGACATATTCCCAGAAACACATTACGTCTAAGTCAGACAATGAACAAATTCCAAAGGAATAAGGGCCTTAATGAGAAGTTGATAACTGAGATGCACTGATTCTTGTAGATTTTAATTCACAGTTTCTAGAATGCAGGGTAATTTTAAGGCTAGTTTAATCTACGAGTCTACATGAGGCGGATGGTGCTGTGCACGGCACCATCCGCACCGTACACACGACCTACGCAGCGGCTCTCAAGACCACCATCCATCCACAAACTCGGTGCAGAAACCCATATGCTGCAACTCAACATCTAAGCTCCTGAAGATGGGAGTATGTACCCGAAACATGTAGAGCCAAGAATACATCAATAAAATGACATGGTTGTATCAAGTTGGCATTTCACATTATTTCATAAAATAACTTACACTGCACCGTATGTCAAACACCTGCAATGTTGCCTCGTCTTACAAGGAAATATAAAATTTCACACCCATTAGAAAAGAACAGAGTTAGAATATTTGAAACTCTTCGTCTTTTCGATAAACCATACGAAGACAGAATGTTCTAAAATGTTAAAAGCTATTTAAAGCATATAATCCACATTCAGTCTTATCACAAATAGCATCTTCATTTGTAAATGTCCCGGATTTGTTACCTTCACAAATGACTTATTACTACATCTGTATTCTAATTTTATAATGCACAATTATGGGGAAAATTCGGTATGTGCGTTACTTCCCTCTGCATTTATTTCTAACATCACGTACCATGTTCTTTTCTGAGACCCACATGAAATGACAGACTGTGTCATGCTACGTTCTGCGAGCAGTTCTGAAAAGTGGCTGTCTGTATGTCTGTCTGTCATAACAGATGTATAAATTTAACGACCTCATTACGAAACGGAGCCCTGTTTTGCAATTTCTGACATCTAGCCCACAGCATGGATTCATCATCCCACTAGTCTGGTTGCTATTCCTCTGTAATATTTGAGCGGTCGTGAATCGTAACTTTGGATCAGAAACTGAAAAATTAATTGAAGTCCTTCGAACTCTGCCTCGTTATTTCAGGAATAGCTTGAAGTAATGGCCAATCTTCGAAGAATTTCCAGCTCGAATCACGATTGGTTCCACCGAATTGTTTCAAAGTTTCCTCTTTCAGACACCATTAACTATAAATATAGAGTTTGTTTACGTAATACATGCGACAGGTTTCGAACCAAAGTCGTCACTAGCAGCACACAACTAAAAGTAAATGAAGCGCATCATCATTTACGTTCACAAAGGCAAGGCTGGTATCAAATTAACTTTGTCAGAATCACTGGTAAATTTTGTAACTACGATCGAATGTTGGTTATATTATTTTTTAGCGTAAAATTCATATTTATATTACGGAATTAATTACAGGAAAATATCAAATACAAAAAAATAATATTAATATATTTTATTAGTTCTGTCTGGTATATTTTGTACCCTAGTATCTTTTTCAGATGCAATAAAAGCATTATTAAATTTTACTTAGAATTGTACCGCATATTCAAATGTTCCTACTGGTTACGTCACTTCAAAAAGACAAATTGTAGGCAGCTAATAATGGTACGGTAGTACTAGACTACACAGTCTTGTAGAAGGTATTCTACCACCATTTTAACAGTGTATGTAAATATTTTTAAAATAACACTTAGAGAATATTTTAATTGGTTAATTTTATTGAAAATTTCATTGAATAGCCAAGTATTATGAAAGCTTCTGAATATGATCTGGGTGGATCGAAACAGGTACGACTAAAATAAAATGTAGAATTTGTTTTAATAATTTTAGAATAATTACGTTAATAGGCAACACAGGTAAAAACAAGCTGACAGAGCTCTCTGAAAGGGTAAATATTAATAATTTACACTACAGTTTTAGTACAAAATACATTTCAATTAAACTCCATGCATGTAACACTATTTGCCTTGGATTATTTAATCAACGCAAAGTCTGAACGTGAATAAAAATAGTCTGTGCACGTAAACAATAACAACGAAAAAATTATTTACGCAAACATTAACATAACGGCATGTATGGAATCAGGACTTTATACGAGAACAGAATATACCTTGACGTCATTGCGAAGGAAAGGTAAAGGTAGGGAAGCTTCAGGCAAGCGTAAAATTGCTTCTTTTCCTCACCTAACCCCAGTAGTAGAAAGAAGCCAATATCAAGGACTTCTACCTTCCTCCAGATTCAGCAGGATAGAGGAAGAGAGAGAAACGAATAGAAGCATCTAGCCAAAATGGAAGCGCTGGTATACCGTACAAAGTAAAGGATCCCCCTCAACCAAATATTCATGTGGGCGGGCAGCCTCGCCGAGATCATTTTGAACAGTTCAAACAACATCGTGACTCTCGGGAACTAAGCCGTTGGATAAATTTAGAAACCAAGGCAAATCCCTGGTCACTAAAGACAGGTTAGCTATTCTGACGACCATCTACGTACCGATATTTTATTTCTTCCAGGTCTAAGCAAAGTCTCCGAAGAAAACCGCAGCATCGAGAAATCTGAGTTTAGATACAGCACATGTCGGAAGAATACAATCAGTACATTTCGCCATAATTTCTTGGTAACCTGCAAGGTAACTTTTCACGATAGACGAACTAAATAACAGTAAGACATCTGTTAAATTTTGGCCAGAGAAATTTAGAATTGGAAGGGAGGGGCAAATGGTTATCACAGAGAACGCGATCGCGGATTGATAAAAGAAACAACAAAAAATCCCTACCCTGCCACCTTACCCACAGAGAAGTCAGTCTCACTGGGCTCTTAACCAGCAAAATTCTAACAAATGACATAAAACTTGAAGATGCTGTAAACGTAAAAGGTAAAGTGCACCTTTGTACAGGCACTGAGGCTCTGTACGGGCCGTACGGACCTTAGGGGGAGTAAATGTATAGCTCTACTCTTTCTTGACCACAGCACTAGAAGGGGGTGAGGGGTCAGCGTCACGCCCCGGTCGCTCTTTACTCCCGGGAAAGACCGGGTACCCATTGTACAGGAGGCTGGGTGGACCTAAGGATCGGTCTGGACAGGTGCGGAAAATCTCGCTCTCACCGGGATTCGAACCCCGGACCGTCCAGTCCATAGCCAGTCGCTATACCGACTACGCTACCCGGCTCACTGAAGATGCTGACCTCTACCTAAAAGCTTGTATTTCCTCATATCATGAAGAAATTCACTACTCTCACGAAAACAAATGTTTTAGCTTAATATCTTCCTGAAAATTGTAATTCGCCATTTGCCACTGTATCAGTTTAACCCACTCTACACAATCATCCCTTCACCTAAAATCAGTTTTAAATTTAAACTTCAGTCTGTTCCTATATTTACCCAAGCGATCATCAGACCAGATATGCATTATTTTATGTACTTCTCAACTCCCGTGTGCGGTACTTCTGATCCACCTTCATTTAATCACACAAATACAAGGAAGATATTCCGGTTATTTAAAAATTCCCTTTTTATTTCTTTACTTAAGTCTTTTTTCTGCAGTGTCTTCCACTTGACTGTATTGTCACCGTCACTTCTCATCACGATATAGGGAAACGATTTTAAGATGGTTACAGTTACACTTATACTAGTTTTCATTAACACCTTACTTGAAAATAATGGAATGCAATTGCTGAAACTATAATTAAAATGGCGCATTTTAATGGAATATTTTAACAACTGTATCTTTAGTAAGCAAAATTAATGTGTTCCCTAATGATGGTGTAATTGTAACACAGAAACATGTATGAGTTGTTTAAATATAAAGTTTAATGCAAATTTTGGTTTTGTTTTTTGAGACAAATGACTGATGCATCGCTTGGTGAATAGATAAAGCTTTGATAAAATGGCATAATTTAAATGCGTTTTATGATTTAAGCCTGTGTCAGGGATAGCAATTTTTTTACACCAAATGAGTGTTAAGAATAAACTAATTGTTTGCCTCTATAAAGTCACGTTCGTCACTACAGACAACGCCAGCACCTTTTTTAAAGAAGGAAATTTAAACAAACCCAAGGAAGTTGTGTTTATTCTGCAGGCTGCAATGTCCTTACTGGCGCAGACGGCCAGGAATGGCAAAGAAAGTCAAGAAATCATTTTAAATTAAGGAGAAGGATTATACATACATTACCATTTGCAGATGATCAAGGCAGTTTTGCTTCACCCGATAATAAATTACGTTTTCATATTCAGTTCACATAAACTAACACATGACATTAAAGTAGAACACAAACACATGTTAATAAATATAAAGTTGAGGTATTCCACGATAAAGTTCCAGTAATAACAGAAAGTACTGAATTTAAAAATTGTCCAAGAAGACGCGACTTATTAAGTTTATTACATTTCTGCAGGCAGCTCTACATGTTTCGGGTGTTGACACCCATCATCAACTGTAATTGCAGTTTCTGGTATTAACCCTTTAAACGCCGAGTTAAATCCCACCTGCCATTTACCGGCATTATTAGGAGCTCACCATATTCTCCACATTAGCGGTATAAGGGATAATTAACTGCAATGAATAAAATACGCCGCTATAAATACTAACATATAATTTAAAATTCTAGATTGGTTATATTGAATGTTACTAGCCTTTACGAATATGATATATAAAATAATGATGGATGGTTAAAAGCAGTATTTTAACCATCCACCATTATTTTATATATCATATTCGTCAAGGCTAGTAACATTCAATATAACCAATCTAGAATTTTAAATTATACATTAGTGTTAATAGCAGCGTATTTTACTCATTGCAGTTAATCAGTACCAGAAGCTGCAATTACAGTTGTGCGTGCTCCTGATGATGGGTGTCAACTCCCGAAACATGTAGAGCTGCGTACAGAAATATAACAAGCTGAAAAAATCGCATCTTGTTGGACAATTATTAAATTCGATTCACGATGCACGGACCCATGTATATAAAAAAAATAAAAAACCAGAAAGTATGTAAATAATCAGTTCAGAGATAAATCGGCAAACTTAATTTCCTGCACACTTGGTAGGTGTTCACGATTAGGTTAATTAAAAAATAAATTCGCAAGTTTCAATATATGTCTCTGTGTAGTTTTTTTAAGGTGGTACAGAAAAACCTCGAAGGATTAGCAACTTTAATTTGATAAAACAATGGCTACAAGAAACCGGCTGAGTGGCGGCAAGGAATGCATATTGAATGCAAGATATAACGCTACACGTGTAACGGAAACAGTCTGAGGGGAGATTGTCAAGAAGAACTGCTGGCTGCGTCATCGCGGAAGAAACAACTACATTATTCGCAGATAGTGACAAATATTTAACGCGGATAAGAAAGAGAAATCTGGAGAGAAGTTTGCACCTTTATCTTCCACGAATGGATCCGAGTAGATCAGACAGGCAAGTTATGCTGGACGCTGTAGAAGAAGATTGCAGGATGCCTTGTGAACATACTTGCAAGGTCTGAACAGGCTATTGGCTCGGGTTTAACTTGGTAGAACTGTCGTGATAAACCGATGTCAGGGTTAGCCAAAAGTGTTTACTGATCCAACTACAAAGATATTTGTAACGACCAGTAAAAAATCTATGTTTTTGTGGGCATGTGATTATGCCAAAATCATATGCACAGCATTACATATTTTATTAAATATTTGGAGATAAAATTATGTACATGAGAGGCTACGAACCAACATAGTTTGAGTTTAAGGGCTTTGTTTTCAGTTCCGTGTCAATGAAAAACAAAAACACTACGTGTCGCAGCCAAGATAGTCCCCGTCCCCAGATTACAAACAAGATTAAAACATGGTCACCTGTTTCCGAGAGCTTAAGCTGTTCTAAACCTATAGGCAGTCTATGTCTCTTTAATTAGCATCACTTACATGTATACGCCAAAAAAACATAAAATCCACTGTTTCAGTTGTCCAAGGTTTTTCATGGAGTGACGTAAAATGATAGCTGTCAGAGAAATTAAAAAGATTATCAAGCAAGTGGTCATGTGGAAGATAATTCAGTATCCTGAGAAAGTGTCTAAGCCTGCTTCTCCTTAATGCAAGTCAGAAGCCTTTTATCTTAAGCAGAATTCCTTACAACTAACAATGACATTCATTTTTCTATTACATAATAGACTACACTAATTAATATTGGTGTTTTAAGCTCATGGTTCCGTGCACCGTAATTCAATATTAATAAAAATCCAACCAGATGCAACAGTATGCAGATATTTATTTACTGCAAAGTCACTCTACATGTTTCGGGTGTCACAGCACCCGTCATCAGGAGTACTAAAAACTGCAACCGCAGCCTCCGGTACAGATCATAATACTGGTAGAGCTACTTCCCTCCAACGTGACCGATCAGGCCACGTTGGAGGGAAGTAGCTGTACCGGAGGCTGCGGTTACAGTTTTTAGTACTCCTGATGATGGGTGCTGTGACACCCGAAACATGTAGAGTGACTTTGCAGTAAATAAATATCT
>Ga0131853_10014129_pt1 | contig 14632 bp, 11 predicted proteins | sample TergutLab28metaG_FD_92764 | JGI IMG/M metagenome (GOLD analysis project Ga0131853, IMG submission 92764) | Labiotermes labralis P1 segment gut microbial communities from Petit-Saut dam, French Guiana - Lab288 P1 (version 2) (version 2) | ecosystem: Host-associated > Arthropoda: Insects >... | reverse complement strand
CACACACTCACACACACACACACACACCACACACACACACACCACACACCACACACACACACACCACACACACACACACCACACACACACACACACACACACATAACCTCCAGTGCAGTCGGAATTGGATATGTTATAGATAAGTGGATGTCACTTCTTCAGGAAACTGCAAATAATCGTACCCATATTATATTGAGCTATTACAGGTTAGTGCCAAACCTTTCGGGAACCGACAGCATATGTGAGCAGTGTGAGTGTGTGGGGGGGGGGCAGGAAGAAAATTGGAAAGGAAGTGCCTCTGTACTAGGTACGGTGTCCATTGTGCAGTGTTTAAGACTGTTCAAATCTCTACAGTGTTAATACTAATGCCATCAGCACCTCCACCACCACAGTTACCACTTCCATCACCACCACCACCACCACCAGCAAAACGTTTTTTATAAAATTTTATTACGGAAAGTTATAATAATTTTTTTTCGAAATGTCCGTATTTTAGATAAAATCCGCGAATACTGGCATTTTTAGCTAAAAACATGCCATTTTTTCTTGTACATTTTGACCCTTGATGTGAAATCGATATGCTGTCCCGAAACATCGATAACTATCCACTCATTAAGGCCATGCAATTTCCCGGAAGTTCGAAGTTGTCAACTACGCCGCGCGGAAAGTCCGTAATATCGCTCTGAACATAAGCGACAACAATATTTCGAAGGTAGTGTGCTAAGGATTTGGGTGGACACTCTTCTGATACGTTTTTTAATTTGTGCTCACTCTCTTTCCGTTGTTCTATAGCAGGAACTGAGAAAACGTCAGAGTGTGTAACCTGAATACCAATCCATCGCTCTTTGTGGTTCAACTATTCGTTAAGAAAGGGCGTCCTGTCACACGCATCTTACGTCTGCACCGAATACTGACATCTTGTGATGCATCGCTGCTATTATGTTCACAGTAGTACGAAGTAATCTGTCAGTACGCTGGCTGGAGTTACGTAACACACGGCCTTTACGATTTGAAAACTTATTTAGTTATTCCAGTTTGACTTCCTGTTTTTTGCTCGCTTGTAAGATCTAGACGTAACTAGTTCTTTATATGTGCAGCGATACATCAATTACATATTAAGCATAATGCAAATTTTAATTAATGAATATTTCCCCAAGGTTACGATTTTCATAGCGCTGTTGGTTGAGGCACTGCGATACAAAGGTCGCGGGGTCGATTCCCGATGGTGTCATTCGAATTTTTTATTGACATAATCCTTCCGGCCGCAATATGACCCTAGGGTTGACTCAGTCTCTAACAGAAATGTGTACCACGAATACTTCCTGGGGTGTAAAGGCGGCCGGTGCGTAGGACTGATAACCTTGCCGCCTTCATGTGCCGAATGTCTTGAAATCTGAGAGCCTCAACCTCCTGGAACCCTCAGGGCCTGTCCAGGCCTGCAATGGGATTGCTTTCTATGTTCAGGAAGTACTGAGGTCACTTGCAGAAAGGCAGAGTTGTTTAGTTATTTTAGTGACATGTTTCACTTCAATGTGGGCCGACATAGCTCAGTCGGCAGAGCGACTTGCTACGGGCTGTACAGTCCGGAGAACGAATCCGGGTGGGAGCGAGATTTTCCGCAACCGACCAGACCGGCCCTGGGGCCCACCCAGCCTCCTATGCAACAGGTACCGGGTCTCTTTCCCAGTGGTAAAGCGGCCGGGGTGTGGCGTTGACCACCCACGCTATCTATCTCCGAGGTTAAAGAACGAGTAAAGCTAAACCTCTACTCCCCCTCTGGGCCTTCGTGGCTTGTTCTAGGGTGAATTTTACCCTTTACCTTTACCTTTCACTTTAGTATCTGTCGATACTAATTGAATTTTACAGTTTTTCCTCCTCCTTTCATGGCAGGAAGACAGAACTACTGACTGTTTGACTTACTTCTGTTAATTAGAATTTAAGACAAATCACTAATGTTGATTTGTACTTCTCTATTGCGTTTCGGTGCCACTCGATCCTGTTGTACGAATTTAGCACTTGAGGTTGTCGTTAAATCAACTGTGGATTCTTACGTCTTCACTTGTAGAATTCTCCAAATCACTAATTATTGTCAGAGAAACTAAAACAATGGCAGAATGCATGTCCGAAGACAAGTACAAAGAGATCACGTCGTGACCCTAAAATAGAGCGGTATGTTGGAGACCTAGGTCCTAATATTAAATTATATTTAACTTGAAGTAATGAGTTGTGGAAATTTACACTGGATTGATTTGATGAAGGACAGTTTTTGTGGGATAGTAGGCAATGCCAATCGACACGCACCCTTGGGTGGTTGTCAATGATTCCGAGGACATTGTTCCTTTTACTGATCACTAAATTAGTTAATTAATCTATCATTATAAATAATGTAATTAAACTAAAAAAATTAATAAGTAAGCGAAGTAATTAATTAGACAAACAAATTAAAAAATTGGATGAACTGATTAATTTTTTTTTGTGGCGCTGCGGCCCAACGCTGGCCATGGCCTCCGCATTCTTGAGGTTTCTAGATCACACACAAAGACGCATCACAGTCGGTAGGACTCCTCTGGACGAGTGATCAGCTCGTCTCAGAGACCTCTACCTGACAACACACACAAAACTTACAACAGACAAACATCCTTGCCCCCGGTGGGATTCGAGCCCACGATCTAGGCAGGCGAGCGGCCGTAGACCCTACGCCTTAGACCGCGCGGCCGCTGGGACCGGCGAATTGATTAATTACGTTACATAAATAAGGGCATAAATAGATTCTACAAAAAATAAATCGTTAAATAAAACAATTAATTATAAACCTCACCCAACCCAAAGAAAACCTAACGTCACCTAAACTAATCTAACTTGGTGTAACCAAAGGTGATCAACGTACTCTAGATTAAATTAACCGACCGTAACCTGACTGAACCGAACCGAACCCAACCTAACATAACCGGACCTTTCTTAACCTAACTTAAACTATGAACTGAAGCTGCTATTACACTGGGTTTCTTAGATAAGTCCCAAGTCATATGTCGTACGATAAGGCAACTACCTTTATTAGTAGGCTTATGTTAAGCCCTGCAAATGTCGCTAGTCTTAATCTCTTACCAGAAGTTTCTAAATGACTCTGATACACTTTCAGTGCTCTGTACGAATGAAAGTTGTTATTAGTGGTTTCGTTTGCACGAAGATTGATATCAACACTGCGTGGGGCATACAACGTAGTTGTAGGAGATTATATGCACACAAAGCTCACTGGTATGTACAATGTCAGTATAGTTTTACTGAAAATTCACATCTATGTGCAAAGAAACGCGTCGACCCAGGGCTCAGTTATGAACAGGAACAAGTTATATCTTTTCTCCAAAGACTTCAGACAATCTTTGGGGCTCACCCCACCTCTTATTCAATTGGTACAAACCAAAGTCTCTTTCTCAGCTGGTAAGGCGACTGGGACTTAAACCCACCACTCACAAGCATCTAGTTCCGGGTTGAGAATTGTTGAAGCTGTACTCCAATTCCTTCTACACGGTTCTGTCATGTGTATAGTGGCACCTTTACCATTACCTGTTTCTACTACATACTTTTGTTTTGAAAATATGCTATGATTTTACTGCCTGTCTGAATTGAGCAGTAAAGTTGCAAGTTAGGTGTATTAGTTCCTTTCATAACGACTCATTTGTGAAGGTCACGCAAAGGGTTGAGTTGATTTGAATTTTCCGGGTCTCTAGAGCCAAATTCTTCGTCGCTGTTTTATAAATATCCACTATAATCTTATCGCATACTCGAAATATATTTCGGGTTTCGATGTAGGAATTGTAGATCTTGAAACCATGTTGCAAGTTTTTAACTAACTGATTGCATGGAGGAGAGTCCTTTTTGAGAAGCTAACATGTCCTCAGATAGTCATGAATTTACCCGCATTTTATGGAAACCGGAAGGTTCATTACCGCATTCACAAGCGTCCGCCTCCTGTCCTCATTCTGAGCCAGATCAATCCATGTAACGCCAGCATCGCACTTCTTGAAAATCCATTTTAATAGTATCCTCTTATCTACAACTGGATGTTCCAAGGATGCAAGATTCTACCGCTCCTAAACCTATGCCCCACATAGGTCTTGAAGTCGAAATAATTCCAGTACAGATTTCGCTTCAGTTGCATTAGGTATTAGGTTAAAGGAGCTCAATATGCAGTATATCGAATTGTCAGTATTTAGTGGCGCCATATTTGTGTGGGCATGCAAATAATTTACATTTTAGATATTTTTGCGTGTGTGAGAGAAATCGAACCTGAAGAGGAAGTAGATATAGACGACAAAGGTCCTTATATTTTGCAAAGTGAAGTGGAAAAACTATGAAGGAAATGAGGAATAAGAAGGCTACAGAAGATGATGATTTACCAAGGACTTCACAGAAGTTACAATGATTGTTTTAACAAGCTACAAAATGCAGCGACCATTGCACAATCATCCTTATCGCACATACAGCAAAGACAATAGCAAAGATACTTAGAAGAAAGATAGAAAGGAAGATTGAGGATGTACTCGGAGAAGATTAATTTGGATTTAGAAGGGGAAAAGTAACTAGGGATGGAACTGGGGTGCTGAGAATAATATCAGAAAGAATGCTGGAGATAGATGCGGAACTGTGTGTTTGCTTCATAGACTGGCAGAAGGCATGTGACCGAGTCAACTGGACCAAATTAATGCACATCCCAAAGGTAAGACGTGAAAGAAGATTGATTAGCAACTTGTACATGGCTCAGAGTGTTAAAGTACGACTGAACCGAGTGGAGACAAGAAGTGTGAAGATTGGAAGAGGAGTTAGACAAGGATGATGTTTGTCACCAATTCTTTTCAACTTGTACAACGAATGCCTTACCAAGGAAGCGGGAAGGGTTTGGAGACTACAAAATAGGAGGGCAAATCATTCACACTGTATAATATGCAGATGACCTTGTGTTACTGGCTAAGGAAGAAAAGGTGCTACATGACATGATTGATAAACTAATTGAAATTGGAAGATGCTATGGAATGGAAATGAATGTGAGGGGGGGGGGAAATTAATGATAATTTCAAGACAACCATTCCCAGTACAAATTATGATAGACCAAAAACAACTAGAGAATGTGGAATCTTTTAAAGATTTGGGTAGCATTTTAACAAATGATGGAAGATGTACTTGTGAAATTAAACGTAGGATTGCTATGGAAAAAGTTGCATTCAGCAAGATGGGGGTTCTTTTACTAGCACATTGAAATTAAAATTGAGGAAGAAGCTAGTAAAGTGCTACATATGGAGCACAGCTTTATATGGTGCTGAAACTCGGACGCTTCGGGCAGTATATCAGAAACAACTGGAAAGTTTTGAAATGTGTGTTCGGCCGATCATGTGAGAAATGAAGAGGTAGTACTTAAGATTCAAGGAGCAGAGGAATATCCTGCATTAAATAAGGAAACAGAAGTCTAACTGGACTAGTCACATTTTGCGTAGAAACTGCCTTCTACAACCGGTTATTGAGGGAAAAATAAAAGGGGTGGGTGTAGAAGTGATAAGAAGACGAGGAAGAAGACGTAGGGAGCTACTGGGTGACCTTAAGGAAAGGAGAGGATACTCTCATTTGAAGGAGGAAGCTCTAGATTGCACTGTGTGGAGAGCTCGCTTTGGAAGAGGCTTTGGACCTGGCGTAAGGCAGACTACTAAATGAATGAATGAGAGTCATTTTTTTAGGTAATAATGGAAAGTACTGGATTAGAGGGGAAATTCTAAATGAAGATTACCCTTGTCGTTAAATCGAATTCGAAAGTAGGATGCTGAGTACTGAACTCTTGTTATGAGTCATGGCTGCCGAGAGTGGGTTTGGGCTCCGGTGAATAAAAATTGTTTCGAGTCCCCCCTTCCCCACCAAGAAACGACTGGTCAAAAGTCTTGACAGTAAAGCGGAAAGACTGACATCTAGTTGCTGAATAACTTCAGCTTGGTCTGAAAGGGTTAGTTAATTTGTACGTTGGACATATAATGATACGACCGAGATGAAAAGAAACATGAAAAATAATCGGAATCCGGATCTCCTTCCGGAATGCGGGGGCCCGGTAATTAGTACTAGCTTCCAGCCCTCCGTCTCGTCGGCACTGCCATGAAATATTCATTGCATTTTACTTGCTAAACTTTTCAAAATATTTTGCACCACATTCAGACAGGAAGAGAAACAAAGTCTGTTTTCCCAGCTTATCCTCCAAAACTTAAAATGACAAATGAAAAGTAAAGTCGCCCCTTTTGAAGCTTGCAGGCATATAGTGGGTAGGGGTAGAGCTCCGATCATTCGCAACTTTTGTATTAAGCACTGGTGATTGGTTAGCATAGAGCTTCGGCCGAAAAAGAGTTTCCGATATCCACTGGACAGGGAGCGGGGTGGGCCCCATAGCCGGTTTGGGTGTTTGGGAGATGAGACAAAGATCTTCTCTGTGCCTTGAATTGAACTTATCGAGTATGTATTAAAATATAAATATAATATTTACATTTTGTATTTGATATTTATGTTTCAATACATCAAGATTTTCGTATTCATTAATAATGAAACGGCTCGAGGGAGTACTGTAATGCACCAATTGTATTAAGAGTGTAATTTGTGTATGTAAAAGAGAGGCTTCTTTAGTTTTAATATTACGTAGGGTGAAGATAGATAGATAGATAGATAGATAGATAGATAGGTAGGTAGGTAGGTAGGTAGGTAGGTAGGTAGGTGGATGGATGGATGGTTGGATGGATGGATGGATGGATGGATAGATAGATAGATAGATAGGTAGGTGGATAGATAGATAGGTGGATGGATGGATGGATAGATAGATAGATAGATAGATAGGTGGATGGATGGATGGTTGGATGGATGGATGGATGGATGGATGGATGGATGGATGGATAGATAGATAGATAGGTAGGTGGATAGATAGATAGGTGGATGGATGGATGGATGGAAAGATGGATGGATGGATGGATGGATGGATGGATAGATGGATGGATAGATGGATAGATGGATGGATAGATAGATAGATAGATGGGTGGATGGATGGATGGATGGATGGATTGGATGGATGGATGGATGGATGGATAGATGGATGGATGGATGGATGGATAGATGGATGGATGGATGGATAGATGGATGGATATATAGATAGATAGATGGGTGGATGGATGGATGGATGGATGGATGGATGGATTGGATGGATGGATGGATGGATGGATAGATAGGAGCCCAGGTACTCATGTCTGAGTAAGGCCAAAGCCTCGCACTCACATAGAATGTGAGCCGAGGTTTCCTCTCCCACCACGCACTTCCTACACAAGGGGCTGTCAAGCAGCCCTAGTAGGTACTTAGGGTGAAGAGAGAGAAAAACCAACAAGATGCAGCTAATCTGATGTTTATTATCCAACTTTTATCTCAACATGTTTCGGGCATCATTATGCGCATCATCAGGAGAACAAGACCGTGCACTACTGCATGTGGTGTTCTGCACAGGTTGAGCTGGCTGTGGTTGTGTGGAGCAGGGTCGCGGGCTGTGTGTAGCAACTTCACATACGTAATATAATTATCCTTACAATAAAGTGCTCTGTTTGCCTGACTTTGTTTCTTACTGTATATCCTGCCTTCGGGATGTGGTTATCTGTAATTTTTATATTTAATTAAGTATTATGGAAAAGTGTTATCCGTATACAATATTTGACTGCATATTCTTGCTGACATCAGTATGTCATCGCTTCATGTAGTGTTTTCCCCATCTCTACCAGCGGATTCAGAGCTACATAGACAAAAGAACCGAGAATTTAGAAGGAACCAGTACGATGGCTTCTACGCACTCTTGGACCTGCAACGTACAGTAGAACTCCACTTATTCGGACGCTGGTTATCCGGATCGCCAATTATCGGGATCAGCTTAGCCCTTAGGGTAAATTTGTCCAGAATTCTACAAAATTAACTTGCCTTGAAATTTACTGGTTATCGGTTCCAGTACAGTACACTGTTATGGCTTCTAGAACTTCAAATCAGGTGCGGTGGAAAGGTTTACACGCAGGTACATACCGTAAAGTTTAGCAGCCGAAATTCAAACTGCCAATGTAGCATCTTTTCAGAGAAAAATCCAGTTATCCGAATTTTCTGCTTATCCGGATGTCTTGCCTTCCCAATTAATCTGGATAAGTGGCATTCTACTGTATATTTGAATGTAAATACGTAAGATATTTTACACGCACCTACACAGTGGAATATGCTAAGAACTGCCATAAGAATTCCGCCTTCTTTCATTTTTGTTTCCCTTCCCACGACGTAAATGTACGTGGGCCTGAGAATAGAGGTACATCTGTTTGAATGTTACGCATAAAAGGCCTTATAAAATATATGGAGGAAAGACAAATGACGTATTAGTTGCGTATATTGGTTAGGTAAATGATCTGAATAAATTGCAACAGTTCAAAGTAAGTGTTCAAAAATCCCACCATCGACTTCAGTGCAATTTTCAACCATCTTGGTAATAGTACGTGTAGCTCTCCTGAGGTCGTCTTGGCGTTCTTGCTTTATGAGGGCAGCACTATTCATAATGAGAGCGAACAGTTCGTCTCTTGTGTTTACTTTTTCTTTTTAAACTTCGCTTTTCATCCATCCCCACAGACGAAAATCTGATCTGTACGCGCCAACTTCAAACAGCCGTAATATCACACCCATTGAAAATTGGTCACATGTTTATATGAACTGATTTACTCGGAATAGTCCATACATTCCTACTGAAACACACACTATATATGCATGTACGTACAATTTGTGTGTGTATGTGTGTATGTATGTGCATACGTTGTGTATATGTAATGTGGATATATGAATGCATATATGTGTGCATGTATATATGTTTTATATATATGTACGTTGTGTGTATGTAATATACGTGTGTATGTATGTACGTATGTATGCATGCATGCATGTATGGATGTATGTATGTATGTACGTATGTATGTATGTATGTACGTATGTATGTCTGTATGTATGTATGCATGTATGGATGTATATATGTATGTGTGTATGTATGTACGTATGTATGTATGTATGTATTATATGTATGTGTGTATGTATGTACGTTGTGTGTATGTAATATACGTGTGTATGTATGTATGTATGTATGTATGTATGTATGTATGTATATATGTATGTATTTATGTATGTATGTATGCATGCATGCATGCATGTATGGATGTATGTATGTGTGTATGTATGTATGTACGTATGTATGTATGTATGTACGTACGTACGTATGTATGTATGTATGTACGTATGTATATGTATGTATGTATGTATGTATGTATGTACGTATGTATATGTATGTATGTATTATATGTATGTGTGTATGTATCTACGTTGTGTGTATGTAATATACGTGTGTATGTATGTTTGTATGTATGTATATATGTATGTAGGTACGTACGTATGTATGTATGTATCTAAGTATGTATGTATGCGTGCATGTGTGTATGCGTGTATGTGTGTGCGTGTGTGTGTATGTATGTATGTATGAATGTATGTATTTAATATATGTACGTATTATTTATGTAATGTATGTATTATGTATGTACGTATGTACGCAAGTATGTATGATGTACGTATGTATGTATGTATGTATGTATGTACGTATGTATGTATGGTGTATGTATGTAATATATCTGTATTTCTCCCAGCAGTTACATTTCTGTAGCCTGTAAGTCAGACGCACCCCCACTTCCCACTTGCACGACACTGTTAATATTCAACCCATCCCAGTCGTTATCCACCGACTCACAGCCCTGTTTTCTGCTCACTGTCCTTCCCAACCCGACCCCCTGATCCAACAATTCGGCATTTACACTCTAGCCGACATTAACTCTACATTCACAAAATGTAAACACAAAAGGCCACAGCACATTCCGCTGTAACCAACTAACCAACTCGCCCTCAGTCGCAGTGTTTTAAAGCATTTTTTTACTGATGCTATTGATATTTATTATTTTTTTTTCGCGTTTGTTATTGTCGATATATTTAACGAAAACGGTTATGGGATCAATTTCTAGGCGCGTTCGCAAAATTGCGAAAAGCGACTATTAGCTTCTTCATGTTCGTCTGTCCGCATGGAACAACTCAACTCCCACTGGACGGATTTTCATGAAATGAGAAAATTAAGATTTTTTTAAAAATCTGACAAGCGTAACGGTGTTATACATTTGTTTTTTTTTTTTAATTTTTGTATAGTTGGTTACAACACTTGCTTCTTCAATAGGTATACCACGGGATATTTACAGAGGTTGAAATACGGAGGATTAAAGCTGATGCAGAATTAGACAAACTGATAAAACATAAAAATATAGTCAATCATATTAAAGCTCAAAGACTATGCTGGTTTAAGTCACGTACACAGAATGCCAGATACCAGAACAGTTAAGAAGATATTTAAATGGAATCCCCTAACCAAAAGTTCACAAGGAAGACCCAAGTATAGATGGGAGGACATCAAACAGGATATTTGACAAATGAAGGTTAAAAATTGGATAACCTGCGTCCAGGATCGAGGGAAAAGGAAAGATGCCGTTGAGAAGGCCACAATTTTCAACCACTAAAGGAAGTTCAGTGCCTGAAGAAGAACAAGATTTGCAGAGGTTGAACACAGATTAAAATTAATATACCATATTGCCTTTGAAGATCTAGTCAATAATTTATTCAGTGCGTTGTTACGGAGTTGTTACGGTGTTTGACTGCCTTTCAGTTGCTTTTGAAGGGCGTGGAAGATGTTTTTGAGGAAGCTTGTGACGCCGACGGTATTTACATGTGATACTTCAGAACCAGAGGTGGGGGAAGAGTTTGAAGAACTGTTGGACGTTCACTTAAGAATAGGCTGCATTCTGTCATAAGATGGTGGGCCGTTTGTACAGCTTTTTCAGGACAGCTGCAGATTGGCGAGGGCGTCTTGTTCATTTTGTGCAGGTATGAACGGAAACTGTCGTGATTTGTTAGGAAATGTGTGAGTATGAATTTGGGCCAGAGGGGAAGGGAGAGTCTGTGGAAGATGGTGGGTATAAACAGTTTAGTGTGGGATGCATTTACGGAGTTTATATATGTTGCATTCTAAATTTTTATGTAATGCTCTTTCAGTATCTACTTTCCTCGATTTATTGGAATTGCGTCTTAAGAGATGGTAGTACTGCAGCTCGCGACTGTTTTGGCCAAGTAATCTGCCCTCTCATTGCCTTTCAGGCCTGCGTGTTCTTTGACCCAGCGGAAGGTGATCGAAGTACAGTTCCTTAGTTCAATTATTTTCAATCTGGTGACAACGGCTAAAGGATGTGTTGTGTGCTTGTTTGCAATGGCATGTGGTGCTGCTTTAGAGTCAACGTTCATTGCGTAGGAGGAGGCTTTCTGCCGTTGGCTTATGTATGAAGACCTATATACATTTTTTATCATATCTCCCCCATTTCTTCTTAGAATGTGAAATGTCTGAAAAAAAAATAATTCGTAAAGAAAACCCCCCAAAAGCACATTTTATTTGCACCACATTTTTTTTTTCTTTTCGAAAATTATGTCGTTGTGAGATAAAGTAGAAGAATCTTGTAGAGTCAGGCAGGCCACTGATGACAAAATGGCTTATGACCATTGCATGCTGGATAATTAAGACTACAAATACACACACTCTACTATGTAATACTCATTGCTTTTCCACTTCAACAATGTTTGCACGAACGCGCCTCAATATTACATTGTACGCACGTTGCCTGCCTTGTGTCTTTTGTCTTCAAATATGCTTGACGTGTTTTCTTCGCAATACATCTTTTGAAGAACACAAACATGTGTGTGAATTTATCGGCAAACGGTTACTGCCACAGGGCACGGCCGGTACAACTGTAACTCTACAGGACTTAAGCTGCGTTCGTCTCCTATCATTTTCCGTTAATACTCATTTAATTGTCCCGCACACTGTAATTTATTGCGGACGTGATTTTTATAATTGCAGCTTCATCACATTTTAACTAGCTGAAATGTTAGACTTGTTCAATATGGAGGCCATAGATCATAGTCTTCGTTATTATGGGTCCTTTACCTTTGAGGGGTATTTATTCAGTTTTATTGATCAAGATTTTTTTTTGTGTGCACAACTTGAATTTTACTTAATTCCTATATGTCTCTGTGGGGTTCAATTTTGGGGTTCGCTGGAATTCATGGTTTATTTAATTATTCCACACTCTTAGGGTTGTTACACATATAACTATATGTATAATATATGACCGGCCAAATCTCACAGTTAGTAGCACTGACTCGTCTCTTAGAATATTACGTTTTGTGGTCACAGGAAATGTTAAGCTATAGGTCTACCGACTAGATGAAAAGAACGATAATCGAGGTTAGGCCGCTTCAGGTTTATTACCACATCTATTTAAGTCACGTAATTTTAATGATCACATCTAAATCTGTTGTGTCTGACACTGCAAGAATATTTTATCAAACAGCTGTTTATTACCGTCCCAGTCTTTTCTTTTAACTTGCTCGCATCTTTCTCTCTCAGCCAAAAATTGTCCCCGAACCCAGCCTGGGCTGGCTTCACGGCCATATCCCTGATCAAGCATCAACAGCTGTCCGGTTGATGTGTGCCGAAAGCTTCAGGGGGTGTTTTTATTTACAGTGGGTCAGAAAGGCGATAAGGTCGCAACCCTTAGCTAAGGGTAGGCAGAATCCCTCCGTGTGACAAAGAGTCATAAAATTAACAACGTAGACGTCCGCGCCCTCTCAATGTACCAAAATATTTTACACGTACTGTAATTCTTATTGCTCAAAAGTCCTCAATTTTTACTTATTATATACTTAATTCCTCGGAATCTAATTTTGCCTGTCCCTCCGCGGAGCATATCTGTGATCGGGTTTCGAACCAGGATCATCGGTGACAGCATGTATAACAAAGTATTAAACAATACATTTGTTAGGCACTTTGTATAATTAAAATATCTTTTTTTTTCCTGATAATTATGCAAGTTGACAGTGTTATAGTTTCCATTATACAAATTTTGTTGCTCTCAATAGGATGTCTACAGTATCTTCCTTCCTATTTCACACATTACCCGAAACTGTGTTTCGGGTATTTCCCTCAAAGACTATCTTATTTTTCTATAAAGACATTACCAAACCATATTTTCTTCTCTCTAAGCTCTCTAGTTCATTATAACAACACTATCTACACACGAACGGCCTCTTAGGCATCTACGTTCCTCTTTCCCTTTACAAGCAAGTCTTCGATAACTGGTTTCGTTTTTCATTCAATAACTGGTGGTCTAGAGGTAGCGTGCTGACCTTTGGTACCCAAGTTCGCGGGTTCAAACCCGGCCGAAGCCGTCGGATTTTTAGGGCGAAAAAATCCTCAGCCTTCCTTCGGAGGGGAAGTAAAGCTGTCGGTCCCATGTCGTAGATTTACGGCATGTAAAAGATCCCTAAATTTACGTGGAAGTCGGAATTTAGGCAAAATTACTACCGGACATCTTTGTCGCCCACAGTTCCACCTTTCGCTACTACGATCTCTTGTGTCGCTGAGGACGCAGAGGCACGTGGTGGCGAAAATGGGAACGTCTAAAGGCGGGGGAAAGCAATGGCAAACTATCCCCAAGAACTTGCCTAGGATGCAGTGTGCCAAGAGCCACATCGGTTCCATAACCGGGCTCTGGTTCCTGTCGGACCAGCCTGTAGGGCTGAATACTAATGAATGAATGAACCCGAAATTAATTATACTTTATGCAGACATAACGCCGATTCCGGTGGCCGCGCGGTCTAAGGCGTGAGTCTACTGCCCCTCGCTTTTTGCGACTGGGTTTCGAATCCCGCAGGAGGCGTGGGTGTCTGTCTGTGTTGCCAGGTAGAGATCTCTGCCACGAGCTTATCACTCGTCCAGAGGAGTCCTACCGAGTGTGATCAAGTAAAACAATGACCATCTACACCTACAGTGAGTAGATAGAAGAGATCACAACAAGAAAGAAAAGAAGATACTGGTTACAAAATTGTATCTAGCCAACTAGGATGCATCTGACAAAGTGCAAAGGAACATAACGTGAATTAGGAAATTATTACTAGAATTGCATTAGGCAAAAAAAGGGGGGGGGGAGCACAGAACATAGTAAAGGAAAGAAGACAGTACCAGAAAAAGTGGCTACAACATGTACTGAGGATGGACACAAACTTACTTACTTACTTACTTACTTACTTACTTATTCTATGGTGCAGAGTCCATCTTGAGCAGCTAACTGGTTTACAGCTAGTCAAGAAATTCCCCGCATTTCACGGAACCCGAAGGTCATTACCGCACTCACAAGCGTCCGTCACCTGACCCTATCCTGGGCCAGCCCAATCCAGTCCATATACCCACATCCCACCTCCTGGAGATACATCGTAATATTATCCACCAATCTACGCCTAGGTCTCCCCAGTGGTCTCTTTCCCTCCGGTTTCTCCACCAAGACCCTATACACCACCCTCTCCTCGCCCATACGCGCCACATGCCCAGCCCATCTCATTCTTCTCGATTTTATCACCCGCACAATATTGGGTGAGGAGTACAGATCATTTAGCTCCTCGTTATGCAATCTCCTCCATT
>Ga0131853_10014127_pt1 | contig 14633 bp, 9 predicted proteins | sample TergutLab28metaG_FD_92764 | JGI IMG/M metagenome (GOLD analysis project Ga0131853, IMG submission 92764) | Labiotermes labralis P1 segment gut microbial communities from Petit-Saut dam, French Guiana - Lab288 P1 (version 2) (version 2) | ecosystem: Host-associated > Arthropoda: Insects >... | reverse complement strand
TGGTGTAAATGCTACTAATTTTCTTCGCTGTAGTCTTGTCATCACGCTTATCATTGCTCTGCATATTCTACATGCAGCTTGTACTCTTTAATTTCATTGGCATGGTGGATGAACATGTTTCTCATTCCCTACCTTCCTTAAACAAATGAGATTGGTTGGACGATATTTAACATGAATGAACACATGTAGTTAACTGAGTTCAAAGGATTGTATAAAAAATAAAGATACTTTATACTGCTTCTAGTGAGGTTCTAAGTAATGTCTTTTCATATGTCCATTTCATTGAAGGTTATCACAAAAGTCTACAGACTCAGATGTGGAATATATTTATTTATTTATTGCTAAGAGGCAAGCAACAGTGCTGAGGAAGATATTTGGGTGGAAGAGGGATGAGGTAACAATGGGGTGGAGAAAACTGCATTATGAGGAGCTTTATGATATGTACTCCTCACCAAATATTACCCAGGTGATCGTATGAAGAAAAATGAGATGGGTGGGGTATGAGTCACATATGGGAGAGAGGAGATGTGCTTACAGGGTTTTGGTGGGATAATACAATGGAAAGAGGACACCTGGAAGATCTAGGCATAGATGGGGAGATAATATGGTTCTTCAGGGAGTTGGATTGGGAGGGGGGCATGGTCTGGATTGATCTGGCTCAGGAGAGGGAGTAGTACTGGGCACTTATGAAAGTGGTAATGAATGTATGGGTTCCATTTGACTAGCTGAGGACCTATTAGTTTCTCAAGAAGGGCTCTGCTGCATGGAGTTAGCCAAAAGGCAAGCAGGATGCTTGGATTTCCATGAGGTCTGTATTCACTCTTGCTTATCCTGTGAGCATGTTGAAAGTCATATGCTGTTACGGACTGTGATGGGCATTCAGGATGCATAAAGAGGTTCTGTGTAAATGCAGATTTAGAATTTTTCACAAAAAAATACATGGGGGGGGGGACCAATTAGAATTTGAGGTTTTGATGATGGTGTGGTTTATGAATCCGTTATTCTGGGATATGATTTTTCATTCAGTATGCAGTTCCCATTGTTTCAAAGGATCATACTTGCATCATCATCTTCATGGATCTAGATGTCTGAGAAGAGTGCCAGGCAGGACTGGGAAGTAAAATGCATGTGAGTAGATAATGGCCACTTGTGGCTGGCTGGGAAGTTAATGGACCTATTGGGGAGGCATGGGTGGAGTCATTTGTGAAAAATTGGCTTGGATGGGGCTGGAATAGAGGTGCAGTTTAGGGGCCATCACCCACACAAAGAGACAGCCACCAAGTGGCCAGGATGAGATGAGAGGTGATGTAGATAAGGCATTCATCTGTATGGACTACAAAGCCAAATGGGAAACATACCTTAGTTGCTTTCCTGCCACATGTCCATACAGACCATGGCATTAGCAGGTTGCTTCCAGGCATACATCTGCAGGGTTGGCCTGCCACACAGGGGGAAATCCATCTCCCCCATCCTGTTCAGGTATAGCTTGGGACTGATGAACCTGGGTGTATACAGCCTCCCCTGCAAATATGGCCAGGTCTACATCACATGGACTGACTTGTCTATTCGCACTAAGGTGAAAGATACGCTGGTGTATCAGGCTCAGAAAATCCAACAAGTTGGTGGTGGCTGAGAAAAATTCATTTATGACCATCACATCCAATTCCAGGATACCAGAATTCTATCCATCAAACTCAAGCTATACAGACCAACTCATCAGTAACAATTTTGATATGTGTTGGACCATGCATCATCGTGATAACAAAAGAATAAGAACCAACTAGGTGCTACTTATTATCTTATTGTACTTCTTATAGACTCAACATGTTTCGGGCACCAGTATGTGCTACTTATTATTTTGTTGTACTTCTTATAGGCCAACATGTTTCAGGCACTACTATGCCCATCATCAGGAGCTCACGACTATAATGTTGATTACCACATTGGTCGTTTTGTTCTTGGGTTGCTGTAGGTTGGAGGTTAGGTTCGGGTAGGTTGGAGTAGTGTCCGCACTGCAGGCTAAAGCACAACTCAGTCGTGCTATAGCCTGCAGCCCGGACACTACTCCAGCCTACCCGCACCTAACCTCCAACCTACAGCAAACCAAGAATGAAACGACCAATGTGGTAATCAACATTATAGTCATGAACTCCAGATGATTGGAATAGTAGTGCCCAAAACATGTTCAGCCTATATGAAGTACAAAAAAATAATAAGTAGCATCTAGTTGGTTCTTATTCTTCAGTTATCATCAGTGACAAGATTGAGATGGAGCTCAAGCTGAACAACACGAGCAGGGTGGTTGGCCTGATATAAAGCAGAACACGGAAACTGCTTATTTACTCCAACTGTGTGGGAGGGAACCCATCTGCCCCTGCTTATTTGTTCCCTCAGAGTGTAGGAGGGACCCCATCCACTCCAAGTGGTTGATATGGTCACAGTTCTTTTCAGAACCAACTCTCTTACACATTGCACAGTGACTTGGTGGATACAGCACAGTACCCACCAAGTCTAGCACACCAGCCTTCTGCACCTCACCTCTACTGATTCCAGTATTAGCCCCTTTCAGGGCCCCACAAGACACTGCTCTGGTTATTTCCCTCAGCTCCCTGGCACCCCTGTAGCCGGTGCTCAGTTAGTGGCTGGCCCTGAACCATACACCCAAACACAGAATGGAATACTTCAAAGTTCATACACTCAAAGAATTTCTTGTCACTTCCTAGTGATCTGGTGCTTAAGTACCTGTCTTGAGCTGGTGACAGACCCTTAATTGCATCTCTATCTCTGTTACTTCAAGGCCAGTGCTTTACAACTAGCCCTACCTGCACCTCCCGGACACTTCCATTTAGCTTCTCAGCCAGCAATAACTAGCCACCTTCTACCCACATATATTCTGGCTCCCAGTCCTGCCTGGCACCCTACTTGGGCATCCAGACCCCTGAAATATGATGAAGTCTTCTGTTAACTGCATAAATCTGTTCCTGTTTGTAACTTCTGCTTGGAAAGTGGTAATATTAACATAGTGCCATTCTACAGAAATTCTGTATAAATCCATTTTTATTTTTTTAAATGTATGTACATGCATAATATTCACAATAAACATACATCAGTAACAACTACTGAATTAAGTTTACTTCATGTACATTCATGTATTTAGTCATATTTTAACACTACTAATTATGTGAAATTTGCCAGAGATGTAATTCATACGTTACTTGCTTCCTTTAAAGTAAAATGCAGCACAGTGTAAATTAAGGGGTCAGTAACAAATATTGAAATCTATGAATGATTACATTGTAAGTCACTAGTAAATCACTACATATTAATTTCTGTTATGCTCCTAACACCTAGAACTATGTACTCTGCGTGAACATTTCCTAATAATTATTTTACAACATCAGTGATGTCCATGAGTATGGTCACTGGGAGAGACCTTTTCCCACACCTTTTCAATTGCAATTGTAACTAGAAACGCTGCAAATCCCCACTGAATTCCACGCATAAAGGCTAGCCTTGCTCTGTAGGCCTCAGTTTTGAAACCAGGATGATACCGCCAAGCTTCATTCCTACACAAACAAAATATGCATTGAAGAATCAGCAATCATAATACTTACACGCAACAGGGTTACACTTCATTGTGCTGAACTACAAAGTTGCAGGTTGAAAGATGCATTGGTTAACATGCCAAAAGTGTTTCTAGCCTTGTAGTGAGTTTGTCTTAACATCTTCAAACAACTATGATAAAATAAAAGATGTTAAAGCAATTTTATTAATATAAATGAACAAAGTATATATATAGTACTTTTTATGTACTTTTTGTTGGTGTACATTAATAAAACTGACATACAGTACACAGTAAAACATGCAATATTTCAATATGTTAAACGAACTTATGTGTAAAAGAAAGTTTGTGAAGCAGTGTATTTAGTGATGTTGTAAATCATTAAGATTATATAATATGAATGGTAGAGGGATGAAATATGAGTATGGAGCATTGGTGGAATGAAAATATGAGGAAAAACTTAAATACTTGCAGAAAAACCTGTCCAAGTGCCCTTTAGTCCACCACAGATTTCATATGGACTGCCAATGGAACAAATCGAAGCCTCCTCCATGACAGGCTGTGACTAACAGCCTGAGGCATAGTGTGGCCTGAATGAGGTAGGAATCCACAGTGCGTATTCTATCTGATAATTCTGTTCACCACCACTGCTATTCTGTCACATATGTGGGTGGTCAGCTGAGAGGACTGCACTTAATATGACAAGTGAACCAAAAGGAAGTGACATACAATGTTTTTCTAATAAAATACACTGACATTACATAACTTTCTCAAGGGTTGTGCAAAATACAGCTAGCAACACAGTATCAGGCAGGACTGGTTTGATTTATTGCACAGCTGCTTAGTAGATGTGTAAAATGCCTCATGCACACCTCATCGGTGAGAAATTACAGTATTACACACTCGAAGTTACTCAAAAGTAATAAAACCTCTATAACCATGGACCCCAAACACAAGTGCAACATCTAGCAGCCAATTTCTGTAGTATGCAAAATCGACAGGAACCAAAAAATGACAATGGACAAACCGGAGCCAAGGATCCTTCAACCCCTTCTGCGCCAGAGCTCTTTGTACTTTTAACAACTTCGAACAGTCTTCAACCTTGTAAATTCTATAATCAGGTACTTCTAATTTGTGGTGATGTCCATATTCACCTCCCATGTTTTCTGAAATTAAAAGTAGTTATTAATTATACTGTGCTGTATAAGGTAAAAACCAACTAAAAGTATTTACTGTATAGTCTTACTGGTATTTTCGTCGTCGCGAAAATATCACACACAACACAATCGTCTTTCAACCCAAGCAATGAACAAAACACTATCGTAATCTCGCAATATTATCAACTTACGCCAACATAATTGTGTTCCATTCCACCAACAATCCATAATTTTCATGTCTATTATGGAACCTGTAAAGAATTTACGTTAAACTGTATATGCACTGACGACATGTGTGATAAGTTGACATTTGTATAAGATGCCTATTAATTACAGTGTTATAATAAGCTGTTCATACTGCTGTTTCAAGCGACCGAAGTTTCATTTAATGGTTGCTTTCCTAGAACATATGCAAAGATTATAAGTAGAAAGAGTGCGTATTAAATTCTGTGTTATAACCTAAAGGAAGTACGGTATTTGCAGGTATTATGAGGTAGATAAAATTCTTATACATCCAAAGAGAATACCACTGTTATTTAATATTCATTTCATTTGTCGTGCTTGTAATCAGGTTTTTATACAGTTGTATGCATGTCTGTATGGAGCCATTGGTGTGTCTTCAAGATACTCTTTGGTTACATGCGCATGAACGACAATTTGTGTAGTGCATATTTTGTTTTCAGATAACAAATAGGAGACAAAGGAAGACTGCGTTGTTGTTGTGTGTTGCGTATGTGCTTGAGTGCTACACTATACTGTGATTTCAAAAATGACATTTATTTCATAGTACGAAGTGTTTGTGATCAACGAAGGGTCTGTAACTAGTGTTTCTGGTATTCATAATGAAACTGAACTGTTTATTGTTATTTTTTGTGTTGGCAGCTTTATGTTTCATTGCACTTGGCGGACATGGGGTAGAAGAAACAATCAACCCTGGTGAGTGAAATAGAGCGCAGCGTTTGTTTAAAACGCGAAGTAATTTATTGTTGCAACCTATATGCCTTCGTATCGTTATATGGCCGACTAATTGTATCCAACCATCTCCACCCAAAATTTAGTATAGTTAATTGTAATGACTTTTGGTGGCTTGCTATTTAATTTAGGCCCACCTCCCCCCAAAACATTTATGATTGTAGACAGAATTCTGTTATGAATGATATAGGAATGTTGATAGTGAATTAGCGTGATGGAAAATTTCGATTTCGTACTAATGCAGCGTGCGTACGTAAGTATGAATGGGGAATGAACTACAGGCGCTTTAGGACGCACTGTATGAAGTGAGAGTGACCTAGTATAAAGGGATATCCCAAAACAACGTCGGTTTTCCTGGCGACCTTGGGGTAGTGTATAATAAATGTTCAAAATAAGGTTTACATATATGTTTGATTTATTCGGCTTCTCACTGGAGCTGCCTCCCACATTTAGGTTTCATTCACTGTGGTTTTCGGGTAATATCTACAGCTTTTTTCAAGGTAACTGTACATCATTCTGCAAATATGTGTTTGAAAAGGAAAATTTCTTGTCAAGGACCCGTATTTTGCATTGAAGATTGTCCCTGCTTATCCACCACAATCTTTTGTCTCATGCAGCTTCAAGTGCATGCGTACTTTTTTTGTGTTTTATATAGCGACGCTGTCAGTATCTAGTCTTATGTAGCTTTGTGAATGGAATTAATATGGGTATGGAGCATCAGTGGATTGGTATTTGCAGGGTAGAGCCAAAGTACTCGGAAGGAAACCCGTTTCTAGTAGCTTTTTTTCCTACCACAAGTCCCATTTTGATAGGCCAGGTATCGCAACCAGGCCTCGGTGGAGGGGAAATCGGCAACTAATGGCCTGAACAGTGGCACAGTCTGCTGCATACATATGGATATCAGAGTTAGAATGACTGGTGGATGTGGAATAAGTCATAAAATACCAACAATAAGTGTAAAATTCAAAATTGCATGAAGTCATATGTGCGCTCAATTCTTATTTATACGGTACAGCAGATAGGTGAGACATTAGGTGTTAATGTCCGAACATTATCTTTAAAATGATTGTCAGTCGTTATTGAACAGTAATAACTCATCAGCTGAGTAAGAGGGGAGTGTAATGTGATTTTAATGTGTATATAGTGATATTTGCTGGTCAAAGATTTCTCCTTATTCTGTCCAGAGATGCTGAACTGTGTAAACATTACAATGCATCCAAGATGAAGCTGGGCTGTGAACAGTGTCTTTAAGGATCTGCACCATGACAGCAGTTAAGCCTCTGCTGAGCTAGTTAGTTTGAATATGGACCATGTGTGTGATTAAGGGGACGTGTAACCAGTGGTTTCTTTTCCCATAACATGTTTCAGTTTGATAGAACTCAGTCCCATATTTGAAGCACTTCTTAATTTTTCTCGAAAAGGTACAAAGATAATTTAGCAAGATGCGGAGTACAGTAGACAGAGTTCTTTGTCTGTCAAACATTTATTTGACCAATTAATTTAGAGACTGAAGTGTATACAACCATACTGACAGGTCCAGATTTGAGAATTAAAAAACTTTGAAGAAGGGTTGAAATGTTACGGATGTACAGGTATCAGTTTGATTCCATCTGAACTAATCAAATAGGAGATAGGATACCTTACAGATATAAATAGACGTGTTGGCTGTTTTGGAATGAAGAACAGTTGCCGCAGCAACAAAGAGAATGAGTTACTGTCTATATTTATAATCAGATTATCCTTTGTCATGGTGAATATTATTTCATAAATAACTGGCAATCATCATGGTGGATTATGTTGCAGTATTTGCATATATATGAGGGGCAACATTTTTATATCTTCTCAAAAGTTCCAGACCATCTCAGGGGTCTACCCGGCCTCATATTCTTTTGGTACCAGGGATAAGCAGCAGGGGTGTGAAGCTGACTGTTCACCTCCATTTAGGACCGACCGCTATGTATGAGTGGAGCAATATCTCCACTCCCCCATGTACCTTGGTGGAATATACAGGGACAACTTCACTTTACTTGTGTGCATAGAATTACCATATCCTATGCATTTGGCGCATGGTAGTAAAATGGAGCACTACGTTGGCTTTTTCATGCTTTTTGTAAAGGAAAAAAGGCTATGAATCAGGAAACAGGTACTGTGTCCTTTCGGTGGAAAGTGTGTGTCTGAGGATTCTTTCGGACCATATGATGCCTATAGTGCGTTCGAGTCTATAAGGGATTAAATGAATGCGTTTAGTAATGTCAGAACGATGGGTTTCTGCACAAACGCAACGAATCTCCGTCATACAGTCCAGCATACGAGATAACCCGGGAGTGGATAAGACGACCTAATGAGGAGCCTTATGGTCTGTACTCCTCCCTCACCCAGTGTTATTTGGGTGATCATATCAAGAAAAGTGAGGTGGGTGGGGCATGTAGTACTTATGGGGGAGAGAAGAGGTGCATACAAGATTTTGGTGGCGATACCTGAGGCCAGGAGACTACTTGGAAGATCTACGTGTAGATGGGAGAATAATATTAAAATGGATCTTCAGGAAGTGGGATGTTGGGCATGGACTGGATTGATCTGGCTCAGGATAGGGACGGGTGGCAGTCTCTTGGGAATGCGATAATGAAACTTTTGGCTCCATAAAATGCAGGGAATTTGTCGACTAGCCGAGGCCCTGTTGTTTTCTCAGTTGCAAGCAAGCGTATTTTGTCGTCACTTTTCACGTAACTTTGTACTTAATTTGACCTGATATTCCAAGAAGCTCGAAATTAAGAGCGATTCAGCATTATATCCGCCACGTTTTTCTTCAGTAAGTTTCAACCCTTTCTTTGTAAAAGAACAGTCTAACTTCAAATGATGCGTGGGTTGTAAGGCCAGAGGAGTCTCTTGACGGAGAGATCAATAAGGGTTGTTCTGAAATAAGAAATTCCAAGAATTTTTTTTATCTTCGCGTTTTGTTGCTAGTAGTGTACGTTGTGGGCGGCCATGGCCCATTTGAATAGTACAGAAAACCGCATATGTTTGTTAGATGCAGATGTTTGTAGATCAGCCAGCACAGACAGTTTTGTAGGTGTCTTGTGGGATGTTCACTGTGTTGGCCAGTAAATAGCAATGAGGCGTTGTGAAGTGTACGCCAGCACAGACCGCGCAACATCCCAGACTACCTCAACATTGAGCCACACCGACTCGCCGTCAGAGCCTGATCTCCCAGTTTCATTCTAGCGCAATGTGTACTGTATATGCGTTCTCGAGAAATAGTACATTAATCAACACGTACGAAGCAGCTCTCCTTGTGTGCAGACGTAAGGGTTAGTAGCCGTCAGTCACAACTAACTCTGCAGCCATTGAGGCGGGACATCACTGACCCTGATCTACACCCCCATCTGGACGTACTAATACACTGTTTTTTATCACTGCCGTTTAACGTATCATTGCTTTATACGGATATAATACAATTTCAAATTTAATGGTTTCGCCTTATACACTATTTGTGTGATACTTGAAAGTTGAGAATTCAACTGTATACATGGATAATGTAAAATAATATAAGGTGATTGCATAATAATTTTTGTTTGGCACCCTGTCGGCCTGATAATGGCGCCTTGTAAATGAGCCGAAACATGTTGCAGTAAAGCCATACAACAACACATAAAAACCGTCAGTAGTGACCGACAGCTGCTATCCTTACATATGTACGTGGTCTGTCCCAAAAGTAATGAGAATGATTTTTTTGCGCAGCGCATAAGGGCCAGGAAAGGAAAGTGGAGGTTGAGGAAGGTGGAGAGGGAACCGAGGTATGAAGTTTGACCTTGCTCAGTTGAGTCCGCGCCTTTGTAGCAGTCGGTACATTAGCAAAATGCATAGTACTTTTTGTGTCTTGTCATAGGCGAAAATGCAGAGGAGTCTGGAGCAGCATTATGCGATTAATTTCTGTGCTAAACTCGGAAAATCTGGTTCCGAAACATTGCAGTTGTTGAGGACAGCTTATGGGGATGCTGTTTTGTCTTCAGCCTAAGTCTTCAGGTGGCACAAGGTGTTCAAGGACTGAAGGGAGAGCAATGAGGACGAACAGTGCGCAGGGCGTCCTTCAACTTCAAGAAATGAGAACAATGTGGCTCGTGTGAAGGCTCTTCTGGATAGGGACCGATGTTTGAATGTGTGGTTAATCGCAGAGGACGTAGGACTACCAAAAACAGATGTCCGAATCATTACAGAAGATCTGCACATGAGAAAAATTTGTGCGAAACTGGTCCTGAAGAATGTCTGATGTGTAGGAATTTTTGGCTCAAAATAATATCAAAACACTTCCCCATCCACCGTACAGCCCTGACTTGGCTCCGTGCAATTTCTTTTTATTCCCCAAGCTCAAAAGCCACTCAAAGGACATAATTTTGGGACAGTTGAAAATGTCCAGGCAGCTGCGACCAGGGCTTTGAACATCATCTCAAGTGAAGACTTCCTCCACTGCAATGAAGAGTGGCAGCGATGCTGGAATCGCTGTATTCAATCACAAGGAGCCTATTTTGAAGGAAATAAACTGTAATTGCATATATGTTCAATCATTTTTTTTAAATCATCATCGTTACTTTAGGGACAGACCTCGTATATCTTCATCACAGCAGGATATCCCTCTGTGACTATGTGTCATGTTTGCAATTGCTTTAGATGTGTATCTCAGAGTAAAGTAGATTCGGGCCCCACATTGAAGGTGGACCGGCTAAAAGTCGGAAAGGCTGTCAATTGCAGAGGACGTTGGACTTAGTTTGAAATAGTTACATTTACAGTTGACAAATAATGGTACCACCGAGAAAGACACAAAAAATGTGCAACATAGTCGGGCCTCAACACCCCTTCCAGACCGCCAGCACTGACTCTGCAAATGTGGAAGGATGATCATATCAAGGACGCTGTGGGCTAGGTTTTGGTAGGATAAACTGCAAGTAAAAGACAACTTGAAAGATGGAGCTTGGCAGATAATATTAAAACTGATCTTGAGGAAATAGGATGCGAGGTTGTGGACTGCATTCATCTGGCTCAGGAATGGGATCTCAGGTGGGCTGTTAGTCAACATGGTAATGAACTTCTGGATTACATAAAGTGAGGGGAATTTTATGGTTGCCCGTTCAAGTATTAGCCTCTCAACAAGGGCTCTGTTGCCTGGACTTATTTCTTCAGCACCTCATCGCATAATGCACAAGATAGGAAGTGTAGGTTCATCGTAACAGTGTAGCGCGTTCGCGTAATGTTTATTCCTCTTCTGCTGTCCTAACAGCCCGATACCATTTCGCTGGCCGACAGCGCTTTTGTGGCGATTTATTATCACCGGCAACAATGAAACGTACTTCGGTAGACATGCAAAGAGCCTGACATTTTTGCCCAATTTTAACCAAATTTGGAGTTTCTCGACAGATCAGATTTCATGGAAAACCGTCCAGTGGGAGCCGTGCTGATACTTGCGGACGGACTGACGTCATACTTTTCACAGACTTTGAGAAGGCGCCGATAATTGATAGATAAACAGGTTTGGCGTTGGTGAGAGACGGTAGCGTAGAGTAAAAATAATGATTGACGGGAAGAGAGGGGTTTTGATGAAGGCTGTTAGTTCTTGTACGAACATTTACCTTCTAGGGCCAATGGACAAGAGAGCCGGTTTCCAGCCGGCATTGAACCGCTGCCTTCCGAGTATGTCAGATGCGTTGCCTGGTGTCAGGACAAAACGGTGGTGTTGCCACTGCTGTTTAGAATCCGAAAGAGGTAGAAGACCGCTTATTCTTTACCTCGGCATTAGATTGAAGTGAGTGGTCATCTTCACACCCCGGCTACTTTAAACCGCTAGAGAAAACCCCAGTACCCACTGAATTGGAGGCTGGGTGGGCTCCATAGTGGGTCTGGACTTTTGGAGAATATGAAAATCTCTTGCCTGTAACGGGTTCCGAGCCCCAGATCTTCCAGTCCGTGACAGAGTAACTGCCCCGACCACACTATTCCGAATTCTTAAATATTCCTTTTCCTAAGGGAAACGTGTTTTCTCTTTTATTATTGGTAGGAGTTTGTTACAAGAGGGAATAATTTTTAACAAAGATATCATTGATCGTTCTTTTGACCACAGACACATATCGGAATTTTAAATTAGTATGCGTATTTAAAGTTTTCGAGTCTTCTTTCCTGGGGTGCGCAGAGTGCTTCGTTCATTTCCCTCTTTGCTCTTTCTTCTTGTGTTTTATTTGGTGTTCTGTTACATTACAGTACTACCGTTCTATCATCTGTACGGCAAATTGGAGAAATTAGACTTTTGTACAGCCATTCGTGTTTACAAGGTCGCTTCAAGTGGATTGCTACTTCCGTATCTTCACTGCGAACGAGTGTGCCTTTCTTTACAGTTTCCCATTTGTTAGGTACTCGATTTGCAACAAGCGTACTTAAATTTATGCACAGCTGTAATCGGATATAAAACAATAAAAAATGACTCGCACGCACAAGACACAACTGGTCTGAAGTTCGTTGTAATTCATTTGAAATACTGCGTACATCTGGTACTGATCATAAACATAAGATGGCCTAACTTTTCCTTGCGAAACCGCTGCCAAGGTCGGAGTCGTTCTCCTGAGTCGACCTCAGCACTCTGTGTTTAAAGGGCGTTCATTTGGAAACACTTGGTTTCCGCGAATAGTGGTTTTGGATCCAGTTCTTCAAGGAGTACTTCGAGGACCCTTGGTAGGGATAGCCCCAAGTATCTTGCGATATCGTGTGAGCTACATCACGCACTCTCGTTCCACAGCTGCAGTTATGGTAACTTTATTCGCTGTTTGCCATTCAGACCGTGGGGTACCTGTATTTACGAGCACCGTGGATGTTTCACTTCATGTCTTACGGAGACGCTGCTCTAGTCGTCTAAAGACATTAGCGTTTGCATGACGTCTAGGTTAATGAGGTACCACGTGGACTGTTGGGGCATGTCATAGAAGTTGGAACGAAGTAATCAGCAGCCATTCTACTGAACCTTACAATAATTATAACTTGAACATATAATTACAATTTGCCGTGACATGAATCACAGTTTATTAACAGAGCAGGAAACTGAGTGAGAGCTGGTGTCTAACACTACGACACGTCGGGTTGCAAGGACATGGAGAACAAGACAAAGACTTGGCATAATTCTTTTACCTGTCATCTGGAATAAAACAATCTGATCCAGTTACTGTTTTATTGGAAGGGCAGCAAGAATTAGCATTGTGCCACAAATCACACGGTCAGTATTAAACGTTCTGTACATCATATGGATGTTAACACTGAATTAATTACCTTACTTTTCAGCTTTATACCGCTCCGCACGTATTTTTTCTCGTTGTCTTGAACCCGTTCTTTTCAAAACGTATGAGAATACGCTCGTTTCCGCTTATGCTTCCACGTAAAGTACAGTGCGCTTCAAATGCAAGACAAGACGATTTATTGGCCAGTCTGCCCGGCCTTTGCAACGAAAGGGTTTGCAGGTATTCGGACAGTTGTCGGAAGAACGTCATATTCTGACAGCGAAGCTGAAACCGAAATTACAAGGAATCTGAAACCCTTGTAGAAATGGTGCAGTAGGGGTTCTAGTGCCGAAATAAAATGGATTCTGATACCGAATCTAGCAAGCGTTCGATAACTGATCCGAAACCGATATGAAAAGGGCACTGTGAGGGTTCTGACAGCGACACACAAAGGATTCTACTGCCGAAACCAAGAGGGGTTCAGTGGGGGTTCCAAAACTCATATGAAAAGGGCACGGTGAGGGTTCTGACAGCGAAATACAAAGGATTGTAAGACCGAAACCAACAGGGGTTCAGTGGGGGTTTCGAAACTTATTTAAAAATGGCACGGTGAGAGTTCTGAGAGCCCATAATACAAGCGTTATATTAACATTCTGAAAACCATACAGAACGAGTTCCAGTAGCGAATCATACACGAATATATTACTGACGTTAGGTAAGTATCGCAGTTCCGATAAGCAGAGGTTTCAGTGATTGTTCCGAAACCTTTACGAGAGAATTTTAAGAGCGAAACCGACACCAGCAGTGCACACCACAATGGAATGTGGGGGAGCGATATCATGGCTAGGTGGGGAAATTTGTGGTCATCTTCACGCCTCAGCCACTTTAGCACCAGCGAACAAGCGCACAGTATTCACTTGGTATCATACCCAGTGAATACCGTGCGCTTGTTCACAGAGACGGTCTGGACACGCTGGGGAAACGAATGTTTTATACCTGCTGGGAATCGAACGGTTAGCCGTTCGTATGTATGCTTGCTATTATTCGGTGCATAATCTCCCGTCTTCCGGTTTTATATCCAACAATATAAAGATCTAGATATACAGAACTGCACTTTTGCCTTTTCTTTTTGTATGCGTGTGACACTTAGTTTCTCACGTTGAGGGTGTTTGAGAATGGGGTGCTGAGAATATTTGGGCCTAAGAGGGACGACATGACAGTACTATAGGGGTCGGGTTTAGCCCAGGGGAGGTAAAGATTACTACAAGAATAAAAGTACCCCCTCCACTCCCCAGGTCACGTGACTTCCTCCCCTCCAGCGGGAGATTTGAAATTGAGCAGTGATGCCAACAGTGCTGAGGGAAAAATTTCCCTCAGGAGTGAAAATTTCCCTCCGTGCGGGGTAAGAATGAAGATCGTGTTGTGGGAGTTTGGAGCAAGAGTGGTCTAAGTCGCAGAGAATGTGATTGTAATAAGTGAAAAATAATATTTAAAATGATCGGTTTTCGTCGGCGTGGGGAAAAAAAAGCAGCGGCCGTCGTCATCGGGTTGGTTGCTCCCCCGTGCAGTTGTAATAAGGTGTGAGAGCAGTGTGACCAGAAAGAAAAGAGAGAGAGAAAGATGTCATATCAACACCTCCTTTGAGTACTGTTCATTGTCGCCCATACTTCAGTAGTTTGTTTTAAACTGTCA
>Ga0131853_10014125_pt1 | contig 14634 bp, 12 predicted proteins | sample TergutLab28metaG_FD_92764 | JGI IMG/M metagenome (GOLD analysis project Ga0131853, IMG submission 92764) | Labiotermes labralis P1 segment gut microbial communities from Petit-Saut dam, French Guiana - Lab288 P1 (version 2) (version 2) | ecosystem: Host-associated > Arthropoda: Insects >... | reverse complement strand
TGTGCTGTGGCTACAGATTGAGCAATAACATTATTTAAGTCCTCTGCCGTCCGTCCACCGTTTACCATAATAGCAGGGCGGGTTTCATTATAATTGCTTACCCAAAAGGTTGTGCCGTCAACCAAAGCCCTTGCTTGGTTTATCGCCATTTCATTGCCTGTGAAGTTATGGTTGGCGTTGTTAGCCATAGCAACAGCTACTCTTGTTACATATGCCCACCACATTAAATCTTCGTTATCGTCAACATGGGGACTGTCTTGTGAAAAGTAAGGGTTGGTTGGAAATCCGTAACGTAAAACGGTATTGTAACTCGCCGCCGCTTGCCCAACCAGTTCATAGACAGCCGCAGGGTTTTCGGGACCTCGTAATTGCGGGTCTGCACAAAAGGCTTCGTAATGTATACCGTCAATCTCAACGACATAACGCTGTGCGCTTACCCTGTTTCCGTTCATAAAGACATCAGGCTCTCTTGCAAACGAGCCAGTCACCGCTAAGATTCTTTCAACATTCGGCATACTGCCGCTTGCCGTAGCTTCTATTCCGGCTGAAAAGGGCATGACAGGAGTGTTTACCGTAACGATATTTTCAATCCGTTTATCGTCAAGATAAATGCGTTCACCGTCCAGGTACATAAATCCTGGTGGTGTTACTGTTGGTGATTCGGCTTGCTCTTGCGCCAATATATTCATAGGCGCAACACCAAAAGCGGTTACTAAGGCCAGGAATAAAGCCATGATTGGCTTAAATTTTCCGGCTGTGGGTGAGGTTATCCTTTTCAGAATACTCATTCATTTCCTCCTTTAATTTTCATAATAAAATGGAGCAGATATTTGATTTATCTGCCCCATTTTGGGTTTTGATTAAATTAATTTTTGTTGTTTATTTTTTACTGCTTGTTAAATCTTTCAGCTACGCTCCAAACTTTGCTGTAGTAGTGTGTATTGTTCCTACGCCTACGGTTAGGAAGGATTCCCCTAAGATAGCCGCTCTGTGTGCGGGGGAGTTCATCCATGACTGCACAAGTTCCTGTGGAGTACGCCCACCGCCGCCTATGTTTTCCTGCACTCCCCATACATGTTCCTGGATATTCTCATGGCCGAACATCGTAGCCCTGTAGATACCTCTGCCGTGATGGGGGCTTCTGTGGCTAAAGAAACGCAAGTCAGTCATTTGCTGGCTGTGGAACCGTGCCGCCAACACTAAGTTTGGGTTTATTGCGAGGGGGTTAAGGTTGTGGTTTTCACGCTCGATATTGATTAGCTTTACCACTTCCAGTTCAAAAGCGTTCACGCCGCCAAGTTCCCAATATTCCTCTATCCAAGCCAGCAACTCTGATTCTGTTATGCGCCTGTCGGCAAGGGTTGTACGGCTTCTTGTTTCGGTTGTATCGGGGGCAAGGGCTATGAGTTCCAAAATCTGCTCATTTGTCAGCATAGTTGGTGCGTCCCTTTGAATGATTATTGCATCTTTGGGATAACCCTCTGTTGTAAGGGTGTTTGCGGAGATTGGCTGTAAACTTACTCCAATAACCATTGCTGCCGTCAGGACTGCTACTATAATTCTCTTTGTTTTCATAACGCCGCCTCCTTAAATGTGATTGATTTGATTGATATTCAAGTGAACATCTTCTCACCTTAATTGTAGCGCACCTGCGAATAAAGCGCAGCCCCTTTTTCCAATTTAACGAAAATAATTTCGTGAAATTGCATGACTTATTCGGCAAGTATATCAGCAAATGTATACTTGCCAAGGTTAGATAAAGACCAAAAAAGCAATGTCTTGATTACGCCCGACTTGCTCATTTTTTCTGACTCCATAAGGCTGGTAAGCATATCAAGCATATCCTGTGTTATGCGGGTGTCGAGCCGATTTACTGACTGGCTGCCGTAACTAAAGTTCTGCTCGGCGGCTATTTTAGACAACTCGCTGCGTTCTGAAAAACGCAACCCAAACCACAAGAGCATACGCACGGTTGCTGCTTTTTCAATCTTTAGGGCTTCTGATACTTCGTTTATCTGTGCTTCAATTTCATGGGTCACAAGCACATCTACCCTAATGGGATTGGCTTTTGTGTTTTTGCCTTTTTGTTTGGGTTCTTCCAGGGCTTCTTTGTTTATACCCCGGTTCATGCTTGTGCTTGCGTAACTAGCCGCGCTCCAAGGGCAAAAGCGTTTTCACAATCCTTTGGAAATTGTTCCTTCTGCACCTGCTTTTTATGTTCTTCGCTGAATACAGTACATACATACTTGGAGTAATCGTCAAATTGCAAGGTGTCGTTTGCGTACAGGGATTCACAATAGCCGAACAGCCGCTCCAAACCGCTTTCGCCCGGCTTAAAGGCTGTATCATATCCAAACTCTTTTACGGCAGAGGTTGGTATGTTCATAGTGTAAATGAAGCCCACTGGGATTTTTTTATCAAGGCACCCGACATACCCCTCTGTATAAGTTAGAACAGGAAACATCAGCCGCTCCATAAACGAACGCATCATGCCTGTTACTGCATGAAAGTAGATTGGAGAGCCTAAAATAATAGCATCTGCCGCCATTACCTTTTCAAGTATAGGTGTCAAATCGTCTTTATACAGACATATGCCAGGGTGCTTGCAGTCTTTGACCTTACAGGCAAAGCAGCTTACACAGCCTTTGTAGTCGTAGTCATACAAGTGAAAAACTTCTGTTTCAGCACCTTTTGACTTCGCGCCCTCAAGGGCATGGTCTAATAAAATGGCTGTGTTATGCTTTTTTCGTGGGCTTCCGTTAATTCCTATAACTTTCATTGCATCAATCCTCCATAGTGAAAATTTAATAGAAATATTATACACTATTCACATATGAAAGTCTATACTTTTGTTTAATCTTCAAAATCTTCAAAAAGCATACGCAAATGCCCATCTTCATGCAGATGGTTATACTCCAATAGGTCAAGGCGAATATCGGTGTCAATCTGCTTGCTCTCCATTCGCTTGCACCATTTTTGCAGATTTGGCACGGCTATCTGCCTGCCAAGGAAAAAGCCAGCGACTAAGCCGCTGGCGATTCCGATTGTTGCTACTATGATTGTGTTTTTCAAATAAGCGCTCCCTTCTATATTAATTGCCGTTGCCGATTGAAGTAGGCGGCAGGAAGCCGCCGCTGCCGCCTTGACTTGCACCGCTTGTCTGCACATTGGTATGTATGCCCATTGGATTACCTTGCGGCTGTGCGTTTATGCCCTGTTGCTGGGTATCGAACCTCGGCAAAGTGTTTGGATTCTGGTGTTCAACAGGATTCCAGAATCCGTTTTGGTGTATTTGGTTTTGGTGCGGCCTAAACTGCGTAAACGCCCAGTTGCTTGGGTCTGTTGGGGTTATTGTATTTCCTGTGCGTGGCCCCGGCGGGCGATGTGATACATTGGCATCGCGCCGAACATTTGCAGTCATAACGTCCTGCGGCACATTGCCATGAAATGTTGTTGGTCTGCCCAGGTCAAAGCGGTAATCCATACCGCTTTCAAACTCATATGCCCAGTTAAACCGTTGTTGTTCCGGGGCTGGTTGGCTTCTTGGAATCGGTGGATTAAAGGGTTGGCTTGCATACGCCGTCATGGGGCTTGCACAAAGCATTAGCCCTGCGGCCAAAAGACCAAATGCAAACATAATCATCTTGCTTCTTGTTTCTGTTTTTGTTGTTGTCATTTAACAACTCCTTCACGATTTATTTTTTTATAGTACCCACTTTATCCCCGGTGGGGAACGAGCGGGATTGACTATCTATCTTCGCCACGATTGGATTTTTTTAGTTTTTGTGGCGGTTGCGCCTGTGGTTGCTCTTGTTTTACAGGCAGTTCAGTTATTATTGTTACATCAGCTTGGGGTTGGGGTGCGGCAACCTCTTGTTGAGAATAAGCACCAGAGATTTTCTCGGCTATCAAGTCTCTATAATCCTCTGAACGCTCCCAATCGTCAGTATCTATGCCGAAAATGCCCTTATGGTTAGTGATTTCAGAAGAATCCTTAACCAAAGACTCCGTATCATCATTCCAAAGAAGATAGATAGGACAGTCTTGCATAAACAACTCCATTGCGCGGTCTTTGCCTAGTGGGTGCATACCATCATAGGTATATCCATACTCGGCAAGTTCAGCTTCGGATATAGTTGGGTCGGGTTCCGGCATTTCGCCGCCTACTGGCGATGAATATACCTCGCGCATATCGCCGTTTTCGTCTACGTCGTTGAGTTCTAACAGCCTAATTTTTTCACTCTCGGCACAAATACAATTTGCTTTTTGCCAAGCATCCAAGTCATCAACTGCGGCGATTATCTCCATGCGTTCGCTTATTTCGGGGTCATAGAAATCCGCATGGTAGATTTTAAGGTTTTCCTGCTCTCGCATTGGCACAGGCTTGTCAGCATATGCGTAAATAGCAAAGCGGCTATCTCTGTCTTGCAAAAAGCAGTTGACAAAATACTGGCGTTTTTCTGTTTCCAGTTTGAAGCCATAAATTTCGTAGTCTTGACCATTAGAACCCTTATTATCTGATAGTTTCGCTTCGGGGTAGTTTTGGCAGTATGCCAGCATTGAAGCACGGTCTTTCAGAAGGTCTTGGCGTAGAGCATAGACCACGCTTTGCACTTCCGATTGAATTTCAGCGTTGTATAAGCCATTTTCCCTGTCGTTCCAACTAGCGCGATACCGTTCGCCGTCATTACCGAAGTCACCATGCAGAGAGCCTGTGCAAGTGTTGTTTTCATCACGATTGTAGCTGTAATAATGGGCTTCGTTGTTATTTGTATCGAATGGCAGAACAACGACATCTTGAAGCTGGGTAACAGGCTCAAACTTTGCACCTAAACGCTCCATAGTTTCTGCCCATTGGCACATATGGTAGCAGCTTCCCTTTATATCAGCGTGTGTTTCATCCATAAACTTAACTACGCCTTCGGCCGGCTCACGTCCGTCACTTGGCGGGTATGTCACCCTTATGCTTTCACCGCTAGGGATTGTAAACTGCTCACGGTACTGGCTGTCTATAAACCGAACAAGGGGTCTTAACTGTGGAGTTTCTGCCTTGTGTATTGGCTTTTCGGTAAGTTTGTATCTTGCGGCATAATTTTCAGCACGAGAGATATAGTCAACAAGGGCTTCTTCCTTGTTCTGATAGTACGAGCCGATTTCAAACCCCAACTCACCTTTGTCGTTTTCGTGCATTGACCAAACGACATAAGGTGAAGCCGCATTGGGGTTATGTGCGAAAGCATAACCTTGGTCGGTGTCATACAAAACCGCTTGCTTTATGGTGTAGTTGGCATTGACTACACCCTCCATAGGACTGCCCGGTAAATCCATGCGTTCAAGCAGACCCTTGACGGAATTTCTTAACTGCCTGTTTGTATCGCTTGCATAAGTGATTTCCTCATTGATGTCGTAATAATCGGCAATCTCTTTCATAAGCCTGCCAACATAGAGTGCTTCTTTCATAGTATGGGTATCATCACCATGAGCATTTATCAAATCCGTGCCATGCTGTGCTAATCCTGTGAGAGCATCAGCACAAGCGGAGTATGTGTCAACGTCAAACAGTCTGCCGCGCACAGCACCATGCACCTTATCTTCAAGCTCACTCATAAACTCCTCAACTGGTTTTGCACCTACGCCATGTTCAAGCCCCCAATAAGCTGCGATATTTTCAACCAAGTCACGCATTTTATCTGATATTGCCGTGCTGTGGTTATCAATAGCTACTAAAATCCCCAAGTGCTGAAATACACTCACGCATGATGACTTTATCTTTGCGGATGCTTATGTTTTCTTGCAAATCTACACCTCCCTAAATTTCGATTAAAGAAACCACGCGCCTTTGATTTCTTACGTACTCAACACAAGTAACCAGGGTCAAGCGGTTGTCTCCGAACTGCTGTAACGGTGAAAAATCCGTTTCGTCCACGATTGTTTTCATAAAGACTTCAAATGTACGAACACCTCCGCCAACATCAAGCCTTACAATATCGCCGTATTGAAGCAAGCGCACAAAGCTGAAAAATCCGTTTCTGCTCCCGCGGTTATGCCCAATTAAGCCTACATTGCCGTAATGAAGCCCTGTAAACGAAAAATGGCCAGCCCCAAAATCCATCGCTTCCATTGTTGCGCCGCCGTAAATACGTACTGTGCGACCAAGGCGTTCAACGGTAAGAGTGCCAAGAAATGTAGCATATTCATAACTTTGAGTAGCCATGCTTGTGTGCGTGTTTGCATGATGTGTGCCGTCTTGGGTAGTTCCGTTTGCATTTTCATTGATGTGTACTGCTCGTTCTCCACCGCCAAAAGGGGATGGGGGCGGTCTATTCGCCAGTACAGATATTGGTGAGGCGAGTGCTAACAGCACACCCACCGCACCAATGATTGCCATTTTCTTAAACATCAATCATCACCGTCCTCGTCATAATCAAATTCTTCTGAATCAAAGCTATCAAACTCGGAAAACTCATCATCCGCATGTTCGGTAAGTTCCCGCCTGTCCTGCTCAATCATATGTGTCATGCGTGAACGCAGGGCATTTGCTGAATCCCTTTGCGCCTTGCCTTCCAGGTTGTCTGCTTTTCGTTTGAACCTAAACAATAATGCCGTTAATCCTGCAATAACTGCCAGTGCAACAACTCCTAAAATTATAGGCAATAGCGGAATGTCGCTGTTTTGCTCATCTTCAATAGCCTTTAGCGATGCTTCCTGCGGAGTTTCTGTTTCAGCGGTAGTTTGCTTGGCTTCATAACCGTTGCCGTTGTAATCGACTGTGTCGTAATCGTTTGTGTCGCTATTGTAATTACCGCTACCAGCTACACCATTTGTAGGTGTTTCAACTTCGGTTGCAGCTTCTTCCGATAAAACTTCACCGCCATTGGCAGCTTCGCCTGACGCAATATCTTGTTCTGGGTTTGCTGTAGTTGGGCTTGACGTTGGGCGATTCACAATCGGGCTTACAATAGGCGTTCCAATAAATGTTGCAACAAAACGAACATCACCAGAAGCGACACGAGTAAGAATACCGCTATACTCGGCAACTGTTGTATACCCGGTAGAAACGGTACTTGTAGCGGTTCTGGTGTATGTAGCAACTGCTGTAAAAGTTTGTGCCACGCTGTTAAAGTCAATGGGGTTTGATGTGTTTGTTCGCCAATCCACATTTGCCAGGTTGTATGTGCGGCCGTTTGCGGTTACGGTTTGCGGAATAAGCGCCATATCGGGGTTTGACAGATGGGGAAATTCCCTTGTTTGGCTAACTTGTCGGCTGGTGGAGCGTGTGCCGTCTTGGGTCATGGCAATAGAACGAATATCAAGGTGGAGTATTCCTACATAACCATCTTCATCAACAAACTCCATTGTAGGGTCAAGCCCCACAATTACCGCTTGCAGATTATTTGTAGCCGATGGGATTTCTACAATCTCTGTATGTTCACGGACTGTATGCGCCACATCAACACGCCGTATAATCTCGGCTATCTGATAATAATAGCCGTTGCGGGTGAAGCTGTCGGTATTAATCCATTCGGGGCTTTCGCCTGGAAGCAATTCATAAATCCGTACCAATTCACGAACACCCTCATAGTTGTAACCCTCGGCAACATTTATAGGAAAAACGCGCGGAGTTGATTGTGCCGTCTGCGTAGGTGTTGGTCTTTCCGGCACAGGGGGAATGATAACGGTTATAGCAATTGCATCAATGCCCTCAGCTTCGATTTCCGCAAAAACAGGAGAAGCACCAACAATCATAAGGACAATGAATAGAAGAATGACCGCAAAAAATTTAGGGCTGCGTTTAATCATCATCCTCACCGCCTCGTTCCTCAAAGTCCTCCATGCCCTCAATTGGAACATCATCATTAAAACCGCCATATGGGATGAAGTCCTCATCATCTGCGACCTCAACGACATCATCTTCGTTGTAATCGTCATCGTTGCCGTACTCGTCATATTCTTCCTCTATTTCTTCATCACGGCTGCTTTGTCCTGATTTATTAAGCATAGGCAAGACATATTTCCATACAGCAAAAGCGCCACCGCCAAGAAACAGCACAATTGCAAGCAAGAATATAATTCCGCTGCTTGAATTTTGTACTGGCGGAGGCGCTTGTTCCTCTTGGTTTTGCTCTGCCGCATCTTGGATAGCCTGTAAAATTTCTTCCAAGGTTGGTGCGTTTGGTGTATCAGGGGCTATAGGCGGTTGTGTAGCAGATACATTAGTAGAACCAGACGGCAAGGTTTCTCCCCTTGCTTCCGCTAAAGCCATGAGGTCTGCTTCCGTTACTGTGTTCAGCAGATACACATTGTTACTGGTTCTTTGTCTATCCACCACAAGGAAAAAATCGCTGCCGTTGTCGGTGGTGACTGTGAAAAACTCAATATTGTTCACAGTCATAATGTTATCTACAACGGTTCCTGTGCCATCAGGCGTAAGTGTGGGGGGTGGGTCTGGTTGGTTGGCTTCTGCTACAATATTTTGTAGATTGTCGGGCAACTCATCTATACCTACAGACGAACCTGAATCACCAACGGTTGCCCCGGTTGGCACTCTGTCGGGGTCAAAAAGCGGGTTATCAATCTGAATTACGCCGCTCTGCCGTTCGCCAAGTAAATCCATAGCTTGTAGCAGAATATAGGGCGTATTTTCACCCTCGCTGATAAACTCACTCAACCGAATAGCCACCTGCTGGCGTTCCCCTGTATCAAGGTCGAAAATATCCAAGTTAAGAATATCGCCGCCGCTCCATGATGCGTTTATCCGCAAGTTGATGTTTAGTTCCGGCGGCAAGTCCTGTGCAAACACAGGAGCAATAAGCGTAAGCAAAATCAAAAGTGCCACAGTTAATGCTATGACACCCTTGAAAATACGCTTACTGCATAAGTTGTCTTTGTTTACAATATTCAGAGCAAACACTCCTTCCGTATTGATTTTTAATTTCGTTTTGCATTTGATTCTTCAACTTTCTTTGCAAGCCAACTGGCACTTTCGGGGTCTGCCATAATCTCCATCAGCCCAAGCAACTCCGATTCAGCGACAAATAAGTTGTTGCGTTTTGCAGTCAACTCGTCAATTTCAGCCTGCAAGGATTCCTGTTGGAGTTTCTTCATTTTGATTTGCTCGTTAAGATGAGCTATTGTAGGAGTTTTCTTCTCCCTCTGCTTATATGAACGCTTCGGCGGGGTTGCCTGCGCCGATTGATGTGCTGGTTGTTCAGTTAATGTTTCTTGCCCTTTCTCTAAGTTTTCGGTGTTATCAGGGTTCATTTTTCACCTGCTTTCATTAAAATTTCTTGTTCCCCGGTTGCTTAGGCGAGCAGTTCGCAAAGCGAACGACCAGCCCCGGTGGGGAACATGTTACATAGACAATCAAATACGCCCAAAAGCGTGGAAGTGCCGTTGCCAAAACGGAGTGTTAAGACTAACAAACTCAACACCTGCGGGATTGCCCCCTGTGTGTATCATTTGGCCGTTGCCTACATAGATGCCTATGTGGGTAATAAATCTTGGGCTTGAAAAGGTTGAATGGAAAAATACCAAATCCCCCGGCCGTGCGTTTTCCGCTGATACTGGTGTAGACATATCAAAATAACCTTGTGCCGTAGTGCGCCCATGTGTCCAGTCTGATAAAGCAGTCGTAAATACCCAATGGATAAAACCGCTACAGTCAAATGTAGTGGGTCCTGCTCCTCCCCATACATAACGCGCACCTAAATGTCGGCTTGCTTCGGTTAGAATTGCTACAAACCGCTCATCACTCATGGCTTCGGGTGGGATTGCTGGGATAAATGGCAGGTTGGGATTTCTTATGCCGCCAGCACCCGGTACAGGACGAAAGGCTTCATTGCTTTGCTCGTCCGTCCATGTGATTACTGCAAAGAGTGGGTTTAGGTGCATAGCTGTAAGATTTATGGTTTCGCCATGTATGGTAACGGTCTGTGCTGGACGTATGACTTCTAAATGCAAATGGGGCCCGGTTGAATCTCCAGTGCTGCCTACGGTCGCAATTAAATCACCTTGTTCAACTTCCTGCCCTTGGGTGACGTGGATTTCATCTAAGTGGGCGAATAGTGTGTAATAAACAACGCCGTCCGAACCTTCACCGCGCAAGCGGAGCATATTGCCGTAGCCTGTGTTGGAGAACTGCACTTGGGTTATCTCACCTGTATGTGTGGCAAAAATCGGCGTTCCGAGCGGCAGACCAATATCAATGCCCAAGTGCATTTCCTTGGTGTTAGATATTGGGTGAACACGATAACCGTAATGGCTTGTTATGTTCGGCAACCAGTTAAAGTCAAAGGGATTGCCTACAACTTGCCGTCCGTTGCCTGTAAGGTTAAGCACATCAAAGTGCATTTCTTCATCTTCTGTCATACGGTTTCGCAATACATCAGACAGACTTCTTGATGTTAAATTTACAGTCAAAATCCAAAATTGATAGTAAATATCGTGATAGACATAACCATAAATCGGCTCTGTTCCCCATATTGGCGTACCGTCAGGATTAGTGCCAATAATTACAGGCTGTGTTCCTGTTTGCTCCCATCGGCGTTCCCTACGGAATCTGGTTTCTTCTTCGGTAGTGATTAAATCGTCAAACTCGCCAGGTGCTATACCATACTGTGCTTCAAAAATTTCACGCAAAATAGCTTCAAGGTCGCTGCGTGTCATGGGGTTATCGGAATCTTCGTCAAATCGTTCGCCATGCACAGCGGTTAGATAGCTGATTAATTCCATTGGGTCATGGCTTATCATGCCAATCTCGAAACGGAACTCATAAAATGGTGGTGGTGGAGTGTATGGATATTCAGGGTAAACAACCACACCATTAACCCCCGGTTGGTTTGTAATATGTGCTGGCGGCGAAAATTCTTCTTCAATATTGGAATCACGGACGAAAATTGCTAAGTCCGTTTCCCATTCGCTGTAAATCCTTGTTGAAAACTCCACATCTTCCTCATTTACAAAACCTACGCCCGCCAAACTTGGGCTAAAAATAGCAACACAGGCTTGAACCGAGCCGAGGATTATTAGAAACATAAGCACTAACGCCATCAGCTTCCAAAACAAAGGGTTGAACACGGTTACTTTGGCTATGAATTTTACAGCCACAACTGTTACCTTTTTTGCAGCCATCGCTATAATGGCTTTTGGATTGCCTCGTGCTAATTCACGCGCCAACCCTGTAAATGTACCGCCGCCTTTACCTTTGGCGGCAAGTATTGCCTTTTGGTAGTTTCTCTTTATCTGGCGTTTCTGCCATGCACGAGTAATCATATTGCTCTTTTTGCCTGTCATATGATTAACGCCAGTAGCTTTATCTTGTTTCACACGCAAAAGTCCAAGTTTTTTATCGTTTTTGAGTTCTTTGATTTTTAACTTGGATTCACGCCGATATGGAGCATTTTTGATATAACGGCGAACTGCTACAGGGTTTAACTTTCTGATACCCTGACCTAATGCACGTTCGCCTTTCTGCTCTGCCCAGTGAGCGGCTTTCAGAACTTCATTATCGCCGTTTTGCCGAATATCTCTGCGTACTTGCCTGTGTGCTGCATTGGTAATCAGCTTCGAGCCATATTCAACTACAGGCTTTGCCACTACAGCACCAGCCACGGCAGGGGCAACACCTACGCCCGCTATAGCACCAGCAGCACCCGCCGTACCAAGAACAGCACCTTTTTTGCCAACTTCTTTAGCGATAACCTTGGCTTTTTCCTTTGCACCCTCTGCATTTTTCAGCTTATCGGTGAACTTTGGATTATTCCATCGGGTTTCATTTTGGTGCAGAGTGCGTTTTTCTGTTTTTTTGAGTTTTGATACCCTGCCAGTGGTTTCATCATAAACACGCTCTGTGGTGGTAACATTTTTAGTAGGCATGGCTTCAATGTTTTCTGCTTGCTGCTCACGCAGTTTAGAGCCTTTTTTGGTCAGTTTGTCAGCCTTGTCATGTAGCCTGTGTTGATATGCAACAGACTGTGCGGATTTTGAAGTGTTGATATATCTTTGAGGCTTGCTGTCTTGATTACCCTGCCCATGTGCTTCAATAAGCTGTTTCTTACGGTTTACGTCCTTTTGGGTTTTGCCCTTGGGATTAGGGTCTTGGTTAAATGTTTGTTCTGTTGCGCTTTCTGTTCCAACAGTTGGGGCTTCCAGGTTTTCGCTATGTTGGAGCGGTGAAACAGGCGTATCTACCGATAGCTTGCTTGGGGCTTGGGCTTCCAAGTTGCCCTGCTTATCAGCACTTAACTTAGATTTGCCCACCTTTAGTTTTCCTGGTTTTGAGGGCGTTCCATCTTTTGTATGGGAATCACCAGATAAAGGCGTACCAACTTTAAGTGGGCTATCCGTTTTTGCATCAGCATCAGAAGTCACAGGAGTATCAACAGCTTCTTCCTTGATTTTGCTCCAACGTGAACCCTCTGTATTCAAACGCTTTTTTGGTTCATCTTGCAATTGCGGTTTATCGGTAGATTCAACTAACTTTGACACACTTGGCTTATATCCAAGTTTAGAAGTCTTATCCGAGTGCGCCAGCTTGGAAGATTTGCTACTATGGTCAAGTTTAGATATTTTGTCGGAGCGTTCTAGCTTTGTAGATTTATCAGGATGCTCCAATTTAGAGGTTTTCTCAGATAGCTTGCCCTCATCTGTTACTGTGCCTACATCTGCCTGCGCTTCGGACTTCTCTGTTTCTGTATAGCCAACGCTGCCACTTTCATCAATGTTGTTTTCTTCTTTTGGTGTAGGCTCAGGCTCTTTAGGTGAAACTGGCTCATCAATGAGAGAACTTTGATATGGTTGTGCGTATTGTTTTACTTTGGCGGCGTGTTTACGGTATTTCTTTTGGTTTTTGATGCCGTTACCGTAGGTGGGCAGATTTCCGACCGTTTCACCAGTACCAGGTTTTTCTTTCAAACGGTTTTTTGAAGCAAGGTCAGCCCCGGCTTCTTGTTGTAAATCAGCCCCTTTTTCTTGTTTCAAGTTGTAATCTTTAGGGGTTATCATACCGCCATATACTTTTGGGGCTTGGCTATCACCGCCAAGCCCACCATCAGAAACCTCATTACTCCCCTCATGCAAACCCTTCTTCGGTTTTGTGTCTACATCAAAAGGGGCAACAGTCCTATCCCTGCCACCCCTGCGCCGCTCACGGTATGATTTTTTGTTATCGGTATTGTAAAAACCGCTATTTTTAGCCATTTTTCACCCCTTTAAGACAAATCCTCTAAGCGAGTTGTCATCAGCTTATACAATTCCGTATCACGAGGAAATCTGTCAATAAATGGAATTATTGTATGACCAAAAAACAAAAGCCCTTCACCCGGCCCGGATTGAGTTACAAATGATAGCTGCTCCGGCGATATGCCAAGGGATTTTGCAAGCACCGCTCTATCGCCTGCGGCTTGCCCAAGCATAATAATGAACGGTGTGTTTTCAAAAATATTTTCTACTTCACGAGAAGAAAGCATATCCTTCACATTCTGTGTGATACCAGTGGGAACCTGAATGTTATTATCGCTCGGCTTTTTATCCGAACCTCTGGAGCTTTCGCTCATTTCCATCGGCGTGTCAATTCACGCCCAGCATAGCATATCTTTTTACCCTGCCGTATCTTACGGCAGGCCAGTCGGCAGTGCGAACTCTTGGGGTTGTTATATTCTGATGATTCAGTTTCAAACCCTATGCGTTGCGTGTGACTGTTCTTTTACAAACAGCCTTCCACTCTGATTAGGACTGCAAGCCCCTCCCAGTTTTCTTTCGCACTTATAATCTTAACCTAGATACTGGCTTCGGCTAAGACGGCAATCAAGTGTACATCATGCAGTTTACAGTACACTTTCTTTACCTCCCCATTTTCTAAAACGCTTCCAAATGCCAACGGAATAACTGGCAGTTTGTTCATCTTTCAAGAGCAAGTGAAATTCGTTTACATAGAAAAATGTCTTTTTCTTTAGCTCTCTGTTGTAGGAAACACGCCCCCAAACAGCATCTTGTAAAATCAACATACCGATTGCTTTTAGATGGCTTTGCAGTTCCCTTATATTGAAGCAAACCAAACGGTTGCTCAAGTTTACGCTGGTACGGTTATTAAAGACGTTCAACGAGCCTGTTACATATAACTCTAAGGCACTTGCGATATAGTTTGCGGCTTCTTTGCCTTTATTGGCTTCTTCCAAGAGCAGATTATACAAATCTTCGAGAATTGGCATATTTTCGGGCTTTGGGTCTTGGAAGTAGATGCTGTACATCTTACGAACACAACGGTCGATAATGGATTTTTCCTCCGGCTGCAAGCCGCCTTCTTTACTGCCGACAACGAGTTCACAAAGGCTCAAGATAAAGTTCGATTTTAATGCGATAGGGTCCTCCCCATCGCCGTAGTCTTTGTGAATATCAAGGGGATTTATGAAGTCTGTGCTGTTTTGCGAAAGGTTGATAACTTGCCCTTCAAGTCTTTGAACGAGAGGAAAATATTCGCCTTCGGGGTCTAGGATAATGATGTCATCGTCTGTAACCAAGAATGTATTTGTTATTTCGCGCTTGGCAGTAAATGATTTGCCAGTCCCCGGCAGTCCTAATATAAGACCATTGGGATTTACCAAATTTTTGCGGTTACACATAATCAGGTTATTGGAT
>Ga0131853_10014123_pt1 | contig 14635 bp, 7 predicted proteins | sample TergutLab28metaG_FD_92764 | JGI IMG/M metagenome (GOLD analysis project Ga0131853, IMG submission 92764) | Labiotermes labralis P1 segment gut microbial communities from Petit-Saut dam, French Guiana - Lab288 P1 (version 2) (version 2) | ecosystem: Host-associated > Arthropoda: Insects >... | reverse complement strand
AGAGTGATGTTTATAAAGCGGTAGTGAACTGGAGTGAATTGTATATAGCGGTAGTGAGGTGGAGTGAATTGTATATAGCGGTAGTGATGTGGAGTGAAGTTTATATAGCCGTAGTGAAGTGTAGTGAAGTGAAGTGTATATTGCGATATTGATGTGGAGTGAAGTGTATATAGCGGTAATGAGTTGGTGTGAAATGTGGGTCTTGGTGAAATGTGTGTAATTGAGTGCAGTTTAGTGCGGTTAACTCACTGTTTGGTATACCTAATATTTTTTAATATCGATTTATCTTCTTTAGGTTCTATTCGTTTCTGAGTCTTAATAGGGTACGTGTTCTAATTTGGTTATTGAGTTTTATTTTGAGTATTGTGTGTTAATTTGGTGATATGTGTTATGTTATTCTATTGTATTGTCCTCTCTTTCATTGTAACACATTGCCGGCGTGTATAAATCCATTTTCAATTAATAATAATAATAATAATATTAATGCTAAATTTTGAAGAATATATATACTGTGTAAGACAAAACACATACTATGTATTTATATAAATAGAGACAATAGACAATGAAGGTTACTAATTACAAGCCCTCTTGTCATATAGTATCACTCATTGCGTAACCCAAAATCTGGTAGTGAGTCCCATGAGAGTTTCGACACCAAGACAGACTGACATATCAACACCTGTGATGTGCTGTTACTTTGACTGCACTTGCTGGCTTTTTCCTGTGTCGGTACCCTGAGGACACGCACTGTCGTGATGACAAGAACCCAATATGGCCGCTATAGCTGTGCGGCAGCAAGGTGGGGGTGGCCTGTATTGACGTCATCTCTAAGAATTAATATCCTTAGTCACTTCAAGATTTACTAAGAGATAGACAGAGACGTAATCGATTTCTAAACAAGCCTTGAACAAACTAACGGGATTTCGTTTAAAAACACAGCGTCAGTTTAAGTTATCCCACCTTGGAGACTTATGTCATAAGAGGTTTTCTTGTTAAGGCAAGAAATTAGTAAGTTTATGCTAATGAGCTCACCAAACTGTGCGAGGAACTGCGTGTCCTCCACTTTAGATTTGTACCCTCTACCTGTTATCAAGAGGCTTGATACAAAATTCATTCCAACATTATAAATTTTAATTTACTGCAGTCAGTAACAACAACATGATGGGAGCGAAAATATTGAGTTTTAATTTAGTGTCTCGATATTTATGAAAGTTTTATTAGAATAGTTTTTTTTTATAACGTGAACCGTTAACATTTTTGTGCTTAACTGTTTTTGATGATTAGATTTGATTGCCAAATAAAATTCTAATTCCCTATATTTAAAAAAAAAATTTGGCAGTCTTCATGCCGCTCACAAGATACAAATGTCGCAGTCGTATTGGTGCTGGGTAATTTTGTTGCCAGTATAGTAAAGCAAGGTGTATTGCACGTAATGCAGAATTCATGTCCTACTTCCGCCTTCCTCTATAAATCCATCTCACCTTTCAAGTGTTACTTTTCGTTTGATTAATGTGCTTAAAAGCAGCTTGTTTTCTTTTTGTCTTGCTGGAAGAAAGAGAGCTGAGTTTGCTTTCATGTGTTAATGAGGTTACATCGGCAAATCCGCCGTCACGCGTGTCAAGAAGGCATCAGAAGCTGCTGCAAAGCTTAGTGGCTGCTACTTGTGCCTCAAGAAAGCTGAAATAAACTGCTAATTTACGAGGGGGTGCTGAAATGTCCTTAGCCCGACCAGGAAGGAAAGAAGCTACAGCAAAGAAACTCGGGATTTATTCACCATAATCTCCACGAAGCTCAATACACTTCTTAGCCCGTTGTTCTAACTTTTGCATGCCACTCAAAAAAAATCAGACGGTTGTCCGTCCAACCAGGTCTCCGCGGCAGCAATGACTTCTGCGTCAGACGAAAAATGGCGAACTTTCAATTTTTTTTTAAGTCCAGGGAACAGGTGGTAGTCCGACGGGACCAGATCCGAAGAACAGGTTGTGTGATCAAGACATTGGAAGCCCAGGTATGCTAGTTTCTTCTGGGTTGCAAGTGTCCGGTGAGCCGGGGCATTGTCGTGCAAGAACAAGACCCCCTTGCTGACCTTCCTGCGGCGTGGGCGTTTTGCCTTCAAAATGTCCTTCAATTGCACCAGCAGAGATGAGTAATACTGCGCGTTAATAGTTTGGCCCTTTGGAAGATAATCAATGAGGAGGATGCCGTCTTGATCCCAAAAAAATCGAGGCGAGAACGTTTCCAGCGGATTTTTGCACTCGGAATGTTTTGGGGCGGGGTGAGCCGCTATGCCGCCACTCCATTGATTGTTGCTTTGTCTCCGGGTCATAGTGATATAACCAGGTTTCGTTCATGGTCACCAATCGCGACAGGAAATCATTTGGATCGCGCAGAAAAAATTCCAAAAGTTGCTCAGACTACTCGCAACGTTGACTTTTTGATCCACATTCAGACATTTCAGGACCCACTTCGTGGAGAGCTTCCGCATGTCCAAATATTCATGAATGATGGACCCAACTCGCTCACGTGAGATCCCCAGTTGCTCAGCTATTGATTTAGCCGAAATCCGGCAGTCTTCCATGATTAGCTCATGAATTTACTCAATAATCTCCGGAATGGTCACCGTTTTGGGTCTTGCAGGACAAGGGGCATCATTGGTGGAAAAATCAGCACGTTTAAACTGGACCACCCAGTTTTTTACTGTGGTATACGATGGCGCATTGTCCCCTAATGTTTCTTTCAGAATTGTGTGAATTTTCTTCGACGCCTTGCCTTGCAGAAAATAAAAATGAATGGCAGCTATGGTCTCCATGTTGTTGAAATTGCGCGCGTCGTCTGACATGCTTCCTTTCAGCCTCTGTAACAAGAGAATACTTGCAATTCGGCACATGAACAGACCCCCTCCTTCCAACGCCACTATCGATTCCGTCCTACGACATCGGGAAGTAGGTCGGGCTAAGGACTTATCAGCACCCCGTCGTACAGCACAAGAGGGTTTAACAACAAAACTGCAACAACAGCCAACCGCAAGGAGAGAATGGGAGATTTGATTTCATGAGCGATCTTATTCGTGTTTTTTTGCGTTCTGTAGGTAAAGTCATCCAGTCAAATCATTGGTTCCAGTGGGGTAGCTACTTAGTGTGACGTCCGGAAATAGCAGTGAGAACTGCGGTGAAAAATAGGAGTCTTTGAGTTAAGAATAATCGGACTCGTTTATTGAACTTTATTGTATTTAGCTGAATGGTTTAAACCCTTTTGAGTACAGAAACTCAATCTCCTTGTATAAAATACATGTTTTGGACTCAACCGCCAAGGACAGCCGCCACACTTTACGTCGGCCTCACTACGCCCCTGACTAACGGCATCTTTTCTCATTTTTCCAAGTCAATACGACTTGGGAAATTGTTGAAATAATTACGAATAATAATAATTTTAATTTTCCAGGGTGGTTAAATTCGTCTACGTCATGTATGTATTCTGAGAGGTCTGATACGTTCTAGCATTTTGGAATAAAACTCCCTGCGATTTCTGGACTAGAAAAGTGCCAGTCATTACATTCCTTCTAAACATTCTTTTATTAAAAGTAGTTAATTAAATTTTACATAATTCTTAGATCTTGGGCAAAAAAAATATAATTTTCATTAAACTTAAGAATGGACTGTTGTGGCTTAGGCATTGCTTCAAAATGTCGCACAGTTTAGACACGTGGAAACATTTCTATGAATAAAGCATTTTACCTTATCACACGACGGTGCATTTTAAAATGACAGGAAGAGAATTAATTTCTTGAATTTAATTATTCAGATTATAATTTTTAAAAAGTCCTATTTTAATGCTACTGTAAAATATATCCCGACGACATAGCAGCATTTTTAGGACGCAGGGGGTTTAAAGTGTACAAATTAAATGAGTAAGATTATGGAGTTTTCTTTTCGAGAACTTTCTTCACTTTTATTACTGCAGTATTCTCTACTGCCGTTGGTTACAATTCCTTGCTAGACACATAAATATTTTTCATATCGTAAATTCTGGCCCTCTTTGCTATCCACCCACGAACACACATGCATATAGAACATGATCAAAATGAAAACATATCGTGGTGAGATATAGCTGTATATCTGTTAGTACGATCGAAGTGTAGTCGAGAATGCGTGTGTATGTATGTACTGTATTCGAAAGTATGGATACTCCTAGCATGTTTTGTGAACACGCAGTTGCTTATTTTATTTGTGACTGACGTAATAGCACTCCCAGTAACTGAGGCTAAAACGTAAAATTGTAGGGGTAAAGGTAAAGGTAAATGTAAAGTAGTCCCGTTACAGGCCTGGGGTGGCCCAGAGGGTTCCAGGAATTTAAGGTTCCCAGATTACATGACAACGGCACAGGATGGTGGTAAGGTTGTCAGCTTTACGCACCGGCCGCCTTTACCCCCAGGAAATGCTCCTAGTACTCATTTCTGTTAAGAGGCTGAGTAGACCCCAGGGCTATAGTGCGATCGGAAGGATTAAGTCAATGAAAAATTCCAATGACAGCATCTGGAATCAAACCAGCGACCTTCCGATTCGTAGCACAACACCTTAACCACTGTGCTACCGCGGTCCCCCGAAGTGGTAGGGGCAGATAGAAAGGATGTGGTCGAAAACGTGTTACGCTGATTTTAGTTCCGACTAGCTTGTTGTCCCGGTGGGTATTCGAACAGACTACCTTACGTATAGAAGTCACATGCCGTAACACAGGAGCCACCTTTTTTGGTAACACCCTATAACTTATTTTCATTGAGGTAAAAATAAGATGTTTTCTATTGAGAACTTTTTTTAAATGATCCACTTTTTGCACATATTTGGCTTTGTAGTTGCAAGAAGAAGCCATAAGTCAAAAGAAAATGAATTTCCTTTTAGCCTTACGAAGAGCTATGGCAAGTGTACACAACCTTATTAAGCATTCAGTAATAAATAATTTGTTGGTGGTTTTGGTCTACTTTTCGAATAAACAAAGCTTATTTGCATAAGGGCCTTTAACCGACTTGAACAGTAAACGAGCTGTGCCGCTGTGTTTCTTGGCCGTTCGAGCAAAACAATATTAATCTTTTATTTAAAAGAACTCCGCAAGGTACCGCTGTTTGTCGTCGCACTGTTGACACAGCAAGAATTATTCTTAATGTTCTTGTTAGTTGTTTTCCCCCTTTCCTCTTCCTACTTCACTTCTTGGCGATTATTGCGGTTCATTGCCTCAGGCCGACTCCTCCCTTTCCTCTGTTATTTTCTTACTGCGTCCGGAGTTTGTGCTTCCATTCTATATTTCCTCAGTACCTCAAGGCTTCCCAGTGAGCCTTCAGTACGGAAAGAGGCGCAGGAAACTTACCGGTCATTCAGAAGCACCGCCAATAATAACAATAAATCAAGAACGGTGTAATTTACGTAGTTGTCATTGGCTGCTCTGTGAAAAAGGGCAGATGGAAACAACACGAAATTAATTCCGTGTTAATGGTTAACGCTATTGATTGACGTCTCTGTATGAGTAGAAAGCAGCAAATAAAAACAGGGATCCATGATTTTATTTTCACTCGTTGGGTTTGGAATTTATATACGGAAGAAAAAGAAGCGTTGAGTACGACGATAAGCTTGGGCCGGGTAGCTCAGCAGGTATAGTGACTGACTACGGGCTGGACGGTGCGGGATCGAATCCCGGTGGGGACGAGATTTTCCACCTGTCCAGACCGGCCCTGGGGCCCACCCAGCCTCCTGTAAAATAGGTACCGGGTCTTTCCATGGGGTAAAGTGCGGCCGGGGCGCGCTGCTGGCCACTCACCCCCTTCTAGTTCCGCGGTCATGGAAGAGTAGAGCTATACCTGTACCCACCCTCTGGACTACACCAGGCCTGTAACGGGATCACTTTACCTTTTACCACGATATGTGTATAAGGCAAAAGTAGTTGACAGTTTGGTAGGAAGATTCAGGGGGGAGACAGACGAGTTGGCGGCATTGTTCTGTACCATGTTTTGAGTTCAGGGAGCCCACAAAAACCAATCACAGTCAAGAAAACCGAAAAATGAGCGTTGATGAAAATCCATCTCAAGTCAGTATTTTTTCGAAAGGTGAGGTTTAAGGGTTACGTAAGGCTCATTGGAAAGCATTTTGACCCTACGATATTAGCTAAACTTGCGGGTATGCGCTCTATGATGATCCCGACAGGAGTGTGATAAAATTGCCTACTGAATAGCAGTAATGTAAAGTTTTCTGGAATTTGCCGGCGTTTGCTGTGATAGAAATGGAAAAACGTTTCGGAGGAACCTGCTGCCTCTATCATCAGGGAAGGTTCGGGATATGCCTGCCAGAATACATCGCGTAACCCCTTCTTAAGCACCTACAATATCACTTTATACGAAGTGAAGATTCTGAAGTACAGCAGGCCCATTGTCGTCAATATCATGTCTTGAACACAACATGTCGGCGTGTCTTCAAAACACAGACCCGCGCATCCTCATTTTAATTATGTTTTTTAATGTTTCTTTTTTATGTATCCTTTGCACGCGCCACTCATGTGGATCGGTCAACATTCCTCCAAAAATCCCAGCCCGTTCTTCGACATGAAAACAAACTGTACATTTTCTTTCTTCGATATATTCTCGTTGTGAAAACTAAAACATTATTTTATATATGTTTGTATATTATTGCACACTGCGCGGGACTGTTGCCCACATTTTGCTGCAACACTCAACAAAAATATTGTACTTTGGCGGGAAATTCGCCTTATCCGGACAACTCTGTGAATATACGAATATATTCGTGAGTCACCTCCTGCAAAATTAGAACTAAAGAAAATGTTATTATTTTACTTTATGCATAAAATGTAACTTAACGAAGGTTATGCTGTGTATTTCTGTAAGTTTTCGTCCATTCATTTCATGACCTTTGGGATTCTAATGTGCGTCATCCCCGTTGTGTTTTGTACAACAGTAAGGGACGTTACAGTGCCCTCAACCTCACAAGCTCGCCCTATCGCCATCTTGTTACTAATTGCAACACACTACATTATAATCAGCTTCATATCGCACCGGGTCCTTACTGATTTTCTTGACAAGAGGTGAACTCTTTCAAAAGTTGAAAGGAATAGCACGAAGATTCGGAGCATAGTGAATTCATCTAAACGAATTACGTCTAAATATACATATATTATCCTTTTTATGTAGAAATGTTTCGTGCCATTTTGACAAGTGACTGTTGATTGATGTATGTTGTACTCTAACCGCACGAATACAGTTCGACCTGCAATTTTTGCTGTCGCACTGAATTGGAGATAAATATGCACGTAGTAACTTTGGCTCCCACCGGACATGTTCCAGTTAGGGAATCTGACACGGGTTTCAATGTAACATCGATTTGGCCTACCTACATGTAGAGATATGTGTGCAATATTCCAGGGACTTCTCAGCATTGTCCATATATTTCACCCCACGTGACGCATACTTCTAGCACTTAACTGACTCCATGCAGTGGGCCTGTTGCTGCGAGATTTGAGGTTTTCGCAGCTGTGATGAAGAAGATTAATTTCTGCTGGGCTATGACGAGCTGTCGTTGGGCGAGTAGTTCTCAAAATTTCGAAGGATTGTAATCACTTCGTCTTTAGTGCCAATCGGTAAGAAAAAGCTAGAGTGCTTGAACGTGAAGATGAAGGCACTAAAATGAAAGTTTCGTTACACCGGGAATCAAACCCTTCCCTGAATGACACAGAAATATTTATCACTTTCATAAGTGTTGTTCTTAATTTGTAAATATTTTATACTTCTTTAACTTTCGTATAATATGCTTCGTCCTTGTTTAGTGATCCGCGCTTTATAGAAGAATTCACAAGATCACGCTTCCTGTTTCTTTCTTGTGTTATATTCTCATTATTATCACGTGGTCCGTGACTTGAACAAAAAGCGGAGGGAGGGATAGAGTAGTTTGGGAAGCAACAAAAGGCGCTGTCACGTGCATATTGGAAAGACGGGTGGTGACGGGTGGTGACGACTGACAAATAGCTGTACATTCGCTGGAATATATCAACCACGAGTCATAATTTGCGATTTATCACCGAAAAAATATTATATTCAACGAAGAGAAATAATATTTTCTGTTGGTCATTACACCCTCCTGCTTGCAGTGTGTGTTCAGGTCTTACCACTAAAATGCAGATCTAAGTTATAACACGTTCAAAATTAAGAAATCCATGGAAAAAGTGACCAATGGAAGATGTGTGAGAAGAACCCTAAAAAAATCAAAACTGCTTGAACGAAAATTTTAACAACAGGTTTAATTCGGTGTCTCCTAACATTCGTTCTGCCAACTTGTGCGTTTCTATCTGCTATTTGCAAGAATGCGAAAATCTAAATACCTGTAAAAACTGGTATTTCACTTTTCTTTAAGTACGAGTGTGGGATTTGGTATCTCGGTTTAAGTGTCGACATACATTTCAGAATGTTCGAGAAATGAGAGATACAAATGTTCGTGGGTAGTTGAAAGGGATTAGCTTGTTGTATCAGCAGTTGCAGTCCATTCCTGGCCCTTAAAAGTGGCCATTCTTGACCCTTGAAGATGGCGCCCATAAGTTGTCCCGAAACGTCGGTAATAAATTACCACTACACGCTGCATAATAACCCAGAAGAGCGCAGTTCTCATCTACTTCTCGGCGGAAGCTTTAAATCATGCGTGTGCAATGAATTTTGTAACTCGTGTATCACGCGAAGGTAAAACGAGGAGAAAATAGCGGTTAGAAAAACTTGGTTCAATGATAGCACATGATAATGCTGGGTTCAGTGATAGCACATGATAATGCTGGGTTCAGTGATAGCACGTGATAATGCTGGGTTCAGTAATAGCACGTGATAATGCTGGGTTCAATGATAGCACATGATAATGCTGGGTTCAGTGACATCACGTGATAATTCTGGGTTCAGTGACAGCACATGATAATGCTGGGTTCAGTGATAGCACATGATAATTCTGGGTTCAGTGACAGCACATGATAATTCTGGGTTCAGTGACAGCACATGATAATGCTGGGTTCAGTGATAGCACGTGGTAATGCTGGGTTCAGTGATAGAACGTGGTAATGCTGGGTTCAGTGATAGCACACGATAACGCTGGGTTCAGTGAGAGCACATGATAATTCTGAGTTCAGTGATAGCACGCGATAACGTTGGTTCAGTGATAGCACATGGTAATTCTGGGTTCAGTGATAGCACACGATAATGCTGGGTTCAGTGATAGAACGTGGTAATGCTGGGTTCAGTGATAGCACACGATAACGCTGGGTTCAGTGAGAGCACATGATAATTCTGAGTTCATTGATAGCACGCGATAATGTTGGGTTCATTTATAGCACATTCCAATGCTGGTTTCAGTGATAACACATGACAATGCATCTTTCAGTTGTAGGTTAGAGATGTTAAACTGGACTTTTCTGGCTGACGTGACCACAGTGATGAAGTGTGGCTTCAAATAAAAGCGGGTAAAGATTGTGTAGGTGAGCATTTGTAATGTTCTGAAGAAGGACTCTACTGGATGCAGCTGACTGATTAGTTTGTTAGTCAGTTATGTGATTATTCACTTTGACAGTTAATTACATAGTTAAATTTCCCGTTTTTTTTAATGTTTTCCACCCCGAAGTGTTATAACATATAAACACAACGTGTCAGTCGATAACACAACACTTTATTTTGTATACAATAAAAATATTATATTGTCAGGGCTAGCTGTGTCGAAATTTGTTAGGTCATCTTCAGGCCCTCCAAGAAAACGGATCCAAGTGCTTTGAAATATAGATGGGTCTTGGATCTGTTTTCTCAGAGGGCCTGAAGATGACCTAATAAAGGTCGAAACATGTCGCCCTAACAATATACTATTTTTATTGTATACACTATAAGTGTTGTGTTATTGACTGACACATTTGTATTTATAAATTCCCTTGTTGTGATGAAGGCTCCTATTTCGTTCAGTTACGATTTCAATCGCTGGAACTATAAATCGTTCCGTTCAGAGATAAAATGTTCGCTCAACATACATATCGTCGCCCGATTTTGTATGTTTTGTTCACAAATCCCCTTCTTTTGTGATTCTATCTGTTGTTAATGGAAATGCTGTTAATTCATATTGGCATCGCTTCTTTTTTCTGTTCACTCACATGTTTACAATAGAGTCGCTGGTTTGAAACAAAATATCCCGTCGCCAAACCGAAAAGCATTGAAATTGCAGCGTAACATAGAGTTACATAATTATTTTTGAAGTGTCGAGCACGTCACCGAAGTGGCTGTGGACTGTCAGTGAAGTGTGTTCCATAAATATTTTGATCATGGCAAATGTCTGAAATCTTTTAAATTCTATAGCACGTTAATATATAATTAAAAAACCAGCTTTACGGAAAATAAATCGAACTTCGCTCACGCTGTTTATTTGTGTTTTGGTTTCTATGATTCGTAGTCATGGTAATGATTATTCTCAATCTTATCGTATGCTTCATTGTTAAATTTCCTTTGTTGTTTAATTTTTTCTGATCTCTTTATGTCATTTCTCTGTTTTTTTTGGTAGTTAATTAGTTCTTAGTTTTTTTATTTATTTTTTTCTTTCCTTTTTTTGTTGGGGTAGCTCGGTGTATCTTTTTTTGGGTCTGATGTGACTTCTTACGGTCTTATTCTTCTCAGTTTGTGAATTTGTATTCTTATGGTTTTGGCCAGAGAATTTGTTTTTGTTCAAATTATTTTCTTGGGTTTTTTTCTTTTTCTTGTTATTGTGTATAGTTGATTTGCTTTCTTTTTATATGTTTTTGAGAGTGGATTGACCCCTACTTTATTTTTAATTTTGGGTTGGGCTATCAACCTGAGCGGGTTCAGGCTGGGATTTATTTGTTGTTAGATACTTCGTTGGCTTCTCTTCCTTTGTTGGTTGGTATTTTATTTGTTTATAAATCTTTGGGTTCTTTGTCTTACAATAAATAGTGATTATTTTCACAAATCGCATGACCGGTTGAAAACACATTGTTTTAACTTACTGTTTAGATCAGTGCTTCTGAACCGATTGGAGCCGCGCCCAGGTAAGTCCAATAGCTTTTCTTGGCGATCTCAGGAGCCAGAAATAAAAGTGACGTACAGTAAAACAAAATTTGACCCTTTATAACAGGTGCGACATAGTAACAGTTTAATTAAATTGAAACACTCATGTATATTATAAAATCACGGTGCAAATCCTCTCTTTCGAGAACCACTCGAAATAGCGCTGCGATCCAAATTTGGGTTGCGTACCTTCGGTCGAGAAACGCTTATTTAGATGAACTACAGGTTCAGTGTGCCGGTTCCAGTGGCCGCGCGGCCTAAGGCCTAAGTCTGCGGTCACTCGCCTACTGAGATTGTGGGTTCGAATCCCACCGGGGGCATGGATGTGTGTCTGTTTTGAGTGTTGTGTGTTGTCAAGTAGAGGTCTCTGCGACGAGCTAACCACTCGTCCAGAGGAGTCCTATCGACTGTGGTGTGTGGTTGTGTTTGGTCTAGAAACCTCGTGAATGTGGAGGCCATGGCCCACTGGGGGCTGTCTCACCAAAAACAAACAAGCGAACAGTTCGCTGTACGAAAGCGTCTTTACATAAAAGGGATACGATAAATCTCCCGCCGAAGCCTGGAGGATGACAAAGACGTTCAATTAATTTTAACATTCGAAGATCGCATTACATTACAAACGTAGGAATTAATAGGAAAGGCGTTCCATGTATAAAATTATGGTTCATTAGCAATTACTTCATAAAGCAGAGGAAACACATTCCCAGGCTGGAGGCACCTCAAACCGTTTTATTTACATCAGCGGGCACTCAGTCACAAAGACGTAGGAATGGCAAGCCTAATAAGGTAAAGTGATCCCGGTGTGGCCCAGAGTTTGGGTAGAGGTATAGCTCTACTCTTCCATGACCGCGGAACTAGAAGGGGGTGAGTGGTCAGCAGCACGCCCCGGCCGCACTTTACCCCCGGAAAAGACCCCCAGGGCCGGTCTGGACAGGTGGAAAATCTCGTCCCCACCGGGATTGCCATCCCGGACCGTCCAGCCCATAGTCAGTCGCTATACCGACTGAGCTACCGGGCCCACGTGACAGGCCTAGTAGTTTTGTTTAAAATGCAGTTCTGATGAAGGCCCAAAAGCATGGTCCAATTACATTCATTTTTTCCTGTTCAGAGTAGAGTTAGAATGTAACACATTAGTTGTTACACATAAGTGTTTGTTGCTAGTTATGTGAGTCATACGGAAAATCTTATACGCAAAATCCGAAGATTTGAATGTTAAAGTGGGTGGTAAATACTGTTACCACTATTGTCTGAAGGGCTAAATAACACCATCTACTTATTTTTGTGTTTCCTGCTTGCTATATAATGTAAACAAAAAAATGCTAAATTTCCGGGTGCCAGATCGCTGTGGCGAATATATTTTGTACAGTGACGCCTAATGTATTCGTATATGGGTTTTGTGTATGGCATCTGCTTTGTGTCACTATACTGGACCCTCGAATTTGATGTATTTGCTAGGTGTTTGTAAATTTTGTGCAGACCTGCTCTATACTCTTAATTATGGGTCCAGTAGACCTATATGTTTTAAAGTTCAGTCCTTCTTATGCCGTAAGTCTATAGACACAGATCACTTGCTCCATAGAGCACAATTCCCAAAAGCCCTTCGCTGTTCCCAGTTCTGCGACAGATTAATTTATTCCCCAACGTGCCTTGTTATGCCTTCAAGCTCCGTCTTGGTTTTATTCTCCTACGAAGATTTAAAGTCTCCCAAATAACCTCGTTTCTTTAGGTTGTATAAAGAAACTACTCTCAGATGCATTTTGCATGCACTGTTTATCTCAACCCTCACGATCGGATCTAGTATTTTCTAAAATATTGCTTTTCTTTCTTTACAGGTAAGTATTTCTACATCTAGAAAAAAGCGGGTGCTGGTGGTAAGTTTATGGCTTCTGTAACTCCTTTTTTATTATAACATTTCGAAATGTCTGGTCCATTCTTTAGCGGTCCTGCTGTAAGTTTAAAGTGACATAACACCGTTCCCCAAACTGCCTGTTTTGTACGGTAAAAAATCTCCATCCAGTGGCACACACTGGCTTTGCGAAGCTCTTTAGAATAAGTCTAAAGTTGAAATTGAACTTGTACGGAAATTCTGATACAGGACACCTACTGTTACTCACTGACGAGCACAACGTTGACCTTAGCACGCTGAGTAGGAATCTCTTATGTCTGAGCATGAGGTGGAAAAAGCACACAGGTTCTACCAAAACCGTAAGGCACTGTGACTAAAAACTGTAAATTCTTACAACGAATGCACTTCAGCTTAATATAGTTTTTTTTCTGGAGTACTTTGGTTGCTGGTCGTAAATATCTAGCCGTCACACTTTCCTTCCGCCACCACGGCCAAGGTCGTTGCTGTTCTCATGAATAACATCTCTATATTTTTCATACTAATAGGTCGTAATTGAAACATCTGACAAGTGCACCTGGGTTATCAGTATCTATTCTAATAGCCCTGCAATGTCGCAACAAATATTTTTAACATTTAACGTTGTTCCTGCCTGAAAGCTTCTATTTAGTTTTGATTATGACCCATTTTTGAGGTGTGCTTACAGTGTTCTATTTCCTGACGTCAGTTATTAATATTAGGTAAGGACGGTGGAAGATGATTAAAACGTGTGTAGAGCAGTGAGGAAATAATACTAAGAGGGACAACCCGATGTACTAGGAGAAAAATCAGCCGAGTACAACTTAATCCACCAAAAAATTCCACACGAACTCTCCTCGGATAGAAGCGGCTCCTTCGCGTATTTTGGGGTGCTGGGACGTGCGTAGATTGTCGCTAATTGCCTGCATTTTGAAGCAACACACTCTGTCCATCTTCAGTGAGGAAGTGAGTGGAACTTCGGTAGGTCACTGCTAACCGTTCTGTTGGCCCTGATATGGTCGTAGTCCTGCCCCTGTGCGCTGTGTGAGGAACCGCCTGCCTACACAAACCGAACGTTCGCCAAATCCACTCTCTTCGACCCTGAATATGCATGAAGCATGTTCCTCGGCACAGGCGTTCTTTGTAAGGCGGGGTCCACACTGAACTGACGAAACAGAGACGCACTGTCTTTCGACAAACTTGCAACCGTTCTGCAACATTTATGGAACAAAATCTGCAACTTGTTTGTGTTTTCCGTAATTCTACCGGGCACCGTTGCCGGTCGGTAAAGGTCAAAAAGTTTCTGTTCTGTTGCAATTTTCACTAACTACAGGCAGTGTGAACCTTTCGCGGTGTGCTGAGAACATGGATTTTACAACTTGAAAGTGGTGTACGAGACTTCTTCTTCTTCTTCTTCTTCCTCCTCCTCTTCTTCCTCCTCCTCTTCTTCTTCCTCTTCGTCTTCCTCTTCTTCCTCCTCCTCCTCCTCTTCTTCTTCTTCTTCTTCTTCTTCTTCTTCTTCTTCTTCTTCTGTCCTTGGTAGAGCATAGCCTCTTCTAAACTGTCCTCCATTGTTATCCGTCGTGCTACACACGTCTCCAGTTCCTTACACCCATCTTCTTCAGATCTCCCTCAACTGACTCAAGCCACCTCAACTTACGTTTCCCTACACGTCTAGTTCCTTCTGCTGT
>Ga0131853_10014122_pt1 | contig 14635 bp, 16 predicted proteins | sample TergutLab28metaG_FD_92764 | JGI IMG/M metagenome (GOLD analysis project Ga0131853, IMG submission 92764) | Labiotermes labralis P1 segment gut microbial communities from Petit-Saut dam, French Guiana - Lab288 P1 (version 2) (version 2) | ecosystem: Host-associated > Arthropoda: Insects >... | reverse complement strand
TCGAAGATGCCGATGAGTTTGTTCAGCGTTACGGCATGTTCACCGCCGAGGTAGAGGTACATATGGCTGTCCCTTTCTTTATGAAAACACGCAAGTGCCTGCCAAAACATAACCCGCTTTTTTTGCGGTGGCAATGGAGGCGAGGTTTTGTGAACCACAGCTGTAAACATAACGTGCGTCTGGATGCATCGCTGTGGCTACACGCACAAGCCGAACTGCATGGCCTTGCCCACGATGTTCACGCGGCACGAATACATCGTTGATGACAATAACTTCACCGTTATTTTTGTTGTGAAATACAAGCACGCCCACTAGCGTCGCCTCCTTAAACAAACCGAGAAAACGCCGGTTTTGGTCGGCCATATATGCGGTAAGTTCGTTACGGATAATATTGGCGATGCCCTTGGCTTCTTCACTGTCGTCTTCCGGCGTGCAGAGAATAGAGAGAATGACTGCGTTATCTTCTGCGTTGAGTGGGCGAATGTCCGGGTCAACATAAGGCTCACTTAGACGAGAGAAAACGAGGCTGGTATCGCCTTCGCGCGGGCCAATGCAATAGGTAGCGCTGCGTTTTTTCCGCCGTAAAGCAAAATATGCTGCATTCAAATCAGAATTGCCGGTATCGCACATATACCAGATTGGTCTGATGTTATTTGTGGAATAATGGATCATGGTTTTCAAAACCACTGCACCGTGGTGTTCATAGGCACGAGCGTTCGGTGTAGTGTGCAAATCTATAGTCAAATCAGCGTAAAGCCCCGCACAGGCCGCCATTAGACGTTGCGCGGCTTCTGTTTTGGATATTTTTCGCAAACTTACCTCCTAATCAACAGGCCCTTCATAAGCGAAGTTTCGTTGTGCACGCGGTCGACCATCGCAATTTCTTCTTGCGTGCAGCCCATGAGGAGCTTGATCTCCGAATCGCGCTTATGCAGGTCGACAATCACCACTGCGGCGTTGATTTGCCCATCGGGTTCACTGCCACGCCAGACATCAATGCCGCTGCCGTCGGCGGAGGCCGTGCCGTGCAAGTAGCCGTAGTCGAGCGGATAGATGAACGCGGTGAATCGCGGGTGCGCGCTGCCTTTCGGGCGGTCGATGACGAGCGCGTGCTCAGCGGCGAGGGTGTCGAGCGCCTGCCAGAAATCCATGTGAAATTCCTCCCCTACGATTAACAGGCGGTTCGTAACCTGGGCAGGTGTGGACGAAGCGGTTCACAGCCAGGTAAATCGTGGCCGCATGACTCCTCTTTCGCTGAAGAACCATTCCACGGCGTGCATATAGCCCATGTGGTGCCCGATACGCACCACCATGGTGTTGTGTTCAATCAGGATACTCAAATGGTTGCCACGCATGCCCGATATACGAATTTGCCAGCCTGCGTCGGTGTCGCCAACCCAATACAGCCGATGGCGGTATGCAAAGTCGCGGTCGATGTACCCACCTTCCGGCGTCAGCGCGGCGACCCAGCCGTAGGGCAGCAAACGTTGCTCGTCCCACACGCCGTCTTGCAGGTGCAGTTGCCCAAAGGTAAACCAGTCACGCGGGCTGATGTATAAACCAAAGCCGCCAACGGGGCTGCCGCTTTGCGTGCGTGTCCAGATGATGGAATCCATGCCAAGCGGGTCGAACAAATGCTGCCGGGCGAAATCGTAGAGGTTTTGCCCGGTTGCGCGTTCAAGCACGCCCACCAGCGCCTGTGTGGCAGGCCCGCCTTGACAATAGTGGAACTCCTCGCCGGGCGCTGCGATTTGCGGCGCCTGAAAGGCGGCCAGGCCGGCGTCGTTGCGCACGAACAGCTGGCGCTGTGCATGGAGGTGCCACAACCTGGACGGCAGCCCGCTGGTCATTGTAATCAGGTGATGGATCGTCATATCGCGCTTGCTTTCCTGACGAATCACGGCGTCGGGAAAAAAATCGATGACAAGCTGCTGTTCGCCTTCGATATAGCCTTGATGAATGGCGATACCGGTGAGCACCCCAAGCATGGCTTTTGTGCCCGACCACGTTTGCTGCGGGGTGTCGAAACAATAGCCACGGCTGTAGTCGTACAACACGATTTCGCCATCTTGCCACACCCAAAAGCTGGCCATAATGTTGCCGCCAGGATAGCTATCGGTAATAGGCGCGCCCACAAAAAGGCTGCGGTTAACGGCATCAAAGGCTTGTTGCGGTGCGATGGCTGCGGCGGGCACGGCCAGCGTGGTTATCATGACCAGCACCAGGATGACGCAAAACAATTTCTTCATGGGGGCACCTCCAAAAATTTTTGGGTTGCAAATTAGTCGCAGCCCAGGAGGAAAGTCCTCAGCTGAGCAACGTGACAGTTTTACGCGCAATTGGTGTGCGAATGCAAGCGCCAAGCTTCATTGCGCAAAGCCCTCCAGCTCCCGCACAAGCCGCGCGATGGGTAAACCCACCACGTTGAAATAATCGCCGGCGATGCGCTCCACCAGCAGGCTGCCTTTGCCCTGAATACCATAGGCTCCGGCTTTGTCCATGGGCTCGCCGGTGGCGACGTAGGCGTTGATCTCGTTTTCGCTGAGCGGGTAAAATTGCACGCGCGTTTCCTGGGAAAACACGCGGAATTTCTCGCCGTGCATCAAACACACGCTGGTGATCACACTGTGTTCACGCCCAGAGAGCAAGCTCAGCATCTCTTTTGCGTCTTCAGGGTTTTCCGGCTTGCCGAGCAGCGTGCCGTCCAGCGCGACAATTGTGTCGGCGCCGATGACGACGCAATCACTGGGGACCTGCGCTGCCACGGCTTGCGTTTTTTGATGGGCAAGCTCACGCGCGGCCTGCTCTGCTGTCCAGTGTGAGAGCAAAGTTTCATCTACGTCAGACACGCACACGGTAAAAGAAAGCCCTGCAAGCGACAGCAGCTCGCGGCGGCGGGGCGAAGCGGAAGCGAGGATGTAGGTCATGGGGTGGTCTCCTTTGGACGCAGCAAGCGGTACAGGCAGCACGCGCCCCAAACCAGCGCCGCACCGGCCAGCACCCACAGCATGCTGAACCAGAACATCGTGCCCACAAGCGCGAGAAAGAGCAAAATTTGCAAGGGGTTTCGGTGCGCGAACAATGTTTTGATGCGACCAAAGGGAATGTGTTCCCAGGCCACGAAAATCAACAGCATGGAGAGCACGCTTGTTGGCATACGATGGAAGAATGGCAGCCAATCGGGCACAAGCTCCGGCACAACGGTGCGTGCGGCCACGGGGTTGAGCAGCAGGTTGAGCGCGGTGGTTGCCACAATGCCCACAAAGCCGGCGGGCAGTGTTTTCGAGAGCTTCGGGAACTTGCGCGGCCAGGTGATCAGCACCACCATCATAATTGTCGAGAACAGCACCGTGCGCCAATTGGGGTGAAAGCCAAACATGCGGTAACTCGCCAGCAACTCAGGCATGCTGCCGCCAAAAGCGCCTGTGGCGAAATATCCGGCAGCCTGATGCATTGTTATTGTCAAAGCCGCGCCAAGGCTCAGGCCCGGCCAAAGCGCTTCGGGTGGGCGCAGGCGCTGCGGCAGTCGTTCTTCATGGTGCAGCAAAATCAGCACCGCCGCTACAGCCAAAAATGCCACAAGCAATCCCATTGGCTGCACAACCAGCGTGGCGAACAACAGTGGGATTCCATACAGCACAATGCTCAAGACTTGTTTTGCTTTGTTTTTCATATACCTAGTATATCAGACCGGGACAAAAAAAGCAAGCGCCAACAACGCAAAAAATCCAATGAGAAATGGACAAATATTATGCATGTTTTTGACCTGCACTGCGACACCCTCACACGCTGCGTAAAGTTTGGCGAAGATTTGGCGCATGCCACGGGGCACGTAGGCCTTGCGCGCAGCAAGTGCTTTGGCGCCTGGGCGCAGGTGTTTGCCGTGTTTGTGCCCGACAGCCTGCGGGGCAGTGCTGCCGCTGACTACTGCGATGAATGCATTGATTTTTACCGTAGCCAGCTGCGTGACATCACGCGGGTGTGCAGGTCTGTTTTGGCCATTGAAAATGGCAATGCCCTTATGGGAGATTTGCGCAGACTTGATGTGCTTGCCCAAAAGCAGGTGAAGTTGATTACGCTCACCTGGAACGGTGAAAACGAGCTTGGCTATGGCGCGGGTTGTTGTCCAGCGGCAGGCCTGAAAGCCTTTGGGGTGCGGGCTGTGAAGCGCATGTTTGAGTTGAACATCCACCCGGATGTCTCGCATTTGAACCGGGCAGGCTTTTGGCAGGTGGCAAGGCTTGGCAAGCAAGCTGGTCGGCCGCTGGTGGCCACGCATTCCTGCTGCGCCGCTGTGCAGCCCCACTGCCGCAATCTAACAGACGAGCAACTCAGGGCGATATTCGCAAGCGGGGGGCTTGTGGGGCTCTGTTTGTACCCTGAATTTTTAGGCGGCGCGGGAGACGCGCAGGCCGTCGCGCAGCATTTAGAGCATTTGCGGAAGTTGGGTGGTGAAGATCACATTGCTTTGGGCAGCGACTTTGACGGCTGCACGCTGCATGCAAGCCTAGCGGGCATGGAACATTTGCCAAACCTGAACGCAGACTTGGGACGCATGGGTTTTTCAAAAGCGCTGCTTGAAAAATTCTTTTGGAGTAACGCGGCGCGGTTTTTTGCATAAAATGCCCCTGTTCGGCCAAATTAAAAGAAACACCGAAAAGGAGCGTTTTATGGGATTCTTCAACCGCAGAAAGCACCGCGCGCAAAGGAACTGGTGGGAAACTTCGAAGGAGTTCCCCGCCGCCCGGCAATCGTATGACCCGGAAACGGTGGAATACCCTGCCAGCGAGTTTGACCCGCAAGGCAGCTACACGGGTCGGCCCACAGATGGCAGCGACCGGCCGATACAGGATGCGGATGATTTGTAATGCTTAGTGCTTAATGCTGAATGGGGCGTGTGGGGAACTATATTCCCTGCACGCTTTCATTGTGTGGGTTCTATAAAAAATGCTCTAATGCGCGAAGCCGTTTCATCAATTCGCCGTTGTGCAATAGTTGTTCAAACTTGCCTGCCTGCGCTGTCATCAAGCCTGTGAGCGGGAAAAAAACATCCTCAAACGCTTTTTCTTCTGCGCTGTAATCGCCATATGCCTCCAGGAACGCTTCGCCCGCGCTTTTGGTCAAAACAGATAAGATGTGCCGAATGTCGCTGTATGCATAGCCGCGATACATGCAGTTATAATCAAACATCAGCGCCGAAGAACCGTCTTTGGCCACAGCCATGTTGTCCCACCAAAAATCGTTGTAGGTGATTGTGTTGCATACATGGGCGTGTTTTATGCTGTTGAGATGATTGGTCAGCGTTGCCCAAAACGGATTGCCGCACGAATTTGTTTTGTGCATTGCGTTCGTAATGTTTTCAACGCTCAACGCATCCGCGCTGATGAGTAAATCCAGTTTTGGCAAGCCGCTGGAAGTTTGCCCGCAGACATGCAGCTGCTTAAACCATTGCGCAATCAGCCGAGCGGTTTGGAGATTTGAAATATCTTGCTCGGTGCCAAGCCGGTATGTTTTGCTTGTTTGAATATCTTCTAAAAGCATGAGGCGCTGCGTGCATGCGAGCATACTTAAAGTGGGAACACCAATGGAACTTAGCATTTCATAATGCTGAATTTCTTGCCTGCCACGCGATTGCTTGTTGCCAAAATATTTGCCCACATAAGAATTGTTGCCCTGCACAACGCGAAAAACAAAGATGTCGAATTTCTCGCGAATGAGTTGAAGTTCGTATGGTTGCGTTATTATTTTGTTTAACGTTTTTATCAAATCACGCGGCAATTGCTTCATTTGTGATACTTCCCTCCTGTGTTGATTTGAAACGCGCGGTAGAGCTGTTCCAGCGCCATCACGCGTGCAAGCTGGTGGGGGAAGGTCATGCCCGAAAGCGAGAGCCGCAGGTTTGCCCGGGCCTTGAGTTGTTCCGCCATACCATGTGAACTGCCGATGAAAATCGCGATTTCGCTCGGCTGCTCGGCAAGCCAAGCTGCAAATTGTTCCGAGCTAAGCGGCTTGCCCTCCACGCACAGCGCAACCGCGCTTGCGGTTTTGCCAAGCTTCGCCAGCGCCTGCTTTGCTTCAAGCTCCAGCGCCTGCGTGATTTGCTTGCTGGACGGATACTCGGGCAGGCTTGCAGGCGTGAGCTCAATAATCTCCAGTTTGCAGTAAGCCCCCAGGCGCTTTTGGTATTCGTCGCAGGCCTGGCGCCAATAAGGCTCTTTGAGCTTGCCGAAGATAATTAGTTTAATGGTGTGCATAGTGCCTCCAAAATATCGTCACAATAAGCATTGCCCAGCACCTTTTGGTTTAACATAACGTCTCCGTTGGGTAAAATGCTCAGGCTGGGCAAATTGTCGTATGGCGAAGCGCCGGGTGGCTCTTGCGGGAAATAGTTCGCGAAGTATTTGAGTGCATTGCCGCGTGGAAATACTACATTGCCATCGCTCACCGGCAGGCCATCAAATTGCGCGAGGATTTCACGCGTGCGCAGATTCCACTCGTTGTCGTCTTCGGCGCTCACCAACCATGCAGGGTGCAGCTTCAAATTTTTCGAGTGCTTTGTAAACAGCTGCACGGGCTCCAGGGGAATGGTCTCTTGGTGAAAGGCGTCGACTGAAAGCATTATGTCTGTTACATATTGATTTAATTGTTGCGCTATGGTGATAATTTGGCTTTTGTTGTGGCTGAAAAAGCCATTTGTAATCAGCTGCCGCGCGGGGATGCCGGCCGCTTTCGCTTCCTGCAAAATTGCAAAAACTTCCTTTGGATATAACAGCGGTTCGCCACCAAAGCACATAACAGATTCAACGGGCAGCTTGCTTTTAAGTTGCGTGAGCATGCCCGCAAGGCGTGTGTAATGGATGTGTTCGTTTGTGTTTTTTGCCCCACTAACGGAGCAATGTTTGCAATGGCCCGTGCATGCATACGTAATAATAAATTCCACGCGATTGATGTGATGCATGGATTCCCCTTTCTTTCGGCGCTTGACAATTGCGCTGCGTTTTGGTATAATGAACACTACACATGGAGGGTTAGCGAAGTGGTCATAACGCGGCGGTCTTGAAAACCGTTTGGGGTCAAACCCACAAGAGTTCGAATCTCTTACCCTCCGCCACCCCTGCGGGGCGCAAGTCGCTTCGCTGTGTCCTATGCCAGTTTTGTGCATAGGGCATCTTTTTTAGATAACCATTACGACCCCTGCGGGGCGCAAGTCGCTTCGCTGTGTCCTACGCTAGTTTTGTGCGTGGGGCTTTTCTTTGCCAAGCAATTAACTCGCGTCACTCTTACATTTTTTTCGATGCTATTTTTTATGGAGATTATCAGCAAAAAACGCTTGTATTTTCACTCAGGCTTTGATATAATGTTTTTTAGCGAAAATATGGGAAGCAAGGGTTTGCTTGTTCTTTGTTTGAGATTCATTAAAAAACCAAATCTATATATACAAGGAGAATCACAATGAAAAAAATCATAGGTCTCGCAACAGGCTTTGCGCTGGTGTTTTTACTGGCGGCATGCGGCACGACTGAACCGCAATACCCCACTGTAACAGAGGCAACCACCGTTGAAGAAGAGACCCTTCCCGACTGGGTCAATACACACGAAAACGAGTTTGGCCTTACGGTTGCACGGTTGGAGAATGAAGAAGAATCAGCTACGTACGTGTTCAATTATAGCATTGTGATGGAAGCGCGCGACGGCATAGCGCCCGAGGATTTTGGAGACACGCTAGTGATTACGACTGATGTGCCGCTGCGTGGATTTGCTGTGTCATTGTTCGGAAACGACATGCTGGGCGAGGATTTGATTTTTATCCCCATTGACACGTTTGGTGAAATTGACGAGCTGGCACCCGGTGAGCGCTTTGTGATTCAAAATTATCGCGCCCATGGTACGATGCCCTGGAGCGGCGTTACGTTTGTGGACGAAGATGGTGTGCAACGTTATTTTGAGTTGTGGCAGACGCAAAGTGGTTTGGGTGAACCTTACTATTTGGTCGAGTCTGAAAACAGAGTTAGTGAATTGCCAGATGACTGGCAACCGTGGTGGTAACAAAGAATCTGGATCACGCACTTGCTTTTGTAAGTGTGTGATTTTTTGCTCGTGTTACACTGTTTATTTACAATCAGCCCGTAACCTTACAATCGAGGGTTACGGGCTGAGATTCATGCTTTTGCTTATGGTTTGCCCACGGTCTCAAGCTCTTCTTCAAGCTCTTTCCTGGTTTGGTCTGCCAACTCGCGGCGTCTTTTTAGCTCAAGTTCAATATACTCATTCTGCCCGACTTTGTAGGGGAATGCCGCGCGGGCAATGAACATGAACACCGACGCCAGCACGTCGCCCAGCATCCACACTGGCCAGGCCCAACGCCGAAAACGTTCGGGAATCACGGGATTAGGCACATTACCATCAATGGTGTGCACCTGCGCCCACTGCTGGAACAAGTTGCCTGTGACGGTGTTGATGTTGCTTTTGATCAATTTTTCAATAAAACCACCAATTGCGCGGTTAATACCCTCACTGCGCACGCCGGTTTTGTATTCGACATAATCGAGCATTTCAAAGTTTAACACATGCCCCGCAACACCCGCGATTGGCCAAATCGTTTCTCGGAATGTGTCCAGCCCAAAGAAGCCTAATATTCGCCCGCGGGATTGAAGGCCAACAAAATATTGTGCGGTTCTAACAGCGATATTTCCGGCCTCCTGGAACATCAGTGTGCGCTTGGGGCCGCCAAGCCAGTCCACGGCCTGGCGCATGAACGGCACCAAAAATGTGATGGGCATGCCGGTGAACTGCCCCATGACTGCTGAAATGCCCGGGCCGGCAACCTCGCCGACGAGCGGTAGTTGAATATTTGGAACCATAAAGCGCCAATAAAGCCAGGTGTCGAAGCCCGGAATAAAGGTTCTGAAGAAATTTGCGACCATCCAATATAACAGGTATTTGTTGTGTTTGATGACTGAGAACATTTCGCGCACAGTAAGTTTTTCTGGAGGGGGGGAATTTTTGTTCGATGTTTCGTTTGTTTGCATGGCGTTTTTTGTGTGGTCAAACGTAACGCGGTTGCGCACGAAGGTATGAATGATCCCGCCAGCCAACGCAAGGGGCATCAGCACAATAAAGCCGATGATAAAAATTCTTTGGTCTGTCCATATATAACGGTTTTCGCCGACGATAAAGCCCTGCAGATATTGCGGCATGTTTGCAATGGGGTAAGCAAATTTATGGAACGTGTGTTGCCAAACCTGGAGCTTTGCGCGTTCTTCAGAAAGCGGTGTGATACCCGCATGAAATTTTTCACTTCCAATGCCCGACATGGTGCCGAAGATATTCCAGGCAGCCTGAATCACACCGAAGATGATCACGCGTTGCTCTGGGGCCAGCCCCAGGTCCAGCATAAAAAACAACGTGAGCGCCTGGCCAATGATGTGATTGATGCGCATGAACCAGCGGTAAGTTTTGTCGGTAAACGGGCGGCGATCCATGAACTGACCAACAACAGGGTCGTTGATGCCGTCCCAAATGGTGTTGGCAATGCTTTGCCACATGATGTGCACGGGCTGCACGCCATAAACGGTGCGCCACAACCTGTCGCGTCCATCAAACTGGCCGGACGTGTTGCGCAAAAAGGCAGCCGCACCCCACAGCAGTTTCTCCCAGGGTTGCAAAACACCTTCGGGCAAGTCTTCGCCTTTGAGCCAGGTTCGCGGTTGATAGAGCACCTGCTCCATTTCCGCGCGCCCGGTTTCTGGCATTTTGACCTTAACCAGTGCTTTGTCAAGAATCCATGGCCGCAGACGGCCGCGCCTTTCATTGTCAGCATCGTTGTTCATTTCTCTCGCCACCTTATCAAAAAAATACCATGTAGTAATAAGATTTGTTCAATTTGCTTAAGGGGATTGAGAAACCCGCAGACCTATGGAGGACAGCGGATTTCAATTGAAAAATGCAGTTTTGGTTGCGATGGCTTGTTATTAGATAAAAAACGCCTGCGCATTCCCCGGCTTAGCTTCGCCCCGGCTCTTGGTTACTTTCACAATAACTTCATTGGCAGATATGGTTGGAAATGTTATAATGCGCTTGTTTCCGACCGTTTTACCGCTATAGACACAAACGGGCCTGTAAATGATATGGTTTTTGATGTAAACCGAAAACTCCTCTATCATTTCACCGTCTGTTAAATCCTCGGAGAACACAAAATGATTCACAAATTGCTCTTTGTCAAGCTTAAAAGAAATGCCGTCTTCCGTTGCGGTTTCAGTTCCCGCAATGGGGCAGGAGAAACGGCGGGCAATTTCCCTGCCGAACTCCACCAGCCGCTGTGCGTCTACTTCCGGCAAAAGCCCACGCCGGTCAGGCCCGATGTTCACCAGGAAATTCGAACCGCACCCCACGGAATAATAATACAGTCCAACAAGCTCTTCAACGCTTTTCACGGTGTGCACATCATATTCGCTGTAAAACCAATTGTGATGCCGCATCATAAAATCGCATTCGCTGGGCAAAAATTTCAGCCCACCCAGGGATTCTTTTTCGCTTGTCATCACAGAAAAGTCAACAGATTCTACCACACTGGTGTTGTCAATTCCTGCGGCTCCGCCTTCGTTGCCCACCCAGCGCACGTCAGGGTCCCACATGTTAAAAATGAGAATTTCGGGCTGCAGCCCGCGTATGGTTTTGATAATGCGCGGTTTGTCGTACTCATGGCCTTCGCTGCCGCAGCCATCGAACCAAAGGTAATCGACTTTGCCATAGCGGCCATCAAGCAATTCGCTGATTTGCGCAATGAAGTAATCATCATATTCTTTGGCGGTACGCTGCTGGAAACCTGCTTCGGCAGGCGAATAATAAAGCCCCACTTTGATATTGTATTTACGGCATGCGGCCACGAATTCAGCCACAACGTCGCCTTTGCCGTCTTTCCAGGGCGTTAGCCCAATGTGGTACTCAGAGTATTTTGACGGCCAGTTTGCAAAGCCATCGTGGTGCTTGCAAACCAAAATGGCGTATTTCAAGCCGGCCTCGTGCACGGTGCGTATCCAGCTTTCGCAATCCAGCTCGCTTGGGTTAAAGCCCTCTAAGGACATTCCTTTGCCGTCCCAGTCACGGTGACCTTCATAAAATGTACGAATGCCAAAATGAAAAAATGCGCCCATTTCCCAACGAAGAAATTCCAGTTGCTGTTTGCTTGGTTTCATTGCGCTTGTTCCTCTCTTAGATGCGAAGGGCAATTCATTCATAGACACTTTTCATAGTATACATTGTCCCGGCTAGGTTGTCAAGAGATTTTTAAGAATATCGTCAGTTTTCTCATGGTATTCTTTGGCAGGCGAAAAGAAGAGGAACTACGCTACGCACGCATTCTCTTCAGCGCTCCGCGCTATCCGATCAATCCGGTAATCAATTGCCAAAAGTCAATAAACACGCGAAATGGCCATGTGAGCCAATACAGCACCTGTTGGAAAAAAGTAGGGCCATCCTCAACCGGGGCTGTGCCATCGTTGATCAACAGCTGCACCCAATGGTAGGTATTTCCAACGCGGTGAACGCCAATGCCAATGTGGGTGAAGCTGCCCAAAATGTTGCCGCGGTGGCCAGGGGAGTCCATCCACACTTGCATGGCCTGCACCGGAGTTGCTGCGCTGCGGGCAAGGTTTTCACCCGCGAAAGAAAAGGCTGGGACATTAAATTGCGTCAGCACAGTACCCCAGTTGGTGCCATTGGGGCGCGTGTGAGAAAAATGCGTCGCAATTTCCTGGGCGCGGCGTTGTGCGGCATTGTTGAGGTTGCTGTTTGTGCCGTTCAGGGGAGGCAGGCCCCGGCTTGCGCGTTCGGCGTTGGTCAGGCGTAAAATTTCGGCGGCAAAAGCATCGTTGCGCGCAGCCGCGGCTGGCACGGCCAACGCAAGTAACAGCACAAGCACAGTGAGAATACTCAGAATCTTTTTCATGAAAATACCCCTATCATTACTATACTATTTTGTAAAATGAATCATTTCATTTGCAGGATAATTGGGATGGAAATACCTCGGTTTAACCAAAGGTTTGCCGTTCAATCCGATTGCATGTTGCGGGCAATATTGAATGCAAGCCATGCATCTTTGGCAGTTGTGTTGAAACGCTGGCTTGCCATTGTTCAACTTAATGTTTTTTACCTGGCATACTTTTTCACAAATGCTGCATCCGATGCAGTTTTGATCTACGCTAAAATCTTTGTCCCAGGGGCGCGTATCTTTTACAATTGCTTTTGGCGAAAGCAACAGGGACATCTTGTATGAAACAAACTGGCTTTTTTCCACTTCTTCTTTGCCGCAGGTGATGTCTTGCGCAAAGCGCTTTGTTTTTTGCTCCAACTGATGCAAGGCCTTCCTCTGCTGCTTGCCCGCCTTAAAAATCAACTTGTAATACCACTCAACAATATAGTTGCTTGTTCCGATCACGCTTTTCCCGTAATTCAATTTCTTACCCTTCTTTTTTAGCGCCTGTTCCATAAATTTAAGGCTGTAGCCTCGGCCTCCCCCGCCTGTAACAATCGCAAAAATATAGTTTGCGGTATCTAAATTCAAAGTGCGGATGAACCGCAACACAATTTCAGGAACACCACCAAAATAATTCGGGAACACAAAGCCAACCGTTGCGGCGTCTGTTTTGATTTCATTGCCCGCAGCATTTCTCAAAGTAGAAGGTATCATCTTTATTTCTGCATTGCCTAAAGAGTCGCAGATATGTTGTGCCGCCGCAAGCGAAGTTCCGGTGCCGCTAAATACATAAATACAAGTTTCCATCGCCGTCCTCCTTACTTAGCCCAAATTATATCGCCAGCGAGGGCATGGCGTTTTGGCGCAGCGTGGCCAGGTTTCCCTGTTGGTATTCATAATAACCCTGCGCGCCCACCATAGCGGCGTTGTCGCCACACCAACAGGGCTCGGGCAAAAACAGCGCGATGTTGTGCTGTGCGCAATGTTGCTGCATTTGCGCGCGCAGCACGCTGTTGGCGCAAACACCACCGGCAAGCGCCAGCTTTTTGTAGCCCAGCTCCTGCGCGGCTTTGAGCGTATTTGTGCACAGGTACTCCGCCACGGCCATCTGAAAACTTGCGGCGAAGTTTTGCCTGTTGATCTCCGGCGCTTTGAGCGCAACCAGCGCAGCAGTTTTCAGGCCGCTGAAGCTGAAGTCATTGCCACCCACGCGCGGCCGGGGGAATTTGTAGGCAGTTGCATCGCCGCCCTGGCCAAGCTTGTCCAGATGTATGCCGCCAGGGTAAGGCAGGCCCAGCAGGCGCGCGGTTTTGTCGAGCGCTTCGCCGGCGGCGTCGTCACGCGTTTGGCCAACAACGCGAAAGCTGGTGTAGCCCAGGACCTCAATGATGCTTGTGTGGCCGCCTGAGGCGATCAGGCACAAAAAGGGCGGCGCAAGCTCCGGGTAAGTTAAGTAGTTCGCCGCAACGTGTGCCCTCAAGTGGTGCACGGGAATCAATGGTTTGCCGGCGGAGTAGCTTAAGCCTTTGGCGAAGTTCAGCCCAACCAGCAACGCGCCCACCAGGCCCGGCGCGTGTGTGACCGCGATTGCGTCAATGTCATCCAGCGTGCAGTTTGCTTCAGTCAGCGCCTGTTGTGTGATTTGGCTGATGACCTCTACGTGCATGCGGCTGGCGATTTCCGGCACCACGCCGCCATAGATTTTGTGGGTGTCCACCTGGCTGGCGATGACGCTGCTGCGCACTGTGCGGCCAGACATAACCACCGCTGCGGCTGTTTCGTCGCAGGAGGATTCGAAAGCCAAGATATTCATGTGGACTCCCTCGGAAAACGATCATCTAAGTAACCCATAAATCTTACTTCAGCCTCTCTATGTGTTAAATGTCCCTTATTAGCTATGTTTCTACATTCTTCAAAATTTTCTTTGACGGTTTTATTCTCTTCAGGTTCGGGTGGCTTGCTAGCCACCCCTACAGCGGGGGTTACTCTAAGATTAGACTCGCCGTTGTTCCATCGCTTCGGAAAAGACCAGATAAAAAGATCTGGTTTATTCAACCGTTCAATACCAACACGACGGGCGTGATAACAAAACAGGTTTTCATCAGCGAAACTCCAATGTCTTCAAAATTGCGTCTTCCGTGGGGGCTTTATAGAAGCCCGGACGTGTCCCAACTTGCCGGAACGCGCGGGTTTCATATAGTTTGCGTGCGCCGAGGTTGCTTTCGCGCACTTCCAGGTGCATTTTCTCACAGCCGCGCAAGATAGCGTTGACCTCCGCCTGCGCGAGCAACCTGCTTGCAATGCCCTTTCGTTGATGCGCGGGGAACACCGCGATGTCGTCAATGAATGCTTCGCTTGCAATTTCATCCACGGTAATGAAACCGGTAACTTGCCCGTCAAGCAGGGCTGTAAGCATGTGGCAAGTGTCCAAAGTAAGTTTTTCGCGCAGCCTGGTTTCGCTGGCCGGCTGAGCAAAAACTTCGCGCGAAAGTTCGGCGATCGCCGGAATATGCGCTTCTTCTGTGCTTATAATGCTTGCATTGCATGTGATGTCGGGCAACAAGCCTGGCAGCGCGGCTTGTATTTGCGCAGCGCATGTGCGGTAGTCATCTAAACTGCCGCCGAATGGGTCGCTCACACCACCACCAAGCACGCGCAGTT
>Ga0131853_10014118_pt1 | contig 14636 bp, 9 predicted proteins | sample TergutLab28metaG_FD_92764 | JGI IMG/M metagenome (GOLD analysis project Ga0131853, IMG submission 92764) | Labiotermes labralis P1 segment gut microbial communities from Petit-Saut dam, French Guiana - Lab288 P1 (version 2) (version 2) | ecosystem: Host-associated > Arthropoda: Insects >... | reverse complement strand
CAATATCTCCATAACCATTGAACTTTGGATATAGGTGTTTTGGGTTATATCGGTATAGTTTGACCTAAGGAACACTCTCCCGAAGTTAGGTCCTTTCCTCCTGGGACACCCTGTATATATATAGTACATATATACTCTACAGGTCCATATGTCCATTAGTGGTTGTCATACTCTGCATAGGTCAAGGTTGTCAATCCCTGATGACCAGGAAACACACTCTTTTGAATGGGAATTTTGTGTATGATTTGTGCAATTTCAATTTGCACCACGATTTTCAGAATGTAACCCTGGTATAAAATGACACATGCCTGTATCCCATTAAATTCCATTCCCCTTAGCCAGCATGACAGCACAGGTAAACAAAGCCACCTCTAAGTTTGCAATTTGAAAATGGTTTTTGAGTCAGAATCTCTTACCCACATAAAAGATAATTCAACCAACAGCAAGCTACACTGTGCCAGTCAGTTACTCTCAAATGTAACTGGATCAAAGAGCCAAACTAAGTCCAAAACTTACAACCAAAGTACATTCTGTGTCTATCAGAATCTAATTTGCGTGACAACTTTTAACTAACTTGAACCCTGATTTTTCTGTTTCATCAGAACCAGAGTGGTTTAAGATTCCAAAGAATCCAGTGAGACCAACTTTGATCTTCTGTATGACAGCGCTCCTGACTAATATGGGTCAGTCACATTTACTTCAAAAGCTTTGGTATATATGAGGTTTCATACTTTACTGTTTTCCAAATGATGTCACATCACTATCACAAGATTTAATGACACTTTTTGGTCTTAGTGTACATCTTATGAAACAGGACACTACCGTTGAGTATCCCTGACATCACCATTTCACAGGTTTATCAACTTTCAGGAAATATGGGAGAGGTTTGAAAAGTAATGAGACTATCCACACTATTCTGTATGTGTTATATACTAAGGCTATGGCATAATTCCATTTCAAAGTAACCCCCTTCCCAAGATATGCATTTTATGCAGCACTCCACTCTACCAAAGATGGGGTAAACAATACACAGCATTGCATTTCTACTCTGAGTTATCATATTTCTATAATATTATATGACTATATAAACCCATGTACCTCCATACCAGGTAAAGTTATGACTTTCAGTCAGCGACGGACTGTATGTACGATGGTGGTCCCATATTATAATACCACTGTGTTACAATTGTCTACAGTATTCAGAACAGTAACATGCTGTACAGGTTTGTAGCTTAGGAGCAGTAGGCTATACCATATAGCCTAGGTGTGCAGTAGGCTTGTGTAACTACACTATGACGTTTGCACAACAACGATATCACCTACCAACGCATTTCTGAGAATGTATCCCCATCATTAAGTGACATGTGACTATATCATGTGATCTGGTCTTTCTAACAGTATCCACCCAACACTGACCATCATACTCAAGCAACACATGAAGAGATCATTATCATTTGAAATACCAGTAGGTCGATACTGTGTGGTTTTATTAAGTGTGTTATGAAAGATGTGAACAGGTAGCAACAACTGTAGTAATTATCTTGGTGTTTAGTGGCTGGACACAATGATAACATGGAGTTCGTGGTATGACAACTACCATAACAGATTGATCTGCAATTTTTGTCAATAGTTGAGGATTTGTTGTTCTTGGACATAAGAGAATGTAATATTGTGTATCTTGCTGCTTCTGTAATTGAAGAGTTCATGTAGTGGTTGAATTTGATTACTGTATACACTATAGATTTGAGATATACATTAGATTTCGAGGGTGTACAGATTAGGTGTGACAGAGGAGGGCACTGTAAGAGCAGGGAAACAAAAATAATCACTCAGGAACAGTATTTTCTCTACAGCACAGAATAGTATCAGCAGCTAAGAGAGTGGAGTTTGTTAGTGATAGGATCTCATTAGTTCTGACAGGTCACTGGTGTAATATCATTGTTTTGAATGTGCATGCACCAGTTGTACACACACACAATTTGTTACTTTCTCCACCTATTAACGCATTGCCGTCAGCTCACGCAGAAATGCGTGATTGCTCACACGTGCGTTGTTGACGGGCCCCGCATTTCTGCGTTTTCTTACACGACGTCCAACGCGCGTTTTCGAGCTGGTCTGACACACTGATCGCTTCAAGGTTATCATCAGCTACATGCAGGATGTTTGGATCTCAAGTTACAAGCAGACAGACCGCTCTTGAACCTTATTTTAGAACGATAAGCCTGCAAAATATTATGGGAATGAACATTAAAAGCGTTTAAAACGTCCGGTCACCAGGGAGTATTTAATTAAAAGACCAGCCTGACGGCAATGTGTTAACAACTTTTGCTTGCATTGTAAGTTTCACATTTTTATGAACTGTTTACACATGCTCGCTATGTATACCATAAGCAGCAGCTGGAAAATGATTGTGGTTGTTTCAGAAAGGTTTTAAAAGCTTACTGCAGTATCTAGGTACATGTCTCTGAATTTGTAGGCTTTGGTGCAGCTGCATCAGTAAACATAGAGTTGTTCTGCGCTTAAGCACCACACCATGAAGGTATCTGGAAGTGTGGAGGTAGAAATCAGTGCACTAATATCAACATGTGGAGGTAAGTGGTCTGGAAGCCTCAGCACAGATAAAAGTAGCTTGCCTTTGCTGGAAATTGAACTGTCCAGCTTATATCTGTTGCTGTTGACATACTCTTTCGCTACCAAGTTTCTCAAAGACATAATCTGTCCTGGGTATGTTCTGATATCTCTTCACTCTAAATACTTGGTTAACCATATATATGGTAACCACACCCATGTATTTACCTCCTTTAAGGGGTTTCTGCATAAATTCTGTGCATTCTTAACTGACTGCTAGCTTGCTACACTGCATACCATGTCTTTCCAAAGAACTTGCAAGTCTAATACCCCAGCTGTTGGAATATATGAATATGATTTTCTCAGAAATTATAGTTCCCAATGTTTGATATTGGTGGGCAGTGTTCCTTCCAGTAGCCTGTTTTGTAAGTATGGGGCCAAAACCTATTATCCTGTTAAGTTTAATTTCCTTAAGAGAATGTACACAACTTTGGTATGGCATTCCATTGTGCTTTCTGTATAAAATTAAATAAATTTAAATCTAGTCAGTATAACTGTTTATTGACAGAACATTTCTTTTGTGTTTTCAGCTTATAACAAAGCCAACATTCATGTACAAGTATATATATTGAGGAAACGTCATATTATCTCACATTCTTAATATTCCAATAGTAATATCTCATAAGTAACAAATTACAATAAAAACTGTATGAGAGCAGCTGGTAACATAATTTTGCAAGTCATGAAATGCAATATAATGCAATTTTTCTTGCAAGGCTAATTAGAAATATATATATATATATATACAGAGGGTGACAAAAAAACATACACATTTTAAGAAAGGAAACTGTATTAAAACTGTAATATTCAGTTTATACCGATGACTGTCCTGCCTGTCGCATGGTGACACTAGCATTCACTTGATTAATGCCATCTTTCGAGCGAACTTCAACTTCGAAAAGTAATACACAGATAACATCTCTTAAAATGTGTATACATTTTTGGCACCCCCTGTATACATATATCTATTCAAGAACTATAAAAACAGCAGGGTATGGGATCTCATTACCACTTATACCTAAAAAATATGAGAAAGGGTACCTTTCCCTCAATATGTATTTGTATAAAAATGTAATGGCTGTATCACAAACCAAAGCATGTAGTGCTTACCGTAAGAACAGAGCAGTTTGTTCCATACATAAAAATAGTTGTGCTGACTGGATCAAGATTCACTTAACATAACATAAATTTACTGTTTTTAAAATTGTTCACTGCAAAAAGATGCTTACTGTCAGATCTACCTCAAACAGGTGCCAAATGTATGTTATATAGACACCAACAGATCTAGTCCACAGCAGCTGACCATCCCTAAATTTTCAGCTTGATGTATTTAGTTTACTTGTTTAACATACACATAAATTCTATACGGCAGTCAATAACACAACATTTATTTTATATACAATGGTACATATGTCAGGAAGACATGTCTCGACCTATTTGGTCATCCTCAGGCCCTCCAGTTACAGAAGCTTCTGTAACTCAAACTTGTAAGAATTTGGGATCCACAATGCAGAAAAACTAAAAAACCAAACAACTCTTGGAACTGTTTTCTTGGAGGGCCTGACGATGACCGACTAGGTCGAAACGTGTCGCCCTAACATATGTACCATTGTATATAAATGTTGTGTTACTGACTGACATAATATTTATTTGTATGTTATAACACTTCAGAATGAAAAACTTCAAATTTACTTGTTTAAACTGCACATAAGGTAGAAGGTAAAGTTGTCCCTGTCCGTGCTATAAAGTCATCTAGGGACTGCAGGTGTATGGCTCCAGCCTTTCTTAACTGTGGTGCTAGCTGGAGGTGAGTGGTCTATATCATGCTCCAGCAATTTTACCCCGGTACTCATAAAATGGGCTGGGTGGGTCCCAGAGTCAGTCTGGACATTTTGAAGAGAGAAATCTCTGGCTCCTGCTGGGATTTGAACCCCCCCCCAATCATCCAGTCACTAAGCCTAGTTGCAATACTGACTACACTATCCCAGCTCATATTGAAACTGCATATACATACTGAAAATATACTGTGAGGTTATCATTTACCTCTGTTCTACAAAAATAAAATTATAATATTATTTATAATTTAACAACCAAACCACTACTACCAAACTGGTTTGCTGTTGGCTATGACATAATGAGAATAATGAACCTAACCCACACCAATGTGCAACCATATCACAAGGCGAAACATAATAATTTCAGGACAATGAATTCATGGTCTGTAAAACAATGAAGCACTACAGTAAATATATGGATGTAAACTTATCTACTTTAAAACTTCAACAGGATCTCCATTTCTTAATAATTGCAACTGCTCTAAGGGTTCAGGCACTCAAAGCAGACCAGACTAGTGTAACACTTTGGAACTCTGATAACAGACATTACTGCCAGTAACCAAACTGCATAAGTAACAACCAGATGCAAGTCCTCTAGAGGTTTTTCTGGCACATGAGGGGTCATGTGCCAATATCTGACAGTCGCAAACAGGAAACAGGCCAGTTTTGACACCGAATGTTTCACTGGGTTATTACAAAGTTCCAAGTTTACTTCTCAGTGGTTACACAAAGTGACATGCCCATGTATAAATTCCCAGTCAAACCTCCTTGCAGATAATACTACTATCACTATATAAGACTCTGAAAGTAACCTTTTTAAAAAATTGCAATAGTGATGTCTTTGCTGAATTGAATAAATGGTTTCAAGGGAAAAAACTTACATCAAATTGTGACAATACAAACTTAATGAAAATTGGCACCAATTACTTTCACAGAAGATACAACGATAAGCAACTGACAGAGGAGTTATAACTTGGCCTGCATATTGGTAATTTAATGTAACCTGCATAATCAGGCTGATTACCATCCTTTATTGTAACCAACATAGGAAAAATTCAAACATGATGACTGCACATGGCTGTACACACACTTATTTCACATTTGTAATGCAATATATTCATACCTATATTATCTATATTCTTATAACACAAAGAACATAAGGTATGTAAATAAATTCTAAACTGGGGTGACAGCAGAGTGTAGCTCTACTACATATAATTATTCTGCCACTCAAATGTCCCAGCAGGAGAAATGAAATAATCTGTACATTTGTTTAACCTTAAGAGCAATGCATTATGAAGATTATGTATTTTAAAAAAATAAGAATTATGTGAATCAAAATTATTTCTTTTTTTTGAGGGGGGGCGGGGGGAAGGGGTGAAGGGATGTGTGTGTGTGTATCACATCATTAATTAAATCTACGCAGAAACTGTAATCAAATGAAGGTTAAACACATTCATTCTGACACCAATGCAGAGCCACACTGCTTGTCCTGTCATTTCATCTGAGGTTGACTGTAGTTGCGTCTGGCCAGTAGGCCTGGTCTAATCTGCTTTGTTGTGTCCACACTCCAATCAAAATAAATGCCACCACATCAAGTACTTCAATCTCTGGATGTTTATAGAAAACAGCATGATCCTTACTGAAGCTCAAGTTAAAAACTTCTTAAAAACCACAAACAAATTAATTCTCATGTAACCATCACAGTAATTATAGAGGCATACTCAATTTACAAAAAACTTGCAGGACATTTGTCTTGTTTTTTGAACCGAAGTACAGCAATCACTCACCAGCTGTGGATTTCAAGTAAGTGAATCTGGTTTTTCAATTTGTAGGTTGTGGTGCATTCTGTATCCATGGTTTTTAATTAGTACAAAAAAGAAAAACTGGTTGTATACAGCTCCAATGGCATTCAAAACCTGTTTTTTGATCGCCAGATTAACAGTGCATTCTATTTGAAACTTCTTACTTTAAACATGCTATTATATATTGTTTGCATCTGTTAGACTTTTATGCAGGTGAACAGCCCCCATGGTTCACCTAACTCCGAATCCCAAATGGTACTGAAAACCATACTGCTTCCAGACAACCACAGCGCTTTCCAAAAAAATACATCCTGCAGCTGGCAAAGGACTTTTATACTACAAATGAGCTACATGTTAAATACATTGCCTTTTCTAACTAGCAGTACTGAGACCAGGATTGGCTTTAGAGACTGTTCCTGACGCTGTAACTGGAAATACTGGCATTCGTGGCTGGTCACCCTCATCTGCACATGGTAATTTATTGCTGACATGTGTACTCCAGTGGTGAATGATGCACTTTACAGGCACTTTTTCTGTATTATTTATTGTCACTGTAACCTCAAAAAATTTATTTTCCATCTCCATATTGGGACCACAAATTGGCTCCTCTGGTAACGAAATGGCATCTTCAGGGATGTGAACTCCAGCTTTCCGGAAAGATATTCTGACATGCCATGGTTCAACTGTCCACGTAACGTCCTTGTTCATTAAAACTATTACATTCATATTTTGTAGGATCTTCATTGTCTTCTCAACAAATGGTGAACTGTATTTAGGTTTGTAATCAACTTCATCCTTAAGAAGAGAAAATTTTTCGATGTTTTCCGGAGAAGCGTATACTGCTAATCCTGGAAGTAACAGTTTGTGATATGCAATGTTTTGCTTCATTGTTATCCTATCTCCGCGATTCCCAACGCCTGCTACGAAATCTGTCAATATAACCTCCAAGTCTTTCTTTTTTCTTACATTTGTATCTTCTACTAGATCATAAACAAAGTGTCGAGCTCGCATTTTCTTGTTCGAAGGCTCACGGCCCTTTTTGACCAGCCCGACAGGAAACCTACGCTTTAAGACAAATGTTGTCCTAACCTGATGTACCTTCAACTCCAAAAGGCACAACAGAGGATTACCTGAAAACCTCGTCGGTATTACTGGTCTAAATACGTTTCTCCACATATTTGTACGCCCGAAGAACATACGTAACAAACCAACAAAATCTGATGTCCTCGCGAACAAAACTCACGCTATTTCCTCCACTACAACATACTGTCCACCACAGATCAAACAATTAATATACCGTCCGTGTGCAGCACAGACAGACCACAGATTACAAGAATCGGAAATCGCCATGGATTAGAGGCAAACACGATACGAGAGTTAATTCACCATAACGCAGTTAGCTAGTAACATAGAGGATCTGTGGTTGGGACCGTGGATCAGAGTTCGGATATTGGTACTTCTGAGTACTATGCGAATGAAACTCGATAACATAATCGATTACTATTCCTGTAAATCCACCCCCACAAAAAAATCTTATAATCTTTAACACAACTTCAGTTCCGTGTATACTGCACACTTTAAAACACGTTGAGAAATTAAAATTACGTAATTTTAAAAGTCTGAATATCAATTGATGTGAGGAATTTGATATCTTATTTCCTATACATTGCAAGATCTATACAGCTGTCTGTCTACATTCATCATTTATTGTATGGGAAGTACTATATTTCCTATTGTTTATGTGCTGGGCTTGTACAATTACAATTCATTTCACAAGCCCACTACATAAACAATGCGAAATCCCATAACAAAAATTCATATGCCATACATACAAACTTACTAAGTATAGAACATAATTGTAAATGGAACGAGATCTCAGACAGATAGCTAACATGAAATGGTATAACTTTAATTACTCTACATGTTATTAATAACTTACTGGCCCATAGATGGCTACCCATATTGTCAGATAGGGCAGTATATACAGAACTGGAGTTTTGTTGAAGACTGAAACAAAGCTTTATTTCTGTAGAATGTGGTATCATTCATTAATTCATTCATTTTTTGGTGTAGGATATCATACTTCCAAAACTACTACTCCATATCAAACCCCATCCCACTTCAATTTCATGATAACATTTCAATCCGAAAAGCACTAAAATTGTGTACTTCCACACATACACCAAATTATTTGGTATGGATACTGTTCTGAATAAACATACTACCTCCATCTTCAGGCAACCTTCTGAAGACACAAGCAGTATATTCCTTTGAAACGCTGCTCCCCAGACCACATGTTATTTTAACCTAGATCACGTTATGTTTCTTCAGCATTATGAAAACCTGAAGTAAAAACCTTCAAAATATAAGTGACAATAGTGCAATTCCTGTACATCATTGCGGTTACTATATCAAAGTAAAGAGTCATTACTTTAATGCTGACCTACAGATGTGATAAAATCTGGAATTTCCTCTTTAAGACCTGTCTACTAGCTTTATTCATTGACTCGTTCTTTTGTTTACACCACCAAGGAACTGAAATCCTTGTGACACCACTCACAATTCTATCCTCTATTCCTTGGTAGTGAAGAGACCAACCAGCTGACCTAATCCAGTCAAAGTTAACTCCCTTCTTTATAGCATCTGTGACATACAATTCAACTGACTCTAAGTGAGCCACCATTGATGTCACATTCTCCAAAACAGTCACAGCAGTACCAGCAGTCTCCACCAACTTCTCAGTTGGATATGTAAGAGACTGTACTATACAGTTATGCTCCTTGAATCTCATGTAGATATGAAGTGGTGGTGGCACTTCAGATAGCAGATTTTTGCATAAGTCACAATTGCTATTATTAAGCAAGCGCTTGGTAATGAAACCACTGACATATGCCACTGAGAACATTTTTATGTCACATGCACGTACAGTGACACTCACTCCATGATGTGCTTGTTTTCCAATATGAACAATGTATGGTACACTGTCAGTGGTCTCACTGTCATGACTTGTTGATGGACTGGTTGATGAAGCATTGAATGGCTTGAGAAATAAGTGTAGCTTGTCCAGAAGAGAGGCATCATCATCCTCACAGTTAGTGCCATACAGGCTTCTGTAAGTAAGACCACTAAAATATGCATAGAGTTTGGGTGTGACTCCCTATTTTCCACAGGTAAACATCACACCGCCACCACCTGAAATTATATCCTGGCCCATAATTTACGAAACAGAATTCAAAGAATTTTATATGCTACATGAGACTATGCCATGCCAATTAAAATATACCAAATCACGTAAGAATTTTAATATGAACTATTACTACAACACATGAGAACCAAATTTTAATAGAAGTCTTTATATATACATTTTTTAAAATATTTGGGTCTTATACTTTTATCTTTTATACTTTAACAATGTAAAAATAGTGACTGCAAAAGCGAGGCCCCTTAAATTCTTATCGCATCTTCCATTCTGTAAGATTCGGTATCTACATTCCTGAGGATGGCCTAAGTACAGGCCGAAACACGTAGCACACATGTAAATGTAACAAACTGAATTAAAAATAAACCTGTGTTGTGTTGGACTCAATAAGTGTAGTTCATTTAGTATCAAGTAACGGGCGGCATTCATACATAGATCATTGGATTCTGCCGCGCGATTTATTGCGTCGTTAGAACTCGACCGTCCACGGAAGTGCTTCTGCCCTTCGTCGCTCATTCCTTCGGGCGCCACTTCCTATTAACCTTGTCACTAGTACTTTTTTCTCCCACTAGATGACTGAGCAGTCCGCTCATGTTCAGCGTGGTCAGGATCAGACATGTTTAGAGGCTGCTGGCGCCGTAGTTATGTTTTGGGGTACGTTAGCAGTGCAAATTCGTGGTGTAGTGTTTTTGTAGTTTCGTCAGTTTAAAGTTTGTTCGTGAATAAAAATACACATACAGTGGACAGTGCTGTACGTCTGTTTTGTTTGGTGCAGAGCGTTGTGTTATTCAAGCATGAGCGATTGTAAAAATATTAATTGTACATGTGTGTGCTTGTGATAGCCCATCATTTCCAGCTGTGAAACATCCCTCCAAAATGGCGTTCAGGTGAGTAACAACAACCAGTTATTCATGCATTGTCTTTAAATATGTAACTTTTTTATTTATAACATTTCATTCAGACATTTTCTTAGTTTACGTGACAGTTGTATGAATTCGTGCCACATTACATTAGTGAGGCCACATGACAATATAATACGGTGCATGCAGGATACTGAGGGCTACTGACACACCCTCGTAATATGCAATAAATGCTTTTCCACGGCCATAGTGGTTACACGAATGCGCCTGTTATTACGTAGATTGCTTGTCTTGGTTGCCTTGCCGTATATTTCAGTGGCTGTGAGACGCACCCCGCGAGCTAATCCCCAAAACAACCGCACTCATGATGTGTGTTCACTTGCGTGCTTCACAGTGAAGCAAGTAACACATTAGCGTGGTATGTGCCAATTATACAAGTTGCTACTTGCATCCAGTGTAATGTGGTGACGTGTGACTCCCGAAAGTCGGATACGGCTTGTACACGCGTTCGACTTAAGTTATTTATTGTTTTGTATCTATTCCTTATACCAAGACTGGGGAAATTTACATGAATTGACAGACCGTATTCCTCGAATTGTTGGAATCTCGCTACATCGCTCTTCACTGTTATTTCTCTTCATCTGGTCGTTCTGTTCAGACGAATGTTGAACTGTTAAGCGCTTTGGGTTAATTGATGTCAGTTAGAATGAGAGAATAAGAATACTGTGTAACATATGCGAAACTTGAGGAGTGGGGGCAAATGCCCCCGCCAATATTTTTCTACCTAAGAATACTTTTCTTTTGACTTGTGAGTTGAAGGGTGGCAAAAAAAATATGGGCGTGGTTAGGGGAATGGGGTTTAAACTAATCTTCCCCATTTTTCTAACTTGACTCCCATTTAAAGTTCCTAATATCCGTCGTCGTCGTCCCCGGCCAATGGTATTAGCCAACTCTAATGGCTGGCCTATGCACAGAACAGGTGACTCCCCTGTCAGACTTATTCCCGCCAGCCATGGGACTTCTCGTGCGATGTGATGTCTTAATTCGCCTCTTACTCCAAGTATTATTTGAAGTTCATTTTCTTGAATGTTTGTGATTTATCGCATTGGTTTGAGGCGCGTGCGTCCTTGAACCGTTATGGACGCTGAAGTGCGAGTTTAACGATGTTCGCGTGGTGTGTTGCTGCACCCGTGGCTGTTACGATGAGTTCCCATGCAATAGTTTTCCCTGCTGCGCTGTCGCTATGTTTACGGTTTGAAAGACCACATGGGGGGGGGGCTGTCAGGTGCTTCTTGAGTAACTAAACACGCCGTGCTCAAACTACGGAATGCTTACTAACGAGATCGTCACTTATAAAACATACAATAAAAGGGAGCATCGCAATATAAATTCAGGTATATGGTGTAAGTTAAAACATCCTGATATTGTTCTACTGCCAACTTCCCCGACCCGGCGTGATATATGCACAGCACCATCAGTTTCCACATCACACTACGTAACCGGCGCGCGACTCTAATTTTTTACACATGTAGGTTTTATTTTAATAGTTGTATTCCTAGAACTTACTATTTTATTTATCAACGAGTATATACATCTTAAGAAGATTTGTAGCTTTACAACCGCCAGCTAGTTTACAACCATTTTTTAACATTTTATACAAATGTATATTGTAACAGTTATTGTAAAATTGTGGGATCCCAAAGAGTGCATACACTTGTATTGCATGTTGCTTTACTTTGAAATGCTGCATTGAAGGCCTGATGAGAGTCCTAACGGCGGAAACACGTTGCTTTATCCAGATAAAGAAAGGTCGCTGTGATGTTTATTAGATCATGCATCATTGTGATAACTGAAGAATAAAAAACCAACTAGATGACACTTGTTATTTTATTGTACTTCTTATAGGGTGAACATGTTTCGGGCATTACTATGCCCATCATCAGGAGCTGGTGACTGTGATGTTTACCACATTGGTCGTGTCGTTCTTGGTTTGCTATATGTTGTAGGTGAGGTGCAGTTAGGCTGGAGTGGTGTCCGGGTTGCAGGCTAAAGCACGACTTGTGCTTGAGCCTGCAACCCGGACACCACTCCAGCCTAACCACACCTAACTTCCAACATACAGCAAACCAAGAACGACACGACCAGTGTGGTAATCAATATCATAGTCACGAGCTCCTGATGATGGGCGTAGTAATGCTCTAAACATGTTGAGCCTATAAGAAGTACAATAAAATATTAAGTTGCATCTAGTTGTTGGTTTTTTAATTCTTCAAAGGTCGCTCTGTTCTACGGACATTAAACGATTTTCTTCTGAGTGCTCCATCAACACAACGCGGCCATCCTCCTGTAAATTAGTTTGAAAGGCCGCAGTTTGCGTTCATTGTTGCGCGGAGTGTGAGTTTGTGTGTGTATGTATATGTGTGTCGGTGCTGGCTAATGTTAGTGTACGTGTACACATCACAAGTTGTATTGTTGTCTGGCCCTAGTGACGGTAAATGACAATCGTGTCTTTTGTACTTTTGAAATGCCTAGTGTTTGGTTCGAATTGATATGCCGAATATTGAAAACCGTTGCTATTTTTTTTTGGTCCGTAGAACACCTTGAGAAGATTGTGGGTTATGAATTGTGATTACCGTGACATCTGGTAATATTTTTTTTTCACATAAATGAAGGTTGGCAATTTCCGTGCGCAGCGCAGTGTTACGCCACAAACTCGGCAGTTCTACGCAATTGCACTGATCCAAGTTGTTGTTGTTGTTTTTTTTCCCCCCCCATAGTCGCGTTGCTAAAAAATTGAAAGTGAATTAAATAACTGTCCAACATGATGCGACGTGTTCCGTTTATTACATTTCTGTAGGCAGCTCTACATGTTTCGGTTGTTGACACCCATCATCAGGAGCGCGTACAGCTGTAAGTACAGCTTCTGAGTTGCAACTGATTCATGTGTATCGTACGGTAGGTATTCCTACCTACCGTACGATACACATGAATCAACAACGAGAGCGGATGGTAGTAGATCCGGTTAATACATACCAGAATCTCTAATTACAGCTGTACGCGCTCCTGAAGATGAGTGTCAACACCCGAAACATGTAGAGCTGCCTACAGAAATGTAACAAACAGAGTAAGTCGCAGCTTGTTGGACAGTTATTAAATTCGATTCACGATGCACGGATCCATGTATATAAAAAATAAAAAGTTGAAAGCGATTGTAGGTTAATGCAGAAAAAACACAGGAGAACAAAATGGGGAATATTGTTGTAATCGTCCATGTAATTTTTGTGTTTGGTAACGACACACATTGCTTTGGTGCGCAAAATGCGATCAATCTCCCCTATTCATGTTGGTCATCAGTCCACAACCAGCGGGTATAATATCCTTGTTAGTCCACGGTTCGTAACTTGCGAATGAGCATCATGGAGTTAAGTTAAACAGGTGCTTCGAGCGGCACAAGATTGTATGAAATACAGTTGACCGAGTGTGATGAGGAGTCCTTTATTGTAGCAATATGCTAAACTTTTATAACATTTCTTATTAAGCTAAGTAGGCTTAGTTTAATGTTATTCTTAGGATAAGCTTGATTGCAACAAGTACTAAAATAATATATTAGTATTTAGGCGCGTTCGCAAAATTGCGAAGAGCGACTGTTAGCTTCATGTCTGTCTGTATTCCGTCTGCGTGTCCGTACGTTTGTCTGTGGATATGAGTATTGTTTCGAAAATCTGTCGGGAAAATTCAAGTTCCATTGAAATCTGACAAGACTAACTGGCACTTTACATGAAGACCAACATATATTTATGATCATATCTTGCTCAGTTCTTAGAACGAGAAGTGTTTCAAACAAAAGTTGTAGAGAAAGCAGGCGGCACGTTTTATGTTCAGTAACATTTTCAAAAATCGTGCCGCTTATGACAGTTTGGAAGAAAAAAATGTTATAGAGCTTGAGAGGCCACAGATGACTGTAAGGTGCGTGTGCCTTCGTGCTGGGTACCTAAGGCTGCGGACACACACTTAGAATATGTAACCTAATTGCATTCCACGGCATCAATGGCTTTGCGAACGCACCTCAATTTTACGTTATAGTACATTACGTGTGTTGTTTATCGAGCAATGCAGCCTTCGTTTATGGAAATTTTTAAGTATAATTACAACAGCCAGGCTGTTAACTGTTGTTTAACACAATTGTTCCGTGGTCTAGTGGTCAGAGTTTCTGGCTACAGATACAGAGGTCCCGGGTTCGATCCCCGGCGCTACCAGATTTTCTGAGTAGTAGTGGGTCTGGAACGGGGTCCACTCAGCCTCGTGAGGT
>Ga0131853_10014116_pt1 | contig 14636 bp, 6 predicted proteins | sample TergutLab28metaG_FD_92764 | JGI IMG/M metagenome (GOLD analysis project Ga0131853, IMG submission 92764) | Labiotermes labralis P1 segment gut microbial communities from Petit-Saut dam, French Guiana - Lab288 P1 (version 2) (version 2) | ecosystem: Host-associated > Arthropoda: Insects >... | reverse complement strand
TACTGGGCACCCACAGAAACATGAAACAGCACTCAGTTATTACTGCGTGGCAATTACCTGTTATACTGGATGCTGGTTACTGGGTACCCACAGAAACATGAAACAGCACTCAGTTATTACCACATGGCAATTACCTGTTATACTGGATGCTGGTTACTGGGCACCTACAGAAACATGAAACAGCAACTCAGGTCATCCTGCTTCAGAAGGAAGGTGGGAAGTAAACATTGTGATGGTGATCACTAGTTGCACTGTCTGAATTACACCAAGAGTAACATCTGTTTAATTAATGTGCCATTCACATCATTGGATAATGGAAGGTTTTTGTTATTGTAGGTTTTAATATGCAGTCTGTATTAAAATGACACATTTTTAAGTTGTTAATTATATTGTGTGAGTTTACAGAACTAAGAAATTCACAGAATAATAATTTATTAGCATCGTTAATGATTCATGACTAGGTGAGATCATCCTTCTTAATTCTTGTAGGTATAGTTACCATTCAAAATAAACATTTGTATATGTTTGCATGACCACACAGTTTCATTGTTTGTCCACAACACATATGAATTCAACAAAATTAGTAGTTGACATATTATTACAAAACATTGTGCATGGATCATAGAAATTTGTTGTACAAAGCAAATAAATGTTGTATGATCATGTGAGGTCTACAGTAAAACTAATATATATCACCATACATGAATTGTAACACACATGACTTAAGTCTAGTCAAAGAAACCAAAAGACAATATATCATACATACTGCAGCTCCAACTGTCAACACTGTTTGTAGGATTACACAAATATTATCAAAATATTGTATGCATCTTTCATCTTCAAGACAATACTGTACCGGACAATATGGACAAAAAGAGCAACATAACAGCATTAAAGATGATTTGAATATGTATATACAGGTCAATATGAACCTGTAATTCAGTTTACATAAAAAAAAAAAGCTTTCTTGGAGAATGTGCACTCAAATTGCAAATTTGTTAACAATGAGCACTCTGTTCCAGATATTTAATATATTCATACATGTAAGGTTTGCTTGGACAAACTTAGGCACATTATTTCTAGGACATAAAATTTTAAATTCATACGGCTTATGATGCCAATTTTAAAATTGTTATTCTAACAGAAGATCTCACTTTTCTGAAATAACACAGATATCTGTTGAACTAGTTCACCAAGAATTGTTACAGAGTTTTGATTTGAATTCATAGCAAGTATTGGTTATATTATCTCAAAGTTTCCTACCTACTGACTATACAAATTATACCACATGTTCCATGTTCACAGTATAATATTTGGATTTAAATGTAAAGTATGAAGATCAGTGTATATGTATTAATCAAACTGCAGTTACTTATGTTCACTATACGTGAATGAAAAACAATTAAAAAAACAAGAATTGTAACAGAAAATTATTATTTTCTGGGGTGTGACATTAAGTTGACTGGTAAATGTGTACCGACGTTTCGGAATATCCATCTGCCTCAACTTCAGGGTATAAGAAATGTCACATGTATAACACAGGATTCTGGGATCTATTGACATAGATTTGGTCCCATATTGAATTTAATTCAACCAGCTCTATGCAGCTTTCTAATCTCTGAAGTATGAAATCTTACTCATAAAGAAAATTCACATAAGGCAACAAGACCTTCTGTAAGAAATATGATATATAAGTTTTACCACTCAAAATATATGAACCACAAATTCCGATCATTATGATAACTAAGTAAGGGGATTTGCTTACTGCATACAAATGACATAATCAGTACTCTGGCATAACTGCTATTTTCCACCTTTTAACCAAACTAAAAACCACAACAACCATTCATTTTATAAAAAGAAATTTAAAAGAACATACAAAATGATTTAAATGTAACAGTGAAGATAATGCGGTTTCCAAATGTTTGGAGGATATGCTGAATTGGAAACCAATTTTGCCCAATAATTTACAAATATTGTATCAATTTATACTTCAGCAGTAATAGAAGTGCACAAAAAAGTAACTTAACAGGAATTTCATACTATTATTCAAGTAATACAACAATGCATAAGACTGTATGATGCAGTTATAAGCCAAGTCTTCAACAGAAGAAACTGACTGCTTTACAAAATTACATCATTTCAACCCATTACATTCCAGCCAGGTACAAATACTTACTTGTCTGACACTGCAGTGTCTAAAGAGCATTAAAGTAGAAGTCAGTATGGAATTACACTATACATACGTTAAATGCACTTGTCATACAATTGGAATATAAAGAGATTATGGTTTGGAATAACAGCATTGTGGCTAATGTTGATGTACAGTAATCTTGAATCCATAAAAGTAATAGTTTATTTTATAATTACTTCATTACCTCAAAAATAAATTAGGCATAATTGGTGCAGACACATGTAAGCAACACCATTCATGCTTAATTTAATGGGATGCCTTGTGAAAGGAACAGTAATTTGGTGATGTAATTAATCTACAATCCTTCATATCCCATTCATTCTGGAATACATAATACAGTCATTGCTCTTATATGACAGAACCTTTATTCTCTACAAAACCAATCCATTTAGACTTTGCATTCTTTTAGTCCCATTTAATTAGTCGACCCACAGAACTTTAACCCCTTCTGGAAATTGACTTCAAAGGAGCATTCCACTAAGCTGTCTTTAACATGGATAGAAGTCCCACACATTTAAAAGAATATGAAACTACAAGGTAACATAAAACAGTTGTAGAGCTTCAATTGCGAAATGGGAAGTTCAGGTACACCACAATACCCAAGTATTAACATTTAAAACTTACAATGAATGGTATGATTTCTTACTCTAATTAATGTGCGAACATTTACAGTTACTGGAACCATATAAACAAAAGATATCTTAATGCTGCACATTGAAACTTCCATACCAAATATACTATAAATTTTGACCTGCCTACACAACCAGCACTGCATACAGTGTTGGTTGTGCAAACAGACACATACATATAGTATATCACAGAGAGAAAAATATAATGCAAAAATACAATATTTTTGTACACCAATAACTTCAATGGAGCAAAACTGAGAATTTTAAAATTACTGAAACGATACTGGGTTTAATGTCCTCTGGTATAGCAGGTTTCAAATACACCTGTTACCTTTCATACCTGCATGTATTAGAGTCTTTAACCTAGCAGAGCTAACAACTCGCTTTCAAACATCATTAACTGCACCACGTCCAACAGGCACAGATATAACATTCACATTATTACGATGTAAGATGTGTCAAATTATTTGTACTAAATAATATTTTAGAGCACTTCATACTATTTATGAAGTCATGTGAGCTTTATTCTAAAGTAGAATGCTTCAGCAAATATAATGCCACACATGTAACAAACTTCAAGGAGCTGAGTCCTTAGAACACCCATAGTTTCTCATGCAGTCAAAAAATTCTCCATTTTATGGAACCCATATGCTCATTACAGTGTTCACCACATCCTGTCACTTGTCCCTGTCCACAGCCAGATGAGAGCAGTCTATGCCCTCCCATCATAGCTCTCTAAGGCCCATTTTAACATTATTCTCCCATCCATCCCTAGGTCTTCCAAGTGGCTTTTTCCCTTCAGGTTTCCCTATTATCCCTTTAAACCCCACGTTAAATCCCATCTGCCATCTGCTGGCATTATTAAGAGCTCACGATATTTTCCACATTAGCGGGTTAAGGGTTATTATGTATACATATGAGGAGAAAAATAATACTGTTTGTCAAGAAGTAGGATCATAATTCATTGACAAAAGACACAATAACCAAATACAATGAACATGCAACATGATCACGTATGAACTTAATGTTTGTTTCCATTGCAATTTAGTTTTCAGGTACTCCAAAAAAAAAAACAATCAAATATTTAAAAGACAAAGGGTTTAATAGAACCACAAAGAAGTGTATGTTGATGGGAGGCAGGACCGTGAAGTTGGTACACTTACTGAAACCTGGACAACTGAAGAATTGTGTTTCAATTCCCAGCAGGGAAAAGATTTTTCTCTACTCTGAAGTGTCCACCCTGGCTCTGGGGTACATCTAGGATTGTATTCAATGGCTAATGGGGATCTTCAACCAGGACTACAGTGGCTAGGACATGGAACTGATCACTCATCCGCATCTAATGCCATAGCTAAGAATGAGTACAGCTATACTTCCACTCTGCCCTGCATCTTCATTGTGTGCATAGGCACCACTTTGCCTTTAGCAAGTATAGATGAAAATCTCAAGGCTTAATCCCACACATCCCTGTATCGTACTTTGTGGCATTCTTACCCAGTATGCTTGTATTTCATTTTCTCAATTGTTTTTACATTGCAGAAGTTAACATTTTCTTGATTTTAAGCTTTCGCTGTGTCCTGTATGTAATATGTTTCCTTTTGGGTAATTCCCCGGCGTCACAATGCTAATAGCCAACGTTTCGGAACCCTCTATCAGTTCCATCTTCATAGGCCTATGAAGATGGAATTGATAGAGGGTTCCGAAACGTCGGCTATTAGCATTGTGACGCCGGGGAATTACCCAAAAGAAAACATATTACTTAACATTTTCTGTTGCAATGTGTACTTTGACACTGTTTAACTTCTACCATTAGCATAATCACTGTTAATGCTTATGTGACGAGAAACAAGGCAGTTCTGAGCAGAATTCAATAAGAACTATTTTCTTACTAAATATATTTCTAGTCCTACTTTATCGTTATTGTTGCTGTCGTTAAAGTTTATCGCTGTAAACAATGTATTACTGGACATATTCTGTGTAGACTACATTTATTGGATCTCAGCTTGCACTGCCAGCATATTTGTAATTTTTTATTTACAGTGTTTTGTATGTAATGTGTAGGTATATCTGTGACCCACATCCACACCAAATTTCTTGTGCCTAGCCCTAATGCTTCATCAGTTATTGCCATTTAACAAAAGGCCAAAACACTTGCACACAGCTTCTACATTCTTACTACACATTCTATGAGATCTTAACATCTGCACATTTTTGCAAGTTATATTACCACACATAATTTCAGAATCTGACATTATTTTGACTCCACCATCACACATTTCACATTTATTATGTTCTTATTGCCGATCATAAGAAAGCAGAAGAGCAGCCACTGGGGTGGCCTCCTATGGCATAACATTCAAACCAAATTTTGTGTGAAACTCATTTAATACTCACAGCAAGTCTACTTGGGCCAGTGCCGCAAACACACTCTTTGTAACTCTGCAGACTGAGATAATGCAACAAAGTTACAGAGAAGCTAGTCACAAAAAACTTAGTGTCAACACAGCAGCTGCAGCCCATTAGTAGACAATATAAAATTTAAAATGGCATGGTATAACAGGTACAGCAGAAGCTCTGCCAGGCTAATTCATCACCAAGTTAAATATGACAATGTATCAACTGAACCCAGTAACGCACTGTTTAAATACCAAGAGACACAACACTTTCCTATTCTAACCTTACAGTCCAACAAACAGGGAGTACTGTACACACACTGGGTATTAGACTAACAAAACAAGCATCAAGAGGTTCAGGAGAGCCAAATTTCAAATGTAACAGACTAAGGACAATGGTGACATGTTAGTAAAATTAAAATAACTCAAAAAGATTAATGTGTACACTGCGATCTCAGTGCAAGAAAATAATGTAACACAAGAAGAACAGAAGCTTCAGACAAAAGTTCTGAACACAATAAACACATAAGGCAACTGATAATTTACACAATAATGCATATGGAATTATATTTACACACATGTAAGAATGTTAAATAATTAAATATTAAATACAGCTGAATAAGTACAGTGATGAGTAGCATCAATATATATTACTGTACAATGCAATGAGGTAATATATGCTACAGTCATGTATGAATACATTCAACAGATTCTACAAATAATGCAGTAAATTCCAACTATTTTAAAAGTGCCTAAGAGTATAAAAATATAACTTGATAATCAGTGCAAGAGATAAAAAAAAAATTAATGTAGTCAGTCATGTAACATTCTACAGCTTTTCACACAGCTGAAACCCCTGGTACACACTGAGGACTAGTCAGAACATGTTCAGTGGAAAGATTAAATAAAAGAAAGTGTTGTGTTTGATGGTATTGGAGCAATATTGAAATACAATGGCAATATAATCTAAAATCTGTTGAATAAACCCAATACAAAATGGTCACTGGCTCTCACACAGAATACATATAAACAAAATAGTTTATTTATGCCATCAACACAACTAATTGTATCACATTAAATTACATAAATACATGGCTTTAATATAAAGACATTTTATTTCATCTCTGATAAGCTTTTCCTGCACTTTTTTTCTTAGTTAATTTTGCCACTGGAATTGTGTTGGGAACTCTTATTTTTGCATATTTTGGCGTAATGCCTTTCTTGATGCATTGTTGGTTAAAATATATGTTAGCATTGCAATTTAATAATTCTGCTTTTGTGTTTTTGTAGTGATAGATGTTTTTGGCTTCATTAGCCACATATTTATATAACAGAACATGACACAATCAGTTGTGTTGATGGCATAAAAAACTATTTTGTAACCTGTGTAACATAAGGGGGAAGTCTAAGCCCTTATTTTTTTAAGTATCACATTTCACTACAGTGGCAACCACATCAGTTTGGTTTCTTGAAGGAACAGGCTTACAGATGGAGCTGGATTAGTTTCTCTGGCTTATGAACACACAGTACCAGATCTTTGCACTTGGCACCAAAAAAAAAGTTATATTAGTTATTACACTTCTTAAGGGATAAATAAACATTGTAGGAAGAAGTCTTCGATATAAGATCTTCCATCCATGTGCTGTAAAGTCTCTGAATGTCAAAAGAGTTTAAGCATTTACTAATGAGATTTTCCTACAATATAACAGAACAGGAATATTAAAATTTGAGATTATTTTGAAACATATCAATATAAAGTGAAATATCAATAAAATGAACACCACGGTAACACAAATCGCACACACCTTTAATTTAAATTTAATAAGTACAAATTAAGTTTCCTTGGAGAATAATATTTACTAAGTTACTAATACAAAAGTTTTTATCAGTACTGTTAATAGAGATAGGAATAACTATGACAAGTTCAACAAAATGCAAACTGTAAATTGTGTCACTATATTGTCATGGACAAATGGCATCAATTTAATGCTGTCCTCATTACCAAATGAATAAAAGTCTCTCAGTAATGTAAAGAGAAAACACAGAAGCAAGAAGTTAAATGCAGAATTATTATTATTCAGCCCGATGTCTATTAACACTGAATGGTTGAGGAGATGCCCCCAAAATTTAAACTTTTCAAAGCTGCCTTACCCCTGGGGTCATTTAATCATGGTTGCCAGGTGATGCATAATATATTGCATTTGAAGTGGCAAAGAGGTTAACAAAATACAGTCAGCATTATATTATGAAGCAAAATAAATAAAGTAAGACATGTAATCACTGCAAATGACGTAAAATAAATACAAGCACTTTTAGCCCACTAACAAACTTCATAAGAGTACAGCCCTTCTTCATAACCTAATAGTTCCTCAGCTGGTCAATAAATTCCCTGCATTTTATGGGACCCAAAGATTCACGACTGTTCATAAAAGCCCCACATATGTCCCTACTATGAGCCAGATTGAGTTTACACCCTCCTATCCTACCTCTTTTAAGATCCAATTTAATATAATCCCCATCTATGCCCAGGTCTTACAAGTGGTCTCTTTCTTTTGTTTCCCCACCAAAACCCCAGTATGCATTTCTCCTCTTTCCTGTACGTGACACATGCCCCATCCACCTGAATTCTCTTGTTTTGTGCACTCAAATAATATGGTATTTGGTGAAAAATACAAATCATGAAGCTTCTCATTATGCATTTTTCTCCAGTCTCCTGCTAACTCCTACCTCTTAGTCCAAAACATTTTCCTCAGTACCCTATTCTCAAATACTTTGAGCTTATATTCTTCCCTTAATGTGGGCAATCCTGCAGACTTTACTCTGAAGGGTGTGCAATTTGTGCTAAAGGATGGTACAGAAGGTACACAGCAATGTACACTGCATGTGCAAAACTTATTTGCTATGAACACATGTCCAATTAACTTGTCTCAAATGTACTTTTAGGTAAGATTTGATTCAAGAAATACACAGACTCAAATATTGGTGTATTAGCAGTAAAAACATGCAAGATTTTGCCTCAGGTTTAAGAATTTAGTAAAACAATATGGGATCAAATTTTCCTAAACAATACACATTTTATATACCAAAAGTGTGAAAGTTTCTTATAGCCAAAGTTATTTCTTTAAAAAAAGTTTGGTACTATAATTCACATACACTTTTCAGTATTATGCAGTTGCTGCAAACACTGGTGCTGCAAGAGTTAAATCTTAACATCAATATCGCCAACAAAATTAATGGAAAAATCAGTTACAAAATATGAATAATATTAAATAAATAATAACAAATGGATTACACACTTAATACAAAGAAGAGTTGAAGGTAGACTAAATCTTGGTATTCTCTCACTGCTCTGACTTTTACCCTATAAGATGGTAATAAAAACATTAATGTTACTAAGAACAAACTTTTGCCAGGAGTAGATTAGCATTTTGTGGTCTGGAACAGGTCTGTGTGAGACAGGAAGGTTACATTAATGTACCTTAACAACTGACATGTGTGTTCATACTACTTACACAGGAATGAGTGTTTATTAATTTAACTGATACATCATGGTTTCAAACAAAATACTTCCTGCACTTAAATCCCATTCTTCAAATTTAAAAGATGCAGAGAGTTGTAGGTTTGGAGATAAGAAAAAAAGTCATAGCTATACATATTCTTCAGCACATCCGAATTACAACTGATATGGTTTCCATTCCTCTAGCCCTCTCAACACTGTTCCTTTGGCACATGAACAGCCCTCGTGTTAAACAAATACACATCACAGATTGAAATGGTCCGTGAATAGTATGGACATACTGCCACCTGTTACTAATATAATGCTGCGCAAATAGTATAGACACTTGTTTACTTATGTGTGAACAGCCCTGTACTGAATTAGGCTTTCCCCTGTACTGAATTAGGCTTTCCATGCTTTATGCTAAGTACATTCATCACAGAGTTACATGATTCATAAATAATACTGACATACCACCATACAGTAAAGGCAAAGAATTAAAACAAGACTGAAGGCCACACATTTTCCCATACGTGCAGAGTTTTTACACTGTTTGTGCTACATAAATGTGTGCCATACATGAAACAGTCCCCCCAGCAGCATAGAAAATGTTACTAAGTATGTAATGCTTCAGTGGCCATGCACCATCAATATTATCATAAGTGTATACCTTAATTATACCAGTTTCAAGAAAAGTGCCACTGGCAACAAATTATAAGAACAATGATCAACAATAAGTCTGGGACATACAGTGTTATAACAACTGTTATAATTTTTAAATTCCATGTATGCTAATTAATACTCAAGTTAAAGGGGCATGTTATATAAATATTGCTTTACATACCAGCCTCCACTGGTGAGGTAGGAACTTCAGTTTGAGTCAACACATAACATGGAAACACTCAGCTATGTAAACCAAAAGGGCACAATGAAATCCATAGTAATGACAATGCCTCAACCACAGCTAAAATAAAGATTTTATGGCTGTACTCTACAACAGATATGGGAAGTTAATAAAAGACTTGAACAATGTTAAATATGAGGTTCTTAACAGTGGTGCTGCTAAAGATTGAGTCCTGGGATGTTAAACTGTGTAGACTGGTAAATAGTGCTTGGTGTTTGAGAGAATCATAGTGTCTTCATTTTTAGAGTCAAGCTATCCCTGTATATGAAGACAAAGCAGTACTAAAAGTCAAGAACTACTTGTCGAACACAGGGTAATATTCCAGAACACCTAGATCTTCAGACTTCAACAAGTTACAATACTTTGGATAAAACTTACAAACTGGAAAGTGATAATTTTGCTACAAAATGTCAGTCTTGAATTTACCTTACTTATAACTGCACACAAGATAAAGATAAAAACAAAGGTAAAAATTTTCTTAATCCAATGCCTGAAATATAACATAATGATTTTAAACCTGCTGACCACACAGTGGTCAGCTTCCTGATCATTGTCCACATAAGACAAAAATCATAAGCCTGTAGGTTAACAAACAATAAATTATGAATGACCATAAAACTTATTAAAAAAAACTTAACTGCACTTTCCTTTATTCACAATTTGTTAGTTGAAGGTACTGGGTGTTGTAACGAAAGGCTACTGTAATGTGAGAGCCAAAATGTTATTTTTAAGTGTGTTATTTAATGATGATATTTATTACTAGGATTATGCACCATCAATAACAGATGAATGAATGAGTGAGCAACATTTATTGACAGGGGAAATTCAGAGCATTCAGAGAAAATCCTACTCCACTGCCACTCTGCGGTGACCACAACTCCAACATTAACAGGCCTGGGAATAAACCCAGGCCTCTGTGAGGGGGCACCAACTACTAAGTGCCTCAGCCAAAGTGTCAGGTGGTAACCAAATTCAATACACAAAAACTCAGCACAATCAATAATTTGTCACTTTTACTTATTAACTGGTGCAATGAAGCCATATTATTGACATGAGGCACATTAGACCACATCCTCAAAACAACACTGCTATATACCTTGAACACATTCCTACACACAGTGAAATCCCAATAAAACAAACAATGAGTTCAAACTTCAAAATCGTATTATACCGCAACACTCTTACAGTTAGGAAAGTGTGCAATAATCTGTTTCCCTTGTGTTTTTTGCATTTCAACATATGAACTCTCCCACTAATCTACTATAATAATTGTAGCCAGCATTGGACTGTATGAAATTACAGTCTCACTCACTACATATGCTGGAAAAATAGCCTGACAAAATAAGACGTGCTCATACCTACAAATAATTTTCTACTGAGAAAACTCCACTGCTGCAATAAAAACCACAGATAAATCTCATGAGTGTTTCATGATGCCAGATTGTTTCCCATGATCAGTACCACCTGATATTTCTTTCCATGCAATTTCAACTGTAGCTTAGTGTTATGTCCTCAGTAACTACAGAAATCTACTTTCTTCCATTAACAACTATTTTATTGAGAGTAACTGGATACATATTTTGGCACAAGCTGTGTGCCATCATCAGACCATACCACACAGCAAAGACAGTAGTACACCTCAATATACCTACACGTGGAGTGTATTAAGGAGCAAGTGCATCTAAATGTGGCATAAGAAACACACCTGGGTTATAATGTGTGTTTTGGGTTACAGACATAAGTTTTTGAGATTTAAACTTACTTACAATTACAATCAAAACAGTCCTATATAAAATCACATTTATTTGTTGTTTAACGATGTGTTTTGTGTGTCTGGTGCTGGTCACATTGTAAACAGTCTATTGTAAAGTTTTATATTTTATGATACTTGGTGAGCAGATATTCAGGTAAAAATGCTACTGAAATACTGAATTTTGATAACACTCTCTTAATGGACCTAAAACGTTTTAGCGATATAATATCAAATAACTCAAAGAGATAAAAAATGCAGACCATCTCAGTAGAAAGTGTAGGGTATACAGTTAGATGTGCTATTCACTATGCATTTTATGATGTAAAATTACGTCAAAAACAGGTCTGGATACCTCCGTAGATGCCATTTAAATATGTATTCTTCAACACATATGCAACGTTGTCATAACTTGTTTAGTAATCTTCCTTTCTTAATTAATCACAAACCATCTCTTCCCTTAAAAATGATAGTATAATGGTGTGCTGTTCATATCCAAACTTTGCCTCTTTTATGCACATCAGCAAAATTGCAAAAAGTGTCTATTAGCTTCGTCATGTCTGTAAGTCCGTCTGCCTGCGTGCCTGCCTGCCTGTTGGGTCTGTCTGCATGGAACAATGTGGGTCCCACTGGACCAATATTCAAGAAATTTGGTATTTCAGTATTTTTTGAAAATCTGTCAAGAAAATTCAAGTACCATTAACCTCTGACAAGAACAACGGGTACTTCACGTGAAGACCTACGTACATTTACGATAATATCTCAATGAATTCTTCTAAACACAAGAAACATTTCAAATAAAAGTTGCAGAGAATATAAAAAAATACAAGCATATATGATGTACAATAATTTTTTTTTTTGAAAATCATGCCATTTATGAGATAATGTGAAAAAATATGGTACTGCCAGACAGGCCACAGATGACATATAATGCAGCACCAAACAGATGCAACTGCATGCCAGTTTACTAAGGCAAGAATACAGATACATTCATAACAAGTAATACTTGTTGCTTCAATACTGATTAATTCTGTCTGATCTCATACGTTTTATCATAAGAGTTACAAAAACTGAGAAAATGGGCAACAACTTTATGATCACTATAAACTGTTTAAACAAATTGTAGGTCTAAAGAACAGCATGTGCAAACAAATATTCTTTTGTTTCAGTGTTGCATTGGGCACATTACATGCAGACCTACACACATATTACTGTTGGCAACATCATACATTTGCCATAAAAGCACTGTTGTACGACACTCACTACTTTTAAACAGCCGACAGTAACATTTAGCCCAACAACACACACAGAATGCATATTTGTGTTTCCACAGCAACAATGGCTACATTACACACATACTGCCTGTCTTTGTGTCTTATCCCGAACACTCTTTATTGTAATCTACAAACTTTAAAAACGGTTTCAAATTACAAAAATTCATACATTCATCCTCATTATATGTGATGGTCCAATGATGGCATACAACACATGCTAAAATAAGCGCTCAATTACACCACACAGAAAAAGTTGTTCACAGAAAACAAGCAGATTGTATCCTGAAGCATCAGAATAACTAGCTACATGTGGGAAAAATAATGGCAGCATTTCCACTCTTTGGTTTTTACATACAAATATTTCTTCATGTGACATATATTGCATTAAATAAAAAAAAATATATGTTTAGGCAATACAGTAGCTCCTGTCTGTCAGCAACAAACCTGAATGAAATAAATGCTTCCTTTGCAATGCAGTGTGTATTTCAAAGAAACTTGCAAAACAACATGTTTTTGAATTTATACTTCATAGCTGTTTTTGTAGGTACATTTTGACATCTCCTTATAACATCCACTTAAGATGATTCTGTACAAACAAACAAAAAGTTGAGGATTCCATTTTTCTCATACCATTGGATAATCAATTCCCAATGTTTTGAGACAAAACAGTAGCTTCATTTTCAAGGGCTGAAGGAGTTAAAGGTATTTATGATTACCTTGTACTCAGAAGGCTTCACACTTCTTACATGTAATTTGGTCACATATTACTAAGTTGCTGTTGTGTCCATTTTGTTGCAATTACACATTTTTCCAATTCCCCCCTCCCCCCAAAAAGCATTTACAGAGCTGTAACATGATGTTTAATAAAGAACACATAAATAGGATCACAGTATATTTGAGTGATTTTACTGCTCTCATTTAACTGTGAAACCTACACACCCCACTTCTATTTCACTTCTCAGCAGTGTGGGCTGTTCTCATATAATGGTTGCTGACTCCTGATACAGACAATAATTGTAAATGTTTGGTACAAAATTATATAACTATTGTAACTATAGATCTGTAATATGAGTGAAACTGTACAACAATGGGCTGTGTGTTTCTTTATCAGTCTATATATATATATATATATATAAACATTTTTCAGTATTTCAAAAATAAAAAATTTTGAATATCAGCAATACTTCATATTAAAAGTGGATCATATCATTACTCTTTATGCCTTAAAGATAATGAAATATAAACACAAAAGCACAGAAAGAGAATCACATATGCATAGCCAGATATATATCTGCCAGAACTAATGATGATGAAATACAAATGCATCTGCCAGGAAGCAACATACAGAATCAGCAGCAATATCAAAATTATACAGCCAAATATTTAACAAAAAGAATCACTCAGTGCTTTGCTTTCTACAAATAGAAGTGTACCAATTTAGATGACAAAGAAAAGCAAAACAAAATAATAAACTTAAGTTAAAAGTAATAAGGTTATCCTTCAATTTCCATAGGACTGCCGCATTCATTATATATACATATATATTTCAATCCCATTATAGGCCTGGATGGGCCCTGAGGGTTCCAGAAGGTTGAGGCTCCCAGATTTCAAGACAATCGGCACAAGAAGGTGGCAAAGTTGTCAGCCCTACGCCCCGGCCGCCTTTACCCCCCAGGAAATATTCCTGGCACTCATTTTTGTTAGAGGTTGAGTCAACCCCAGGGCCATAGTGGGGCCAGAAGGATTATGTCAATGAAAAATTCCAGTGACACTATTGGGAATCAAACCCGCGACCTTCTGGTTTGTGGTGCAGTGCCTCAACCAACTGTGCCACTGCGTACCCCGCATTCATGATATTATTGTCAGATATTGAATGTTTTATTTCTAGACATTACAAAAAAGCAAATGGTGGGGGGGGGGGGGGGGAGGGGATTGGGACATTTAACTGTGTACTGCCGGAAGACGGGACAAAACTGAATTTCCATTACAGCCAGTT
>Ga0131853_10014115_pt1 | contig 14638 bp, 9 predicted proteins | sample TergutLab28metaG_FD_92764 | JGI IMG/M metagenome (GOLD analysis project Ga0131853, IMG submission 92764) | Labiotermes labralis P1 segment gut microbial communities from Petit-Saut dam, French Guiana - Lab288 P1 (version 2) (version 2) | ecosystem: Host-associated > Arthropoda: Insects >... | reverse complement strand
CAACAACAACAACAACAACAATCAGAACCTTATTGTATAGCAAACAAGTTCACTTGAGAGTGGTAGAGAGGGTGTGAGAAACCTTGATTAGAACTGTTTGAAAATACAGAAATAAAATCCAACCAAATATACTTTAATTTTCTGGAAAATACAGAATTAAAATACTGTAAATACACTTGTATACAATGTTAAGTGATATAATCAATGAAGTAAACTGAATATGACATTGTACACTGTACAAATACTCTACTACTTTGTATGACCTTTTATTTGCCAGCATTGCACAATAATGGTGGATGCATTCATAGACCACTTGGCCAAGTGTTTAAATTGGTCAGTATTAATACCATTATTTCAGCCACATGCCCCATAATAGAGGGATTTAATGCCCCATACTAAAAAGTGAGAACATTTTAAAAATTTAATATATTCTTTTTAATGCACTTTTTATTTGTTAATTTCTCTATCAAAATATATATTTATGCTTATTAATTTTTACTTGCATATTCCATTAGAACCACGAAGCAGGATGTTGCTGGTGGTAATTAACAGCACTGAATAATCATACCATCTTCAATCTGCCTCTCCTTTTAGCTCTGATATGTTTATAAAAATTATTAACATACATGAACAACCAAATTATGCCAACAAATATGTCAGAGGTTAGGGTTCAGAAATACATTTATACTATGGGAATATGGGAAGACATAAGAATACTTGTACAGAGCAAGAAAATGGGCAAGTGGAGTTTGTTAAATGACTAAAGATTCAAGTTGAATTTCTGGAGATCTCTTCACAAGTAACACTTATTTTGCAATGAGGTTGATGCAGAATCATCTTTAGTCATGGTCCAGTACCATTACTGCAATTGTAAAGTTATCATTTAGTGGAAGTAGCTCAGCATATGCAAATGCTCATCTCTCCTTTCAAATTTTTTTCTTCTTGGGAAGTCACTGTATTTGGTGATGCAGTCCATCACCATCCTAGTCAGAAAGAATCACTCTTCTGTTACAAAGTTACATTTCTGCTGGACTGGTCACACTACCAGCTCTGCCTGATATTATTCAGTAAGAAGTCTGGATCTTTATTGTGTTCTTTGTTATCCACAAAATTTTGCAGATTTTGTATTTGTTTGTACTTTGTGTTCTTTTCAATTCGGTATGTAGTCTTCGAAGATGTGAGAGGATAACTTGTTACATGTATGTAATCAGCATATTTGTCTGTATGTAATTCTGCTTTTCACCTTAGATTGTTCCCCTTACTAAACTGCTGTTTTTTTATGATTCATGTTGGTGTTAATATGCAAGCTTGCACCCCTGACATTCCACAGTTTACTCAGTTTGCTTCTCTTTGCACAACAACACATTTCCCAAAAGAGGTGGAACAATCACCAATTTCTACTATGCTCATTCTGCTTAAGGTGAGTGATCACATGTTCTCAGTAGTTTATATAATTCACTAACATATTTCAGGTAACATAAAATCTGATACCCCATAATTATTTTAAGTTGATCAGAAAATCTGAAGTCTTATCTAACCCTGTACATGATGCTTTATTTGACTGCTGTTTATATGTTTCCAAGATATATATATATTTCTGTTAAAATATCGTAAATAGTTTTACCTGAGAATGCAGAACAAATTTCTTTCAGCATTCTTCTCCAGCCCCACAAATTAACACTATAAAAGTACATGTTTCTAAGTGAGATATATTGTTCGAAGTATTAGACATTAGGCTAACTCTGAAACACCAAGATATTCCTTTGTGGGGGGAATTTTCCTTTGTTCCCATACACTGTATCATTAAGGCATTTTTGATGTAGTGAGGTACAAATCTGTGCAGTCTTAATTTTGACTCTAACTTTGGCAACACACATTCAAATGGCCACATCTGTAATCAAACTGCTTAATATTTGAAATGTCTACTGTAGAAGAGGCTAGCTGAATGTGGCTATCTAGTGTGGTGAGGGAGATAAAATTGGGAACGCTGCTGGAAACTTTGAGTTCCACTACAAATTTTAGGAATGTGACATTTTATACATCATGTTGTGGATTTCAGAATTATGTATATAATGTCAGACACTCTTTTCACAGCCAGTGATGTGAAGCATATTTTTTTTACTACTGATTATAACATCTGTTGTAAATTTTACCTGTATTTGTGTGTATGCACATAAGTTTACATAGGAACCTAGACAATTCTTAACAAGAAAAACTGAAACAACATTGTATTTGACTGAATTCGTTGGTAAAGTAGAACACAAAATTTGTGATTTTGGACAAATACATGTGGTCTCATTATAACTACCTAGACTGAAATATTTTGCTGTACAGTTCCACTGATAAAGGACTGTGGACATTTATAGTATATGACACACAGAATGTAATGTACAATAGTGGACTTCTATCCACTTAAGAGAATAGAAAGACAACTCCACAAATACCATCTAGAGTCTTCATTTACAACAAACACTAATGCAATAATGAATTTGAACATGTACCAAGTACCATATATAGAGCTGTTTGAATCTGCGGTTTCTGGATTTTCTTTGCATCTCAAGACTTTCTCATTGTATTTCCTCAAACTAGTTTCCTGTCCATAAAACCTCCTTGATCACACATGATATATGCCATGTATGTATTATATCCAAATAAAAACCATAACATGGAGCTGAACCAATTAAAAAACATAAAGCCAAAGATAGTTTTGATAGTACCTTATTTATGCAATGAACTAAAAGCCATTTTACAGTGCAGAATTTAGAAAATCATCATAATCTTTGATTCTGAATCTGAATTTAATTAGGTTTTCGCAATATTTCAAAACACTGTCTCTCCCTCTTATGCAACAACTCTTAGTCAGATATGCGACATGGAAGTTTAGGAATAAGACTGGATAAAAATTACGTAAGTGATTAGAATTATTACACCTTTATATACAGAAAGACACTCTTTTATAAGAATCAGTGAAGGACTGTCAACACTTCAGTGCTAACCTCAGGGCAATGTATGGAACTTTAATTATTCATACTTTCAGCCTTAGTACATCATACAGTTGTCAATGTACTTAAGATGAATTTAAAACTCTTCTGTCCTGGGCAGTAGTTGGCATTTAAACCCCAGAATCTTTGAAGGGTTAAATTAATATGCTTGACCACACACAGGAAGATTCACCATAAAAAATGTGTTCAGTTCTATAAGGGCTGCCATAATAAGAAATACAGCATAGATGAAAAGAAAAATTATTCCCACTTTGCGGTCTAGTTTGAATTCACTGAATAAGAACGTAGCATAAAGAAGAAATAATGCAGATAAGAGAGAAATAGCACTGTATCCAATGCCACCAGAATGAATCCCTATATAATGTTGACCTTCAACTGCAGGTAGAAATGAACACTTGATCAGCCAAGGCAATCCAAGACACAGCAAAATATTGAATGTGTTAGAACCTATAGAATTACTGATTCCCATACTGCCATGACCTGTAACAGAATAATTCAAATTATTAAGAAATTATTACATTGAAATGGAATAACTGGATGGAAATTAACAGAAATACTTACAGACAAGATTCCTAATGTGAATCTTTTGCACTAGCTTATATGGTGGCAGATGTGTATCTTTGCTAATCTTGGAACAAGCTATCCTTATTTAATAAAATGCAGGACATGCCTTCAACTGTAAATCTAACACCATAATTATTAAAAAATTATTTAAAAATTTTCAATGTATGAACCATGGGATGATTCAATATGATAGTCATCCAGTGTAGGACACTGAAACCTATTCAATTATGACACCCTTTGCAGCAGTGCACTATGTAATGTGTAGTTACAGGATTGGAAAACATGAGTTAAATTTCTTATAGTTTTGCTCACTGCAACTTATACTCTTTGTAATGGAATACTGAATATAAAAAATAACAACTGAATTCAGAATAGATTTTACTGCATATCTGCTGCTGACTCGGCCTGTCACAAACTTGTAGTAATTCTGTACAGTGTTTAAACTGCAGTGGTTAAAAATTTCAGTTGAAGTGGCAGGACAATTATGAGTAAGGAGCAGGTGAGGTTGCAAAAGTCATGGTCTGTTTCATGGTACTATCTGCATATTCATCTGGAGAGGTTTAGGTTAGCCAGTACTCAGCAAAGATTTGAATTATGCATTTACTGAATGTACGTTTAAAGTGAGTGATACAACCATACCAAACTTCTCAGTAAAACTTCTTACTTACATGACCAAACAACACACTTAAGAAACAGTCAAAGAACATACCTATGGTAATAGCTGTCCAGACTTTCACTGTGTGCTTGAGCGAGATCTTTTCTGAGTGCACAGTGTGTTGAAAGTAGTGGTAATATGCCTGTATATCATGCAACAAGCCCACAGGGTACAAAGAAATGCTACTTCAAACATTCTGGAATTTGGCATTGATGGCAGTAATTAACTCCATCCTCCAATTACATTAATCAGAGTTGTTCTGGATGCAGTAATAATAAAAGTTCTACTGCCCCTACTGGAATATGAAGTCCGGAGTGCAAACCATAATTGTCAGTTTTACTAAGAGAGATGTGATGGCCGATTGCTAATATCCTAAGAATGTTTGAGAATCTGTTTGGGTTACTTATATATAAAAACTAAGTCTGTATGTCCCCTTAGCAAGACAACAGCTTAGTATGCTATAAATTGCAGTTATTTGAGGGATCTTTTGAAATTGTGGAAAGTTTAAATAGGCCAGAATTAACATAAGGAGACAAAATTAATTTTCATAAAGAAGATAAAAGCAGCTTATATTTTGGGAATGCACTTTTTAGACCAGAATAATTTGTCCTCTCACCTCATACCTAAAAAGATAAAATTACACTTGTATTACACAGAGATATAATTTTACCTGATATTTTAAATTAGTTTAAAATTTGGTCTGCTGCTCTAATGGAAGAACACAGAACAGCATTTGAAACTATTTGAACCTCAGAGAAGAGAAGAATGCAGTTTGAGGAGCTTCTAATACCTAATATTATCAAGGTGACAAAATCCGTTAAAATGAGACAGGAAAGGTACGTTACATGAATGAGACCATGTCAAATGCATACAAGAATTTAACCAGGAAGTCTGAAGAGAAAGGACAATTTCTGGATTAAGGTCAACCCAGAAGAACTGATATTACACAAATGATGTGTTAGACCATGGACTTGGTTAAACTCATTGTGCCATCCCTATGTTTTTTGAGCATGGTAATAAAGTGGTTGCAAACCCAACATTTGATCCCTGATAAACTACAAGAAATTGACACAGCAGAACCATTACCATAATTTTCCCATGTAACAAGTACTGGAATATTCAAACAGTCCACATCAAACACCAATTAGTGTACATCCAACACACAGACTACTAACAGGAGGCAACATAACAGTAATTTCATGCAGAAATAAAGGAAGTAAAATAACAGTTTAAATATTAAAATAAAGAACAAACGCATGAAATGTTTCAAGAGTCTCATAATAAAAAAATAATCAGGATTTCTAAAAGGTAAAAATCAATGGAAGGTACAACAGGGCATCACCAGGGTTAATGAGATCAGTATAAGTGATCAACCCACATGTCATTCTTGGCTTACAAAGAAAATGACTAACACCAGGACTAATATATTAATGTGTATAAACTGACACTGGAAACTTTTGAAAATCTTGCATTTATAGAATCTTACTAACACAGCATCGAAACTCTGATTTATGACAATATTCTCAAGAACAACAACAGTACTCCCTATCCACAAAACATTTTAATTTTCTCAGTGTCAGTAAGTTTAAACTTAACTTTCAAAGTACCAGGCATTAAAGACAGCATCCCTTACAGCCTGATTTAAATCCCACTGTTGTGTTGATGTATGTCAGTTTATCTGCTGTGGGCTGACTTGATGCCACTGCTATGGCTTAAAAAGCACAGTGAAACTTTAAATGTTAAATGTAAAGTTTTAATGTGCATGATAATTTAATGTCACAGTGAGAAGGGAGTGAATATGCAAGAACACCTGATCATCATATAACGGTGCCAAAACACATAGTGTTACATAATTTACGTTGCAGTAATCCCACAACTTACGCCATTCTGTACTTCTGTCGTTTGTCCCAGACCCAGCATATTAAGCTTAAACTGGTCCATAATGTTGTGATGATAACAATTATTGGAGAAAAAATATCATCAATCACAATTAAGAATGTTTTACTATGTACATGAGAAAATTGCTTACAACATGTTTATGCTGAAATGGGCCATCATCAGGTAAGACATAATATTAAAATATACCAAGAAGAAATATTGCACTCTAAGTTTGAATTTAAATGAGATCTCATTTTTATAATTGACAATTTTACACTGATGGTACTGCAGGGCATATATAGTTACAGGTTATATGGTAGTCTTGGATGGACAGTAGTTAGGGTATATTTTCTTGAGCATTCTGTGGATTCTGAACCATGATGATCAACATAAGTGCTGATTAGATGATGAATTTTTTTGGAATAGGCTTGGGTTCTGTGTAATCCTTAATGGAGATTAGTTTAGTGTTCTAAACTTCTGAGCTGTTTGTAGATAAGAGATATGGTATTCAGGTATGGATGATGATTCTGTAAAATAGTAAATTAAAGAGGGGTGAATATATCATGTTGGCATATATAAGGGAAGGACATACTACACATGTAAATTCCTATGTATGGTACTGAAAATGTTATTGAGTTGTTGTGCTAACATAATCAGGAATTGCCACTCAGTGATCTTGTTCAAATATAGAAGCAAGGTGCCCTTTAAGAAACTAGGAAACCTCATCCTGGGCCTAAGAATCATGGCAGTTTTGAAGTTAACCTTTAGCCTGCTAATGTGGAGAACAGGGTGAGCTCCTAATAATGTCAGCAAATGGCAGATGGGATTTAACTCGGCGTTTAAAGCGTTAAATGAGGGGCTTGAATTCAGTCAAGCTAGCATTGAGGTGGTTGGGATACTGATTTGCATGTAAAGCAAGCAGCAAAAACTAGATGAAGAATTGCGAGGAATCCTGATTGCTATGAGGAGATTCTGAAGAAGAAAAGAGGCTTAAGTGCATAATTTCTTCAAGTCATTTTCAGGGACTCATGCATTATCATCCATATTATTGGACACTGGAGAAGATGATCCAGATGATACACCTACATATCAATAGGCAGTGCCTCCTACTGAAATGGTGATTTGTCAGATTCTGTACATTTGTAAATTTTTACTTAAGTATAAATACACATTTTTCTTTGACAAAACACATTGCCTGGAACCATCATCCAAAGTTTGTCATTGTGTTTATGGGAAAATTACTCTCAACTCACATAATCTCAATGAATGCCAGTAATATCAGAGCCAAAATTGTAATTATAGGTGAAGACTGTATCTAGAAAATGTTATAATGTGACTGAAATATGTGGTAAATTTGTTCAGTCCCAATGTCTTCTAAACATGGTAATAGACAGATTCAGTCCCAGTGTCTTACAAACATAGTAGTATATTAGCTGAGTTGCAGTGTGTTGTGAAACTGATAACAAACTGGAAAAATCCCAGTGAGTTGTGACCACGGTAATACACTAATTATGTCCCAGTGTCTGTGAATACATTAATAAATTAGCTCAGTCCCCTTGTCTTGTGAACATGGTAAGATACTGGTTAAGTCCCAGTGTCTTGAGGACATAGTAATGTCCCTTTATCTAATTAGTCTAATTACAACTTCATAGTAAATTTAGAATCCAATTGGTCATTGTTTTATCTTTACCTTGGTTAGTTACAATTATACTTGAAACAGCTTCTGGTATACTCATTCCTGCAGCCAAAAATGTAAGGCCAAGCACAGACTCTGGAATCTTCAATGTGTCTCCTGCAAGTGAAGAGTAACATTTTATTCCACTTACCAGCCCCTACAGACAAAGGTTTGGTACTTCTCACACAACACAAAATGAATTAAAAGTGAGAATTGGTTCCCAACAAAAGAGAACAGAGTTTGATCTGGTATCAAGCATTGTATGTGCTAACGAAACTATCATCTTCATTTGTTGTCAATTTCAGCCTTATCACAAAGCTATTAAAGTGGCTGGCATATAATAATGTGACAGTTCTATGAAACTTTACATTAAATCTGTAAGTGAGAATAAATATTTTTAACATTATAACATAGACTATGTTGGTTGCTGGAAGACAGTATTTTGCTCTTCTGCATACCTATAATAGTTATCATCCATGATACCATATATGAAGTTGCTCCAATCCATACAATACACATGAAGAAGGTCACCATGTAGAATCTCTTACAGAATTCTGAATGGCAGCTGGGGATTGTTGCGGCCAGTAATATGGCAATTGGTCTAATAAGCACCCACCACAATTTATTGCAATAACTGCCATTTGATGGCCAATCGCATATCCCGGCTTCATTCCCTGAAACAGTGAGAATAATCATAAATGTCTGGTGTGAAAGCTTTTCATATATGGTGGAATGTGTGAAAGAGGGAAGACTAAAATTCCTTCCATTAAAAAGTTGTCATGTTCATGTTGGAAGGGAACACAATTATTTAAAATACCAATGAAACCAAACTGAATTTTACTATGAAGTTTCACACAGGAACTTTTCTGTTGATATCAGTTCTAATCTTTTTAATAAAATTCCTTTCAACAATATTTTTAGGCACATTCGCAAAATTGTGAGAAGGGACTTTTAGCTTTGTTATGATTGTTCACCCATCTGCATGGAACAAGTCAGCTCTCACTGGACAAATTTTTGTGAAATTTGATATTTAAGTACTTTTTGAAAATTTGTCAAGAAAATTCAAGTTTTGTTAGAATCCGACAAGAATAATGGATACTTTACATGAAGACATATTTACATTTATGATAATCTTTCCCTGAATTCTTCTTAGAATGAAAAATATTTCAAAGGTTTTAGAGAAAATCAAAACCCACATTTTATGTTCAATAAATCTTTTTTTTCCAAAAATCATGCTGTTTACAAGATAATGAGGAAAAATATGGTACAGCCAGACAGGCCACAGAGAACAATATTATACAGCACATGTGCATTGCATGCTGGATAACTAAAGCTACAGACACACACTCAGTATATGTAATACTCATGGCTCTTCCATGGCAACAATGGTTATGCAAAAGCACCTCAATATTATGTGTACATGGCCTATCTTGCACAAGCCTATGCCTTAAGTAATAACTTTTAAACAAATAGTGATATTAGCATGCTGGTGTTAGCTTACTAATTTGAGTCATACTACATGTACACACAAAAGCAGATATTTAATTAATTATTTATTAATTTTTGAGCAATTTAAGTCATGCTCTCCCAGCCTGTGACAAGTACCCCACTTGTCAGAATCTACCTACCTATTTGTGATCTATTGTTTAAACTTGCAGTAAAAGTTGTAATACCACATAAGCTACAGAAGTTTCAATTTCTTCCTTCTGTTTCTCTCAACATCCTGTAAAAATTGTGTTGTTCTGTTTACATCTTCTGTCTGCACGTTGTAATCTGCTTTAGAATTCTGACAGTATATTTTAAAATATTTGGTGATGAGTACATAATTACTTTTTTAAAAACATATTATTTTAAATATCAACAACAATGGTATAACAAAATTAAGTACAGCCTATATACTTAATTACCATATACCATTCTGGTATACCTTATTTTTTGGGCCATAAAATGCACCCGTTTCCTGGAAAATATCATACCAGAATAAAATTCGCATTCATATTTTGATAAAAAGGTGTGCCAATATGACCTTCAAAATATGGAAAATAGCAACAGTAATGATGAATATGATGGTAGTTATAAAATTTTATGGGATTCTGTGACGCATAGGAACTTAATACATTACTGCCATTTTGTTGAAGTACTTGTTAATTGATAGGTCTGTCTTTTAATATCAAGCACATATAATGCTTCCTTTTATGTAAAGCTTATTTTGGGAGTGTTAAAATATTCTTCTGCATTTTAATGCAACATTACTTTCTCATTAACTAAGTACTTCAAAGATAAGTGTTCATCTTTAGCAACAGACAGCTGGTCAACTAGCCCACACATCCATACCTTCTATGAAACAGATACGATCATTAACTTCTACATGACAGCTCATCATTTGTTTTCATCTTGAGCCACAAATTCCAAACCTATTACTTTAACATTCATTTTAACATTGCCCATAAATCAATGAGTTATTCTGTAAGTGGTGACATCCCTGCAGAGTTCCACCTCACGGCAGACTCCCTCTTAATTTTGTTCATTCTATTTAATCATGTATTACTGCTTTATAAGTCCTTACCTGGCACTTTCTTGTCAATAATAATGGCAGTATTCTCTGTGTCTTTTAAATCTTCACCATATTTTGCACATCCATTCTCTGCAAAGTGACAAATTTACAACATATTGAATGCTACAGACTAGCAATCCTATCTTCTTTGTATTAAAACAGCTAAGAAGGGAACGAAATATAAAGCTGCAAATTATATGTAGGCCTTCTCAGAGAGTGAAGATAATTATGGTGCTTCTACACAGAAAAACTGACTGTGTTGTAAGAAGACAACATAAATGCCCATGGACACTTCTAATGTGAGTGTGAAAGCTCCAGTATGTGGGTTATGGCATCACACATATGAATGATTTTCTTGAAAAATGACTGTTAGATCTAAAACCTGAATTACTTTCTTGGGTCACTGGTGTTCAATAAAATAAAATGCCATTTACATTACATCTATATCTTCTTATTAGTTATTTGTCTACTTGGCGTCTTAAAGAAGGAAAGTGGTATTGTGAGATTCTCTTGCTGCCTAGTCCCCCATTTAACTTAGTGAATGACTGATTTGCATGAAATTGGTATTACATGATAATGCTACTATTGTTATTAGTGATACAACTCAGAAACCTGGTTGCAATTCTGCAAGTTGCTGGGTTATATATTAAGAGAGTTTGTTGGTTTTCTGGTAACATGCATGCATGTGCATAGAACACAATGACAAGACCAAAGGTTACAGTATAATAAATATTGAAAAATTTTAATAAGCTATAATATGTTTATATACAGACCTCTGTTTTGAGACCAAGATAGACAACACAAGCAGTATTAAGGGAATATGCTAAATCTCATTTCAATAATTTTGAATGTATCAAAGGTGTCATGATCACTAACATTTCACTCTTTATTAGTGTCAAAAGTAAGCCTGGCAAGGCCACTATCTGAATATTGTGACTGGTTTGTAAGTGTGCAAATTGTGGTAAACTCAACACAAACAGTCTGATAGGTAGGAGTGATGAAGTCAATAGCTGAAGCTCTAATTAACTTTAACCACTGTGATAAATTGTTTAGTTTAGTTTAATTTATTAGTCCAAAATATCATACATATGAAAGTGGACTCATCAATTTCTAGCAATATACAAGAAGTGAGATAAGTCCAATAGCAACAAACATAGTATTCTACAAATTATTTCAGAACCGCTTATATATATAGTATAATAAAGCTTAAATTAGATACAGAGCTAATGAGGTTACATAGTTACAAAGCTACAAATTCTTCCTGTGAGTAAAAGGAATGCAGAAGAAGAAGTGATTTCAATTCCTTCTTAAAGATCTTTTAACTACCTATTTCTTTTATGTAACCAGGAAGTTTGTTATATAATTTAGTCCCCATATTTATTAAACTTCTCTTATATAAATCAGTATTGTATGATTGGATGTAGATATCCATCTTTCTTTGTGTATTATAAGCATGGATATTTGAATTCAGATCTACAAATTGGTGGTGTTTTCTTATATAACTTCCATTATATATAGTGAAACCAATGTGAGAATATTCAATTCTTTAAATAGTTGTCTGCAAGATGTTGTTGAGCTTACTCCTACCATTGATATTATCATTCGTTTTTGAATTCTAAATATTCTAGTAGTTAATTCACACCCTGCACCCCCCCCCCCCTCAAAAATAATATACTATGAGTAAACCGGAGAAGTGAGTGAAATTTTGTAAAGTAAATGTTTCAAGTCAAATTTGGATTCAAAACCTCCTTAAGAGAATTTATCATAAAAGCTACCTTAAACAATTTACCTGCTAGTAACTGTACATGAGAGTGCCATTTTAGTGTATCTGTAATTTGAATGCCAAGAAATTTCACTTCAGCTGTGTAATCCACGTTCATGTTGTTAAAAGTCACTAAAGGTTTTACTGAAATATGTGTTTGTCTGTTATGAAACAACATTACTCCTGTTTTTCCTGCATTTATCACAAGGTCATTCCTGTTAAACCAAGTTTCGAATTCTGCAACTACCCTATAAATTTTGGTTTCGAAGCAATTTTTCGTCATTGTCTGAAATTAACACATTAGCATCATCGACAAACATAACTAAATTTGCATTGTGGATATTTACGGGAAGGTAATTTTATATAGAAGGAATAACAATGGACCGAATACCAAACCCTGTGGCACACCTTGATTTATTTCCATGGAGGAGGACCTATATCTATTTACCCACATACTGCTTGAGTCACTTTGACAAATTTCAATAAATTGTTTTCTGTGTGTCAAATAAGACCTCAACCATAAGTTAGTGGAGCCCCTTATACCATAATAAAATAGTGTCTGTAACGTATATATAGGACCATGTGTGCTTTGTCATTTGGAGTGAGATGCACTCTGATTCACCCATAGAACTCACACTTTAATGAGGGAACCAGATCACATGTGGTCAAGTTAGTACCTATTTGTGGTTCAGGTGGATCTCATGCAACTTGAAATTGTGACATGATGGTATGCTAACATGAGACCCATGCTGACTGATACAATTAGATACAGTACTTACAACCCCAGGATGCCATCTGGAGTTAATTTCAAACTCAAACTTTCAGGAGACTGAGACAAGGTCCAGCATACAGGATATTGTCCAGGAGCTGATGGTGAACAGAGCACACTAGGATACTGTGGGTGGAAGGGTCAGAGTTAATAACAGAGCAGCACAATAGCTGTGTTAGTGTGACAGGGTGAAGAGCTCCCTACAGTACTACCAGCATAGGAATGGATGCTGAAGTGGACAGTTGGTATGAACACTACCTTACAAGTTGGCTACCATAAAGTATGCCATGGAATCATATGTGGTCATTCAGGAGATACCATGGTAGCCACTGTTGGTCTCACACCAAGCAACGTTACAGGTGCATCACACTAACCTCAAATGTTGTTGCACCTGCCATTGACTCTTGTAAGTCAGGAAAATCATAAACAAATACAAGAGATATTAGCTTGTTACCTGTGCAACAACTGAGTAAAATGGACTCGGTAACCAAACTGAGGACACCTGAGGCATATATACATGCATTTTTTATGATCTGCAATAGCAACATGAGAAACACACCAATCTATGATGTGGAAGTGACAATCTAATGTAATGAAATTATGTGTAATGATAAATCTTTTACATTTGTGCATCTAATTCAAAGGTAATGTTAATGTACAGTGTAAAAATAAAATGGTGGCTAAATGAAATTACATTCAGCTTCCAGTTTCTGAATATTCCTTTCCATGTTCAGGGTATAAAACAGTGTGTCCACAAGAACAATAGAACGTTTAGAACATGCAAATTCATTGATCTTCAGGGACAGTCTTTTTCTAAAGTTAGTGTCTACCCTTCAACACAATTTTGCTGAGGTTCATCTTAGTAAATTTTCAATACTCTACACACCTCTAATTTAATATATGAAGTTAGACCCTCTACATAATGAAGTCTGGAACCAACAGATTCTGCAGCACTGTCTTTTGGAAACAGTGAATTTGATGGTTGTGTTGAGGACAGACATCTTTGCTACAACAGGATAGCTTGTGTACAGTACTTTGTTGACTATTATGAGGATAGATGTATTTTCAGTAGATAAGTTCTTCTGTATGTCCTTCCATTTCTAGAAAATTCTGCACTGTGATCTACCCACACCCACCATATTTTGTATGAAGTCTTCCTCATTAACAGAAGTTTATACACATAATCAGCAATATGTGACATTAGAATACAATGCTTGTGGGAATAAAAGTCTTTGCATTATTAAACCATGTTTTATGTGTTCTAACTGAACGAACTGTAACCTATACTGAAGGAATTAAACACTTTATTATGGAGACATGTTTGACCAAATTTGGTCATCTTCAGTCCAATAGCATACGCAGCAAATTATATTGGTTTAATTGCAAATAATGACTCAATTGTTAATATCTTTTACTACAACTGTGTATGGTACATTTTATGAATTTTATATTATTGGTCTGAAGATGACCAAATTAGGTTGAAACATGGGCCATAATAAAGTACATTAATATACAGCAGTTGTGTGTGATGGTGTTCAGTTCCTTAATTATTGTAATTAACATACAAATCATTACCTGGTCATTGCAAAGGTTAGGGAAAGATAAGCAGTGGGCAAGTAGGCAACTCAGAGGTTAGACAGGCACAGATTTAACCTAAGTAAGCTAAATGAGCTGGAGGTTAGGAAACAGTATCAGATTGAAATTACAAATAGGTTTGCAGCTTTGGAGACCTTAAACGAGGACGAGGATGTAAATAGGATTTGGGGGAACATTAAACAT
>Ga0131853_10014114_pt1 | contig 14640 bp, 12 predicted proteins | sample TergutLab28metaG_FD_92764 | JGI IMG/M metagenome (GOLD analysis project Ga0131853, IMG submission 92764) | Labiotermes labralis P1 segment gut microbial communities from Petit-Saut dam, French Guiana - Lab288 P1 (version 2) (version 2) | ecosystem: Host-associated > Arthropoda: Insects >... | reverse complement strand
TATGCTGGTTTATTATTTTGTTCCGTTTATTGTCAGTAATCGTTACCTTCTATTCTGAGTTTCAAACGGTCATAACTCCGTAACCGTCCAAAATCGGACACAAAATTATATGAACTTTTTTGATCACAAAGACCTAGGAAATCACCTCCTGCAGTTATGCCCTACAGTCGTGAAACACCCCGTATATATATATATACATGCAATCTAATTTTGTTGTTGTGCAGGAATATTATGAAATTTTTTAGAGTGGTGTTACTCCATTTCAAAGAGTTGTTGGTTAATGTAGCAGTGGAATCTACTGTTAAAGAGATGTATTACATGATAACAGTAATATATATATATATATATATATATGCATTCTAGGTTACACCAATACCAAATTAGTGAATTTGTAAGTGATATAAATGTCTTACGTGTCAGTGTAAAAATCCTGTGGCAACAAAGTTTTTCGCATGCGGTTAATGTTACGGTTCATGTTGCTCCTTGAAGATGATCTAAGGTTTAATCATGTTGCATATTACAGTATGATGTTGAGCTGCTTGCAGATAGTAAAACTGGGTTGTGTGTGTATAGAACAGGGGTTCACAGATTTCCCAAAAATGTAGGAGCCATCTTGAAATACTAGGTTCCAGAAGGGTGACTTGAAGCTTGTTGACTGAGGATGCACATATATTAGCTGTCACTGTTTGGAATTTATACATCCAGCAACCTGGCATCCAGGATTGGTGCTGCTGTAGGTGCTTATCTGTTAATGACGTCTTTGTGTCATGGCATGCATTTCTGTCATTTGGTGTTTAGTACATTTTCACACTTGGAATGTGAACATATGTATTAGAGATGTTACATTAGCAGACTGCAGTCAAGTACAGTTCTGTTATTTTGCAAAATCTTCAGGGTGTATGAGCCTGGAGATCGTGGCAGTCATTTCTCCCACAGCATTTTGCTCTTGAAACAGCAATTCATCATATCCCACTGATACACAGCATTACAGGAGACAGAAGAAACTTGATTGACCCTCAATAAGCCAACACTGCAGCCTGTTACATTTTTATGAAAATACAAGAACAAGCAAAATTTTTGTGGACACAGAACGTGTGTTCATAAACCACCTGTCTTAATAATGTGGGAATCTCAGTTTGATGAATTGTGTGGGTTATGACAAATTGCTGTTTCAGTAGTGATTTTGCCCTTTTTTCCAGACTACATGGCATCCCGTTCAAGTATAGGTAATGTTGGACTATAGTACTTTTGTTATATCTTCATTGGATTTTGAGTGTGTGATATGTGCAGTTGTAAGCTGAGGCAGAGTACACACCAGTGAGGTGTACATTTGGAAACATTGTGGTAGTGGAATGGAACTTGCAAGTAAAACCTACAATTTGCAGGGAGCTGGACTGACTTGTATGGCAGCCAGTGCTTTTTTTAGGTATATATTCCTCAGCACTTAGCAAAGTCATCATCAAATCTTACCTAGTAGGACTATGAATCTGGGTAATTTACAGTTGCAAATACATAACAGTGCCCAGAGGATTCCAGGAAGTTAAGGTTCCCAGATTACGTGACAGTGGCCCAGAATGGTGGTAAGGTTGTTAGCCATACACATCAGCCATTTTTACCCCCAGGAAATACTGGTACTCATTTCTGTTAGAGGCTGAGTCGACCCCAGGGTCATAGTGCGATCAGAAGCTATTATGTGGATGGAAAATTCCAGTGACGCCATCTGGAATCGAACCAGTGACCTTCCGATTTGTAGCGCAGCATCTTAACCACTGTGCTGCCGCGGTCGCCTGTTTACAGTACATTATGGTATATAATTTGAGGCCTTCATTTGATATTTTCTTGTGTATTAGAGTTCCATTCTGTACAAATATTTTTTTGATTCATTGTGTGCTTATACACATTTTCTTCTCAGTATTTGTTTTTTTATTGTACTCCCAGAGTTGCAGGTTTGTCTTTGAAAATAGAGCTTACTAATGGTATGAAGAAGGCATTCGGAATATTTCTGCCATTTCATTAGCATGAATGTTAAGTTACGGCTTATGGAATTATGAGAACAGTAACAAAATATTTCTTTTTGGGACTATTAAAATTTGTTGTAGTTGATTGTTTCAGTTTGTCATTTTTTAACAAGGATATGTATTTCACTCACAGATTGAGGTCGTACACTGTCACCAGTATGTGGTTCACTTGTCTGCTCTGCGTGTTGATAAAATATGAAGTTACAGCTGCATAAGATTATGTGTCTTGTAGTTAGTGATCAGCAGTGTAGGAGGTGATGGTGTTGTACAATGCTAAAACTTTTGTTACAGGCAACTGGGGTCCACATTTAATTATAGTTCCAACATCTGTGATGCTGAATTGGGAGATGGAATTAAAGAAATGGTGTCCTGCCTTTAAAATTCTTACATATTACGGATCACAGAAAGAACGGAAGCAGAAACGCACAGGTGTGTTTTGTGTTCTTACTACATCATCCTTTCCTTTCGAAGAGGAGTATATTACTTGACTTACTTCCCTACCAACTGGAAAGGAGAGTAATGTGACATTTCCAACCAGTCCAGACAATTCATAGTTTGACTGGATTTCATGTCACTACAGATGAGAACTTTGCAAACTAAGGGTGGCATGATTTCTTTTGTGTCCTCTTATGCATTGAACAGTTTTCCAAAAACTATTTTTTGTAGTGGTTTTCAGTGTCACATATATATTTTAAAGAGTGTGTAATGTTCTTTGATAGAGGTAGTACTTTATTAAGCTTGGCAGCGGCGGCGGCAGCGGGGGTGGTGGTGGTGGTGGTGGCTGTTTTAGTAGTTTTTGTATTAGTAGTATTTTTAGTCATAGTATCAGTGGCAGTGGTGATGATGGTAGCTGTGGCAGCAGCAGCAGTGGTGCTGGTGGTGACTGTGGTAATGGGTGCGGAGGGGACAGCAGCAGTGGTGGTGGAAGTACTGAGGAAACTGGCTAAATTTAATAATGGAACTGTATAATAAGATACATGTATGTGGAACTGTAGTGTTGTGTCAGAGGAGTATGTAATGTGTGGTTTACTGTTTGCTGAATGTAAAAAATATTCTGCTGTGATTAAATACTAGAACTCTCATATGTGCTGCTGCAGTTCAGTTATGTGGTGGGACATTTAATAAGTCATGTCATTTTATTGTGTAATCTGTCAAGATGAATCCTGGTTAACACCCACAAACAGGATCTGGCCACCTTCAAAATCTGTCATTTGAGATGTTTGTTCTGGGATACGGCATTCCAACACTGGGTCATATTCGGAGACCGTGTAGTGGCCCCATCTGTAAGGATCAGAGGTACCTTGAAAATGAGGCCACCACATTGTCTTAGAATGTTGGTCAAATGATCTTCTAGTGGCAGGGTCATATTCCAGAAGTACGAAGAGCTCAGGTGCAGAATTTTGAAAGCCAGTAAACGCACATGCTCATCATTTGTGATTCCATCTCATTTTAAGTTATGATATCAGCAGCTGAAATAGGGTTGTTAAATATCCAGTGAATAATTGACTGAAAGTTGGCCTTAGAAAATGTTCATAATTTGTAGTTGTACACGTATTTTGAAGGGCTCAGAGTTCATGAGTTTTGTGTGGTCATGTGTCAACATTATGGGTTAAGTTAATAAAATGGTTGTTCCACTTATTTGTCAAAAGTAATGATGGCGGAGCAAATTAAACATAAGAGGAAATGAGAGTGTGCTAGGCCGTAGAGGTTTCTAGTATAGTACACAGTGGATGGGGGAGAAACATTATTATGCTAAATGAATGGAAGAACGTAATGCAGTGTTGAGGAGTGCTGCAGAGGAAATGACACTGATTTGTTTTCTAAGAGCGTACAAATAACTTATAATCTCTTCCTGTTTAGGTTGGACGAAACCAAATGCATTCCATGTGTGCATTACATCATACAAATTGGTCATCCAGGATCATCAAAGTTTTAGGCGTAAAAAGTGGAAATACCTCATTCTGGATGAAGCCCAGAATATTAAGAACTTCAAGTCACAGAGATGGCAGTTGCTTCTTAATTTTCAAACACAGAGGTAATGTTTTCATCACAGAACTGTTAGCAAGTTTGATTTTAAATTATGGTGTGTATAGGAGCACTACCTTGCAGGTAATTGAGTTCATAAGGTAGCAGTATTCTTAACAGAAACGTAAGGAATTGCAGATGAGTTTTATAATCACACAAAAGCTTAATTTCATTATGATTGATCAGTAAGATGTAAATGTTAATGTATTGAATAGTAATGTATTAAAATACATTGTGATTTCCAACTTGAGTTGTCTTCTGTTTGAACTTATTCCCTGCTTCTGAAATGGTTAACCATTGCTTTATGTTAAACAGAAAAGTATTGTCTCATTTTGATGTGGAATATAATTATCATGACGCCAAATTTAGGAGATGTACTTTTTAATGGTCATCGAGTATTTTCTGTCAGTTACCACCGCTGCAGGAATTTATGGCCTATGCTTTTATTAATGAAACGTTTATTCTTTTAGAGACTGGATGTGTTGCATTTTGGTGGTTCTCTATTTGTCGGTCTACGTATGATAGAATTACTGTAGGATTGTATGTGTATTTGGAGGGTTTCGTACATCCCTTAATGAAAGCATGCATTTATGTTTCAGAGTGGTATGGGTTTTTTAAGGGGGACAGTTAATTTTATCACAAGGGGGTTATCCTTGAAATTATTGTTTCATGTAGTTTGTCGTGTGGGAAAGGAGACAGAAAAAACAACTTGTATAAATCTGTGTTCATTCTAGTGTGTATTAACTTTATGAAGGACACAGCATGGTCTTTTGAATGTTTTTCAAGGTTGTACACAAAATCATGAAGTCTAGGGGCAGTGATTTTTACATGTAATAAACACACATTCTTCTAACTGCAATGATTATATGAGACATTTTGGTGGTACAGTTGTTCACACAATTCTGATAGCATGTACTAACACATGTAGCTTATCCCTTCTCCTACTACCCACAGTGACAGTTTCCTTTAGCTTCACTTCACAGAAGCTGGAAAAGCCTACTTACTGTATGCAGTGGATACCTGTCATTGACCTTTAAAATGTCTGGCTGTAATTTTATGGGTTGGGATCTCTTCAGTGCTGTCAAAACATCACCCCTTCAGCTTCAGTTTCATCTTTGGGAATAAGAACAAATTGCGGGGCGAGGTCCGGTGATTAGGGATGGTGGGGGTGGACTGTCATCTTCGTAGAAGCCAAAAACTGCTGCACAACGAACGATGCATGAGCCAGAGCCTCATCATGGTTCTGGGCCCAGGAGAAGTTGTGCCATTATCTGGGTGTATGCTCCGCATGATTTCCCTCAGTCTCCTCAGATTTTCACAGTAGATTTTTTTCATTCACTGTCTGTCCTGGTTGAACAAATTCCTTGTGCACTATGCCTTCAATGTCAAAAAAACAAACCAACGTTGATTTGACATTTTTCTGAACTTGTCATGCTTTCTTCAGTCGCAGTGAATTTGGAGTCTTTTCTCTGAGACTACTGTTGCTTTTTCTCAGGGTCATACCCATACACCCAAGATTTGTCATGAATAATGATGGTGGAGATAAAGTTGGGGTTGTTTTTGGCCTGTTCTTTGAGCTCAGTGCAGACCGGTATGCGGTATTCACTACTCAACAGCCTTAGCACAGATTTTGCTGCAATGCACCATATGTTGAGCTCATCAGACAGAATTTGCTGGCATATTCCATACGACAATCCAACAATGTTGCATATGTCATGAATTTGTTGTTGGTCTTCCATGATAGCCTCTTGCACTTTTGCCACATATTTGGTCCTGGTTTCAGTCGAAGGTTGTTGCGTACGCACTTCATCATTGACTGGCATCTGTCTGTTCTTGAATCGCTTAAACCACTCATAGGGTTGCATTTGGCCTTGGACATTATCACCAGAAGTTTTTTTAAAGAATTTTGTGTGTTTCTGCTGCTATCTTGCCGAGTTCAAGGCAGAATTTGATGCAAATCTGTTGCTCCTTCACATTAGTCATTTTAGCAGGCCAGTATGATCGCAAAACAGCACAAACCAACAACACAAAAAAGCACAGACAAAACACACATGTCCTCACAGCAGAATGCTGCTTGGCATAGTGGTTCATAAAGAGTACAGCTGGTGCTACCTAGTGGCACACAACTGTACTACAAGTGGTTTTCACACAGCATTCCAATTTTGGGTACTTTTGGGTAGCACCTCATATAACATATTCTTCTCCTGGGTATTGCTAACATTCCTTCTACTTGTAAAGGGGCATGACTTCGATGGCAAATAAACTTTGCAGAAAATGTTCACTTCAGTTAGCCATCTTCTGTATACATATTACAACAGAATGTCAGATTTTCATCTTCACATTTATCCAGATACATGTTTTTTCCCCCTTCTTCGTCTCCTCCTCATTTATTCTGAAACACACACACTGTTTTGAATTGTCCTTTTACGGATACTGTCAAACTTTGTATTGACTGTAATAATGCGTCTTCTGGGCAAGTTCACATGAAAAAACTCCATGGGGCAGAATGCTTTTGATAATCAAGTTTTCACTAAGTTACGTGAGAGGGGAACGTAAAGTTGTACTGCCAGATCTTGCTATCAGTGCCTGTTCTGAACAAAATGAAACTAGTCCATACCCTCGCATTCTATTTCTGTTATGTTGAATTTAATAACACCCATCCATTTGTACACCTGCCAAGAGTTCTTTTTCCATTCAGGTATTCTGAGCAGAATATTATGGAAATTTCTGGTACCTCACATGCATGCTACATGACTCAATCTTGTTACCCTCCTTGATTTTTCATCTAATAATAGTTGGAAGAGGGTGTAAATGACAGTGTTACTCATTATGTAACTTTGTTCAATCGGTCATTCCTTTTGTATGTCCATCACATATTCTTATTTGTTGTTCTCTCCCAGAGTGTTTCCATCTATGCTCTTCCCTTCCTGTGAGAAATCAGTGTCACACCCATACAAAGCAGGTGTAATTTTAGTTTATATGTTTTAATCTTTAATTTTTATATGGCAGATGGGAAGACAAAAGATTCTGAATTGGCTGGTAGTCAGCAGTCCGTGGATTTAATGTGGCGTTGTTGTAAATGACATTTTCCTTTTGTCATGGAATCAGGGAGCTAGAATGCATATGTGGTCACTCCTCTGCCTCTAACCTGTAAACCTCCCTACTAGCATTTATCAGTGCTTTGTTTTTCTTTGTGGTATCTATATTTTTGCCTAATGAGTTCATGTCATCAGCTTAGGACCAAAAGGTGATGTGTGTCATTCAGTTCTCACCTAACTGGAAATTTTGAAGGAAAGTTAACAAGTCATCTCAATTTAGATAATTTTGAACGGGAAATGCATCAGGCAAATGTCTATCTGTAAGAACTTTATGTTCAAACATGTATAATGGTTTTTAAATTTTTATGGTGTTGGTATTTTAAGTCTCAGGATTATGAGGTTTGTGAACTTCATTTATTGGCCATTATTCTTAACAGAATGTCACTGAACAAACAACAAAGGCAGTTTGTGTTACAGTACTTTTGTAAGGATAGGATCTTATTCCAAATTGACATGTAACTTTTATACTTTTGTATATTTGTAGTATGTTTTCATTATTTACATATGTAGGTCTAGCCTAAAAATCACGTACTATAGATGAAATGTGTTGCACTGAGATGTTGAGTAATTATTTTAATAATAATAAAGTTGTGTTTTTGGTGTGTAGTACTGTTTACCACACATTTGACTAGGCATTTCCATCATACTGGACAATTTTCATAAGTAAGTGATGTGAAAACACCATCATAAACACAGACAGGAACATTAAAGTTCAGAATGGTGTAGACAGTAGAGCAGCTTAAAAAATACATACAGATATACAGAAAGAAAAACATGCGGCGTATTTTAGCTTATTAACTCCCAGTAAGCAGTTGTATTATGTTTTTACCAGAAATTTTAAATTTTATGTTATGAAGAAAAGTTCATCAGAAAATACAGTGTGCACATCAGCGATACTTTGTTCAGAACAGCTGGTAGTGATAAGCAGGGGAAAAAACAGGTGTGCTGGTCAGGCACCTGAAATAATGTAAGCTCAGAGCCATTAAACTGAATTATTTGCAAATTGTAAACTACAGTTATAATATACTACACACCATATGTGGGGATATGTGCCGTGCTGGAAGTGGGAGAGCAGATTGTTGCTGTTGACTGGCGCTCAGTAGGAAACTGAGTTATGCACATTGCCAAATATGCAGTTCTTTTATACTGGTTGTTCTGTATAAGGTGTGCAAAACTTCAAGATGTTATTTGGGTCATTTCCATTAGAAGAAGTATCAGCACAGGCCCATTTGTCATCTATTACACTGCTGGGAGCAAGTAGGCATATTTGGCTGTAACCAAAAACATTACAGTACTTGTGTTTTTGATGGGATATGATATTTATTTTCTGCAGTGAGGTTTCTACCCGGTGGCAGTGGTCGGTAAAGTTGTACAAAAATACGAAAGGAGAAACAGTATACAAAACAATACGAGAACGGAGAATACACAAAACAGAAAACAAACATACAAAACAAGCAAACAAAGATAAAAAGAATATTAACAAATATAGTTTGAGTAATTAGAAAATGACAAATAGAAGCAAATAATAATGAGGAAGAACCTACTTACAGCTACATAAATATAAATCAGTAAAAATACGCACATTTCACTCAAGATCATCGCTTCACTCCCCATTTTACACACCCCTGCACTTTTGGATGTTTCATCACAACACTTCAAAAAACACTTCACTTCTCCTCACTTATAATTACTTTCCTAACCCTCTTTCTAAAAATGTGTGAGTTACAGCGGAAAGTTTGCAGCACCCGTGCAGGCTGTTGACTCCACAGTTTGTTTGTCCTATTTACAAAGGAGTATTCACCAATGTCTGTTCTTTATATCCTGGCCCAAATATTGTTCATGATCATTCATGCTCGGATCGTACGGTCCTTCTAACCTGTCCTCCATAGATTTCCATGCCCATTCTCCAGTGTTTATTTTAAACAGGGTGCAAATGTGAACTACCTTTTTACACTGCGCCAAGGTTTCCCAGCCTGAATTGTTTGTATGATTTGCAGATTTGGCTGCTTTCTTTTGCACATGGTCTAACACGTTTATCTGACCTTCCCTGTACAGGTCCCGGCACAAAGCCCCATATTCAGGAATTGGATGCACTAGTGACATGTAGGCTAAACATAATGTATTACTATTTCCATCTTTAAGAACAAACAAAAAATGAAGAGCCTTCCAGGCTATTTGTACTGTAATTAACCTTATCAACCCAGTTTAAATTGCTGCATAAGATTATTCCTAAATATTTGCAGCTACTAGCTTCCAGAATTTTTTGGTCCCCAAAAAAAAAGTAATTTAGAGGTTCATTCATCTGAGCTCTCATGAAGCTTACAGCTTTACTTTTACCTACATTTATTTTCATCACATTTTCTACCACCCATTTCCCCAATTTTTCCAATCTATCTGTAGTGTGTATGTTGCTTTCATTCATGATTTTCACAAATATTATACATTCTTTTGCAAAAAGTTTTATAGTTGACTCCAAGTTCCTCCAAATGTCATTTTCGTGTGTGAGGAACAATAGTGGGCCCAATACGCTCTCTTGTGGTACCCCTGACATTACTCTGACTTCCTCAGGTAATTGCCCTGCTGATCTAACTCTCTGTGAATGACCAGTAACCCATACGACTACCCTTGAAACACTCCCAAGGCTGCAATTTTCATAAGCACTAATTATCGTGCCTCTCTTTGCTTTCTCAGGCAGGGAATCAACTGTGTTCTGGCAAACTGTAACTATTGGGCTTTTGCACGTGTATCCCTTTCTAAATCCATTTTGGCCTTCATATAACCATTTATTCTTATCCCAGACTTGCCCAATAGATGTTCTGCTATGACATGTTCCATTTGGTTGCAGAACACTGAGGTTAAGCTGCCTGGTCTCTAGTTTGTGATATGTTTCAATCTCCCCCCTTATAAATGTGAACCACTGTGGCTATTTTCCAGTCACTTGGAATGTAAAATTGTTCATTATGATGTCCAGCAAGCGCACAAGTTACGGAATCATGGCTTCCCTGCCCAGTTTTAGAATTTTGCCAGGAACGTTGCCCAGCCCATTGATTTGTTTCTCCCGATCACTGTTAGTTGCTTCGTAATCATTTTAATTTTAATGGTGAAGGATTCACCCAAGTGAGTTGGGATTAGTTGCTGGTTGTTTTGCTCGCAGCTGAATACACAAGAATGAAAGGAATTAAGGGAGTTGGACTAATGTGTTGAATCAGTAATAAGTCTGCCATTAGTCTTTAATTGCAGGAATATTTTCCCAATTTCCATGACATCGTTTTACATACTTGTAGAACTCTGTCCAGCATTTACCTTTGTTTTGTAATGTGGACAATAAAATGTCTCCTATGCATTTTTTTTGGCTGCCAACAACTGCCTGGATAGTTGTTTCAGGTCCGTTTGGAACTGCTTGCCGAATTTTCTCCTTTCATATGCTTTTCTAACCTTTACTGTCAGCTGTTTCACTTCCCTGTTGGATTCAGGATTTGGAATCCCCCCCAGAATTTTGTTTCAAAACTTTCTGTACTCTCCAAAACTATTTCCTTTAAAGTTTCCTTATCTCTTCTACACAACTACCATTTACTGCCAGTCTTGCTAATTTATCCTGGAGGAACGTTTGCAAACCTAAAGATCTGCATTGTGGTACACCAGGACTAATCTTTCCACATCTGGTGAATGGCTAATTTCACTCCAACTTCCAGTCATTCATCGCAGTGGTCACTGATCCCCTGCACAATGCTGCAGGAGACAAATGAGTTTTTGGGCCAGACAAGGTAAACATCCAGCAGTGCATTGCCTTGGGACAAGCTGCATATTACCTGGATGTATTCCGTTTTCCTAAACCAATCTATTAATAAACGCCTGGTTTCCGCTAGTTCCTTCCGCACTCCCATTCCAGTCCTCTTGGGCTAAGATTAAATCACCCCTATGATGCTGTGCTTTGTAGAATTTTACGAATAACCAGTTTGGGCTGCCAGTCTTTCAATAACCCACATGTCCTCATACGGAGCTCTGTAAATGCCTCTGATTTCCCACGTATATTTTGGGTCCATGCCTTGTACTTCAACTGCATTCATCTCAAAATCCTTGTCTACCCACACCTCAGCACAGGCAGTGTAATTTTTAATACAAATGAACACTCCCCTACCATGAGCACACTAGTCTCTTCTGAAAGTTGTAAAATCAGCCCTAAACACTTCGGTTTTGCAAATTTCCTCTCTTAGCCACGACTCAGTAACTATTACAACATCCACAATGTGTATCAGCTGAATGTTTTATTATAAATGCTGCTGCAGTTTACCTGCAGCAGAACCAGTGAATAACCTTCTATTCTCTGTGCAGCTGTCAGAGTTGTTTCTCCATTTCTTGCCTTCAATCTCGCTCCTCGCTAGATTCGTTGTCATCATTTCCTGCTCTGCCCTACGCCAACCCATCGTTGAATTTTGTTGGATAGACATCTACTGCATACCTTTTGTTGTCCCACTGCCAGTGCCTGCTGCCAAATGCTGTCACTTATTTCCTCTGGCCTGTCCTTTGCTGCTGAAATTACACTCTCTGAAGTAGAGGTGCGCAAGTCATATCGCTCCTCTTCGATTTAGATGCAGCCCAACTGTACCAGTGTCCCCATCCTCAATCCACCTGTACGATCTATGAAAGTAACCCCTAGAGTCTTTGCAACCAGTCATGTCTGTTGTTTACAGCTCCAGTGCACTGCCAAGTCATGTCTTTGTGCTGCAAAATGCCACTCAGAGCAAGTCTACAGTGCAGAAATTTAGACTTAGCCGTTGCTACGAGAGAGTACACTTGACCCATCACATAATCCAGATTTCTGTATCTTCTTAAGTCGTTAGTACCCACATGAATTACAACAGTATCTGGGTTCCCTAGTTCCCTGTTTTCCATAACTGCAGTTGTTCAGTTCTAATTCCCAGAAAGCATTCATCTGTCATATTTCAATGTTCTGTTCCAACATTTGGTACTATTGAGTCACCCAGTACTTAGCACTTTCTGCCTTAATGCTTTACCAGCACTGTGTACCGCTTGCCAACTTCATTTCCACCTGCCTCCAGTTGCAACTGTTCTTCCAGTACCTTGTTCTTGCATTTCATTTCATCAGTTTGGAGAAGAGTGCTTTGCAGTTTCTCTTCAAGTAGTTGAAGCCTTTCAGATCTACATGTATTGCAGTTTCACATCCCGCTTACTGCCACTTGAGCCTTCATGTTTCCACAGCTGTTGTTGTACCAGTGACCACGTTTCACATCTTGTTCCCGATTTTAAGATTCTATCACTCCCTCTACATTACACTTGATTAATGCTCTTGCCTTCAATTCCAGGACCAGGATTTTCCTCCACACCACCAATCCTAAAAGTGTAGCCAAATCTGCTGCACACAGTATCATTTGCCCCAGGAAACTTCCTGCTCTCCTGTTGTTTACATGCCCTGGCACAGCCTGCCAGGAAAACCTTGGGGCCCAGGTACCCACCCAGGCCCAGTAGTTCTCCAGGTAGCAACCCATCCAAGAGTCGGTTTGAATCGTGTCCTTACCTGTTGAAAGACTTGACTGTTGTTCATTAATTGGTTATGTGTCAGAGAACGCTACAAAAAAATGTCCATTCCTAACTTGTTGTATAAGTGTCTGATTAGATCACAAGACAGAGGCAGCAATGAAGAATTAACCCTGCTCTTTGTACATGAAAAGAAAATTGTCCTACTACCACAAAAGCGGGATGTCAGTTTTTATGTTAACCAAATTAGGTATGTTTGTATAATTGTAATCATACAGAATAAAAAAAATTTTGTTTCAATAACATCAAGGAATGTTAATTGTCAGTTTTGGTATATTGATTACTGTTTAAAATGACCCTCAGCCTTGTGTATGCACAAATCTGACCACATTTCGAAGGGGAAATTTTTAAAATGACCCTCACCCTTATGTATGCACAGTTCTGAGCACATTTGAGAGAAGAATTTGTTGTCGTGATTATTTCATCATTTCCACTTGAATGGTCAGGAAACTTTAAGAATTGCTGCAGGTGTACAGTATCTCAGAGTATCGTGAAACGTTACGGTTCTTCCTGTGCTAATGTATCTGTGGATGATGGGGCATAGGTTGGTACAGCATATTTCTCTCAGCATGGCTCGTATGATAACAAGTGGAAGTTCAGTACATCTTATGTGTAACATTCCATGTATTTATGTCAGTAGCTTGTGACTTAGACACACATTACTAGAGTTAAACAGAACAGAGGAAAGTTGAAAAAGAGAGAAAAAGTGCTTGTGTGTTCTGAATTATGGTGACTCGGAGAATACGTTTAACTATACAGGTAATGCTTTATAAGATCAAACTCTGAATTACATTATTCAGAGTTTGATGTGACAGACTGCTTGTTACATTAATTCAAAGAAAACATAATGTGGCCTGCAGCAGCGTGGCCAGCTGATGGAGGTCTTTACCATACAGCTTTCATGTGGTGCAGTATTGAGGTACACTGGACTGTTTGTTTATAACAGTTGTGACATGCACCTGCACTAAATGCATATCCTTGCTGAGCTGAGGTTTGTATGGTCATCCAGTTGCTGGGTCCCCCCCCCCCAAGGAAATAGTCCCATTACATGTGGATTTTGTGGGTCACATGCATTTCTTATCTTTTCTAGTCTGCTGTATACACTAACCCATCAGCTTACAAAGCTTAAGTTCCACATTAATTCCCATTTTATATCTTAAAATAGTATGTATTTTCGTGACGAACTGTTCAGATATATTATTTCTGTGGTGGGCCTGATTGTGCCATAAATTAATAATTATGCACTTTAATGTTGCATTGCTTTACATAATGTATTTGTGTGTGTGTATATATATATATATACACACACACACACACACATATTCTCCATAAACAATTTACATGTCTAGTTGCAGTGATTTCTTAGTAATTGATACCAAACAGAAAACAAAATACAGGCTCCACATTGCTGACATCTTTTGACAAAATACATCAACAAGACAGACAGTGTACGTATGATGTAAGATTGTGGCTTGTTCACATTACAATTGGCGCCATGGAACTGTAACTTTTTTTTTTGTACTGTTGGGCTACATATGTTGGTGTCTGTATATAAATATTGAGTGTTGCCAAAGAAATGCCTGAGAGTCACTTTTGTGTTGATGTAAATATTGATGGCAACAATATAAAACTGTCGACCTGCTATGGAGATGCAACATCGGGTGCCATTTGCATTCTTATTGAGCTGCAGAATATTTTGCCCTGCTGTCAATACTTAGGTCTTCAAGTCAGGAGCCTGATACTTATGTCTAATATTAACCTTATGGCGCCTGAATTATTTTTTAAATTTTAGCACACCCTGTATATAAAATGTGAATAATACAGGAACCAAATACGTTAGAATTATGAAACAAACTGCATTTTGAAGAAAAAAAAACAGAGTATATACCATGTTTAAAATATTCAGTACCTATATTTGTTGAATAAATATATAAAATGCAACT
>Ga0131853_10014112_pt1 | contig 14640 bp, 7 predicted proteins | sample TergutLab28metaG_FD_92764 | JGI IMG/M metagenome (GOLD analysis project Ga0131853, IMG submission 92764) | Labiotermes labralis P1 segment gut microbial communities from Petit-Saut dam, French Guiana - Lab288 P1 (version 2) (version 2) | ecosystem: Host-associated > Arthropoda: Insects >... | reverse complement strand
GTGGATAAAGATTTTGGGTGTGGGGGGGAGAGAAAGGGGTGGGGGGGGGGTCCCACCCCGCCCCACAAAAATTATTAATGATTGTTTGCCGGGGGCGGGGGGGCCCCCCGCCCCTACAATTAATCGCTCATCATTATCACGAATATTTAGCACCTCCAGATAATTAAGAGGAAAAAGTGTTGATTGTTTGTGTAGAATGTGGGAGCAGTCATACTTCTGATAGCAACACAAGATGATAGCATAGTTATTAAAAAAAACGAAACATCTTTGTAAAAAAAAGGCAAAGGTGTTTTGTGATTTATCTTGTAAAAATTGTTGGTAAAAAATACTTGATTTTCTTTTTGGATTGTGTTATACTATAAAAAAATATTTGACTGATTGCACAGACACAACAATAGTAAAGAGAGGTAACTAAATGGTCTATAACGCAAAGAAGAAGTTTTGGGATGGGCAAATGATAAATGCTCATGATTACTTTGGTGCGCATATTGATGGTGATGTTTGCGTATTCAGAGTATGGGCGCCTAATGCAAAAGAAGTTTATCTTGTCGGTGAATTTAACAATTGGCAAGACACCTTGATGAACTGGGATGACGGTATTTGGAGTTTGGAGGTTAATGGGGTCAAAGAATATCAATGCTACAAATTTGTTATCATCACTCATGACGGACGAAAACTCTACAAATGCGACCCTTATGCATTCCATGGGGAGACAATAACCGCTAACAACTCAAAAGTGGTCGATTTGAAAAAATTGAAGTGGACTGACGATGATTGGATGGAAAATAAAACTGACCTCTATGACAAGCCGATGAATGTCTATGAAGTTCATATCGGTTCATGGAGAAAATATCCTGACGGACAAAACTTTTCTTATAGAAAATTTGCAGACGAGTTATGCGAATATTTGACCGACATGGCATATACTCATGTTGAACTGATGGGTATTGCCGAGCATCCGTTTGACGGCTCATGGGGCTATCAAGTGACCGGCTACTATTCACCGACTTCACGATACGGTTCGCCGGAAGACTTTGCGTATTTGGTCGATAAACTTCACAACGCAGGTATCGGAGTAATCCTTGATTGGGTTCCGGGACATTTCCCGAAAGATGAGCATGGATTATTTGAGTTTGACGGACAGCCTTTATATGAACCTTCCGACCCATTAAAAAAAGAACACATTGAATGGGGAACAAGATGCTTTGATTATTCTCGTGGTGAAGTCGTTAGTTTTTTGATTTCAAACGCACTTTACTGGCATGATGTTTTTCATATTGACGGACTAAGAGTTGATGCAGTTGCGAGTATGCTCTATCTTGATTATAACCGACAGCACTACCGTCCAAATGCCGGCGGAGGAAGAGAAAGCGACGAAGCAGTCGAGTTTTTAAAACGCCTCAACACTTTCGTTTTTGAACGCCATCCTCATGCTTTGATGGTTGCCGAAGAATCAACCGCATGGGCAGGGGTAACAAAACCTGTCTATATGGGAGGACTGGGATTTAATTTCAAGTGGAACATGGGCTGGATGAACGACACGCTGTCATATATCAACGAAGACCCAATGTATCGCAGTTACCACCACGACAAAATGACTTTTTCAATGGTTTATGCTTTCACTGAAAACTTCGTTTTGCCAATTTCTCATGATGAAGTTGTTCATGGAAAAGGTAGTTTAGTGAACAAAATGCCGGGGGATTTGGAGGGAAAATTGGCGGGTTGGCGAAACTATTTGATGTATATGTTTTCTCATCCCGGAAAGAAAATCACCTTCATGGGAACGGAGTTTGCCCAGTTTAATGAATGGAACTATTCAAAAGAGTTGGACTGGGGACTTTTATCTTTGCCAAAACATAGAAACGCTCAGCATTTCATGAAAGTATTGAACAGGTTGTATCGCAACAATAAACCTTTCTATGAAATTGAAAATTCTTGGGACGGTTTTCGTTGGATAACAACGGATGACAGAAGTGCAAATGTTATTGCCTATGAGAGAAAAAGTTCTGATGACGAAAACATAGTCTGCGTTTTCAACTTCTCAGGCAGTTCATGGAAGGATTATCGCTTGGGTTGCTCTAGGGGTGAATACGAAATAATGCTAGAGAGTTCCAGTGATATATCAGAAGGCTACACCACCAAAAAAGAAAAAACAATCAAGACAGAAAAAATAGAAAGCCATTCTTTCACCGACAGCATAAAAATTGATTTAAAACCGATGAGCGGACTGTTTCTGAAAAGAAAAAAACAATCAATTGAACAACAAAATAATGCAGATGACGGCTCCCTCGGTGTTTTGCAGAAAAAATCAATTCCGACAAAAGTGACGAAGTTGCCTCTTAAAAAAGTAACGACAGCAAAAACAAACACAACTACTCAAGCAGTCCCGATAAAAGTGACGAAGTCACCTAAAAAACCTTCCGCAAAAAAGAAAACAACAGAATAATTAGAGTGTAACGGCACTTTCGCCGTTCCTCAAGGGACAATTAAATGATGAGAATTTTTAGATATGGCGTTTTTTGTCATATAGTTTTTTGAGATGTTCTAACAGTCTTCGACTGCTTTGTTGTTGCTACTACATGGAATTCTTCGATGCCTTTGTGAGGCAGTTTCATTTAATAGTAATTTCTCACAAAGGGGTCGAAGACCCTTGACAACACCCTTCGGGTGCTTTGTTGGGTTGGTTGCTGGACTAGCAAAACCCGACAAAAGTATCGAAGATACTTGATAATGGTCTGAGACCCCTTTGTTTTGGTAATTCCATGTATCAGTTAATCTCAGAAAAAAGCATCGAAGATGCTTGACAACAGTCTTCGACTGTTTTGTTGAGATAAATACTTGTATTAGCAATCACACACAAAAGTATTGAAAATACTTGACAAAAATGTTTTGACTAGGTATATTTAAAACATCACAAAATAAAATTAAAAAAGAAACAAAAAGGAGACATAGATACTATGCCTGAAGAAAAAAAAGTAAAAAAAGCAACTGCAAAAGCGGTTGCAGCAAAAGAGAAAGGAACAACTGCTAAAAATACTGTGACGACTTCAAAGACTGCTCCTAAAACAACACTTGCTAAAAAAACAACGGCAAAGAAATCCCCGGATGCAAAAAAGGCAGATGCTTCCAAAAAAACACCTGCAAAGAAATCCCTTGCAACTGTAAAAGCAAATCCGACAAAAGGGTCTAAGACCCCCTCGATACTTTATGTTTGTTCTGAAGCATATCCTTATGCTGCGACTGGCTCAATGGGCGAGGCACTGCTTGGGCTTCCAAGAGCAATGCATAACATGGGCTCAAAAGTCGGTGTCATCATTCCTCTCTATGAAAGGATTGACCGTTCTTTGCTCACTCATGTGACAAACATCGAGGTGAATCTTGCATGGAGAACGCTCTCATGCGGACTTTTCAAAACAACCTATGACGGAGTGGAGTATTATTTTGTTGAAAATGACTATTATTTTAAAAGGGAACATCTTTATTCTTACTATGACGATGTTGAAAGATTTGCATTTTTCTCTAAAGCGGTTTTGGAACTGCTCCCGCATATCAGTTTCATTCCTGACATTTTGCATTGCCATGATTGGGAAACGGCATTGGTAAGTGTCTATCACAAATTATTTTTTAATGACCTCTATAGTAATATCAGAACAGTATTCACCATCCACACTGTCGAATATCAAGGCATTTTTGACTATTCTGTTGTCGAAGATATTTTCGGAATTGATGCCTATCACTATCCGAGTTTAGAGTTTGACGGACAGGTCAATCTTTTAAAAAGTGCAATTGAATATAGCGATATCATCAACACGACTTCACCCGCTTATCTTAAAGAATTGTTGGAAAACTCAAGCAATCTTTCAAACATTATTCACGATAATATCCACAAATTCCGTGGAATTTTGAACGGAATAGACATGAAAAAATTTAATCCTGAAACAAGTCCGTCTTTATTTAAAAACTATTCATCTAAAACGCTTGAGAGCGACAAAAAAATCAACAAAGTAGAATTGCAAAAAATGCTCTCTTTACCGGTTGATGAAAATATCCCTGTGCTTTGTGTTGTCGGAAGAATGACAAGAGATAAAGGCTATGAAATACTGAGAAAGGTGATGAGTGAAATGCTTGAGAGAAATATCCAACTTGTTCTTTTGGGCGAGGGCGACATTGACTTGGAAAACTATTTAATGCACATGTCCCACACCTATAATAACAAAATCAGTTCAATTATCGCTTATAATCGTGACCTTGCAAACAAAATTTTCGCAGGAAGCGACCTATTGCTGATGCCTTCAAGAAGTGAGGCATGCGGCTTAGCCCAAATGGTAGCGTCTCGTTTTGGCTGCGTTCCGCTAGTAAGAAGAACCGGCGGTCTCAGCGACAGCATAACCGATTGCAAAGACGGTGATATCGGAAACGGTTTTGTTTTTGAAAACTTTGAACCAAGCGAATTTATGCATGCATTCGACAGAGCCGTCGGACTCTACTTCGACTACAGAGAAAAATTCAACGGATTGGCAAAAAGAGCAATGACCCACGACTTTTCTTGGGACAAAAGCGCAAAAGAGTACTTAGCGCTCTACAACGAAATAACACTAAACAACTAATTGTTTTCAGCGCAAACATATAATGAAATATAGAATTAAAAATTTTTAATAATCATTATGCGATGACAAACACACATCAAAGGAGAAAACACGACCTATGAAAATGACACATCTTATTGAGGAAAAATTGGAAAAGAATTTTTCAACCTCTCCGAAAAAAGCGACGACTGAACAACTCTACAAAGCGATTGCACTGGTGATCCGTGATATTTTACTGACAAAAAAGTCAGTTTTTAACAAAAAGGTTAATGACAAAAAAATAAAAAGAGTCTACTATCTTTGCATGGAATTTCTTTTAGGAAGGTCTTTAAAAAATCATCTTTACAACCTTGGAATTGAAGAAGAGGTGAAAGAAGCGCTAAAAGAATGGAAGGCAACAGACCTTGATACTCTTTATGAAATCGAATCCGATGCGGGACTTGGAAACGGCGGTCTCGGCAGACTTGCTGCGTGTTTTATGGACTCGCTTGCAACACTTGAATATCCTGCAATGGGTTTTTCAATTCGCTATGAATACGGACTTTTCAAACAAAGAATTGTCGATAACATTCAAGTTGAATTGCCCGATCAATGGCTTGACACCGGCGATATTTGGATGTCGCCACGCAGTGACAAAACCTTCAAGGTGAAACTTGGCGGTCATGTCAGAGAAGAGTGGCAGCCTGACGGGTCGGTCAAAATTTATCACAACAACCCAATCGTCATCAATGCCCATGCCTATGATTTTATGCTGAGCGGAGCAAATTCAGGCGCTGTTACTCCATTAAGACTTTGGAAAGCAAGTGCCGGCATTGACTTTGACATGCGGTCATTCTCACAAGGTGACTACATCGAGGCGATGAAAGTAGCGACTGAGGCTGAAATTATTTGTAAAGTTCTTTATCCGTCTGACGAGCATGACCAAGGAAAGCAGTTGAGAGTTTCTCAGCAATATTTCCTTGTTTCAGCCTCGCTTCAATGCATAATCGCCGATCATCTTAGATTCAACAAATGCGTGAGAAATCTTGCGGATTTGTGTACTATTCACATCAACGATACTCATCCTGCTCTTGCTGTTCCGGAACTAATGAGGCTTTTAATTGACGAACACGGACTAAATTGGGATGAGGCATGGGACATAACCCACAAATGCATGGCATACACTAATCACACAGTTTTAGCAGAAGCATTAGAAAAATGGGGCTATGGACTAATCCGCTCTCATTTGCCGAGAATTTTTTCAATAATAAAAGAGATTGACCGTCGTTTCATTGAGTCTGAGCGGGTAAAAGGGACGCCGCAAAACAGAATTGACGCAATGCAAATAATTCGCGACGAACAAGTCAAAATGGCAAACCTTTCAGTCATCGGCTCTCACACTGTGAACGGCGTTTCAGCGCTTCACTCTGAAATAATAAAAGACAGCGTCTTTAATGACTTCTATCAATCATTTCCGGAACGCTTCACAAATGTGACAAACGGCATTGCCTACCGCCGTTGGCTTGCCCAGTGCAATCCGAGGTTAACAAAATATATCCAAAGCCTTATCGGAGACGGATTCTTGACAAAAGCAAGTGAATTGGAAAAACTCCTTCCTTTTGTGAATGACAAAAAAGTTTTAAAAGATTTGGCAAAAATAAAAGCAGAAAATAAAAAAGAATATGCCGAATATGTTTTGAAAACTCAAGATTTCATTCTTAATCCGGAACACAAAATCGACACCCAAATCAAAAGACTTCATGAATATAAAAGGCAATTATTGAATGTCTTAAAAATCATTCATCAATATTTGGAACTCACTCAAAACCCGAATATGGACATCGTTCCGACAACCTATGTTTTCGGGGCTAAAGCAGCAGGGGGATATCATCACGCAAAAAGAGTAATCTCACTCATCAACGCTCTTTCAAAAGACATTCAAAAAAACAAACGCATCAAAGACAGGCTGGATGTTTATTTCGTTGAAAACTACAATGTCACAAAAGCAGAACATCTTATTCCTGCATCAGAAGTTTCTCAGCAAATTTCACTAGCCGGAAAAGAGGCGTCAGGAACAGGTAACATGAAGTTCATGATAAACGGAGCATTGACACTCGGAACAATGGACGGAGCAAATGTCGAAATTCATGAAAATGTCGGCGATGATAATATTTTCATCTTCGGCATGACAACTCCCGAAGTTGAGAAGTTATGGGAAAGGGGATACTATGCTTCAGTCTATGCCGCTGACCCTCAAATCAAACGCATCCTTGATGCTTTGCGTGTTGGCTTTGACGGCACAAGTTTTTCCGACATTGCAAACTACCTCATCATGTCAGGCGGTCACAACCACATTGCAGACCCATATATGGTTCTAGCCGACTTCAAAGACTATCTAAGAGTTGCATCTGAAATAGACAGAGACTACAAAAACCCTGACCACTGGAACAAAATGTCTCTGGTCAACATAGCAAAAGCAGGAGTGTTTTCTTCCGACAGAAGCATAGAAGACTATGCTAAAAACATCTGGAACTTAAAAAAAGTTAAGTAAAAAATTAATAAGTGTTTCATTAAAGTATGGGCGGCAAAAAATGTCACCCATACTTTTTTTGTGCGGTCAAAATCTACAGACAAAAGTATCAAAGATACTTGACAAAACTAAAAAGTTATGCTAACATTTAATCTATGATGTTAGAAAATGCAAAAGAGTTTTTAATTAGTTACATTCAAAAGGATGACAAGGTTGGTATTGCCTGCTCGGGAGGCAGTGACTCTGTTGCCCTTTTGCATTTTGTTGCGAATTGTGATTTCATATCCAAAGAAAATATTGTGACGCTCAATGTCAACCACAAAATTCGCGGAGCAGAGAGCGACAGAGACACTGAGTTTGTCAAAAAGTTATCTGATGAGTTGGGTGTTCGATATTTGGGTATTGAATATAATGTTCCGGATGCTTCAAAACAAACCGGAAAAAGTATTGAACAAGTTGCCCGAGATGCAAGATATACCTTTTTTTCAAAACTAATCAAAGACGGAAAACTAAAATTTGTCATGACCGCCCACCACAGGGAGGACAACGCTGAAAGTATCCTGCTTAATATTTTTCGCGGCTGCGGACTTGACGGCTTGAAAGGAACGAAGCCGCTAAGAGATGACGGAATGCTTCGTCCGCTTCTCACCACCTCAAAAGCCGAAATCAACGAATACATCAAACAAAACAAATTAAAACATGTCGATGATTCAAGTAATGCCGACATCTATTTCACTCGAAATTTTCTTCGTCACGAAATTTTGACAAGGATATCTTTTCGCTTTCCAAACGCTTCAGTGGCTCTTGCCAACCTTGCTCAAGAGGCAAACGATATCAGTAGTTATATGGAAGAGCAACTTGACAAATCTTTTATTAACCAAGAAAACGAAAATGTCAGACTTGATTTAAAAGCCCTTGAAAATGATACTCTTGGTCCTCGCTACATAAGACAATGTTTGCTTTTATCAAAAATGAGACTAAACACCACCCGAAAACACATCCTCTTAATACAAGATTTAAAAAACAAAGGTTCAGGCAAACAGTTGGATTTGCCCGGCGGAATAGTCAAAAAAGGAAGAGGTTTTATTGAGTTCATACCAAACTAATTTTTAGTGCGGAGTTTGGAGTTAAAGATAGATTAAATTGCTTTTAACAACAACTCCGCATTTTGCATTTCACACTTTATGTTATATCTAGTTTCAACCCCAATAGGCAACTTATCAGAGTTAACAAAAAGAGCAGTTGAAGTACTCTCATCTGCTGATTTTGTCTACTCAGAGGACACTCGTCATAGTTTAGTGCTTTTAAATCATTATCAAATAAAAGCAAAATTAGTGTCATATCAAAAATTTAATGAAAGAGAAAGGGCAATAGAGATAGTTGAAAAGTTGAAAGAAGGAAAAACTATTGCTCTTATCAGCGATGCCGGAACACCGCTAATCTCTGACCCCGGAAATATTTTGATAAAAGAACTTATCAAAAACGAATTGCCGTTCACCCATATCAGCGGTGCGTGTGCTTTAGTCAGTGCCTTAGTTTTATCAGGTCTATCCACCCAAAAATTCTACTTCGCAGGATTCTTGCCCGAAAAACAAAAAGATAAAAAAGAATTGATTGAGGAAATTAGAAATTTAAAATCAACTCTGGTTTTCTATGTCGCTGTCCATGATGTTGAAAAGACACTTTCTTTTTTGTTTGAACAACTTGGGTCAAGAAAATTTTCATTAGTCAGAGAACTTACCAAAAAATTTGAAGAAGTTATTAGAGGAAAACTCGGCGAGGAAATTAATTTCACAAAAAAAGGCGAATTTGTTTTAGTTGTTGAGGGCAAAACCGAGAATGAAAATGAAACCAAATCAATTCCGGAACTCTACGAAAACTATCTTCAACAAGGTTTAGACAAAAAAGCAGCGATGAAAGAAGTTGCAAAAGCAAAAGGTATTTCAAAGAGCGAAATATATCAACACTTAGTTAAACTGGAGGAAAAGAGCAATGTCAAGAAGTAATGACGATTTTTTAGATAGTTTTAACGCTTTGGAAAAACTTATATTTCCCGAAAGATTTGAGGGGGAAAAAAGGAAAGAACTTGAGGAAAAGAAACAAGAAGATTTAAGTCCTATTGAATTTGAAATAAAAGAAAAAATAGAAAAACTGGTTGATGAAAAAATAAAAGAGTCACCCAATATTTTGTCGTTAAAAACAAGCGAAAGGGAAAAAATTGAAAAAGTTTTAAAAGACAGCATCAGATTTTCCACATGTTATGGTGAGTTGGAGAAAAAAATAAAAAACGGAAAGTTAAAAGAAACCATTGAGAAATTGAATAGTTTCTCTTTTGGAGAGTTTAGTTATAATAGAATTGCCGAAAACACTCTTGCAACAGAAATAAAATTGATTGATATTGAAATTGAAAAAATAAGAAAAGAGTTTGAAAATGAACTTCCGAAAAACAAAACTCTACGGGAGTTAGCACTTGAAGACGAAAGGGAAGAGGTTAAAATTGCACTGGAGAGATATCAACGAGCAGTCGATGAAAACACAAGAAAAATAAACGAAGCAAAGGAAAAGAGAAAAAAAGAAGGGGTTGAGGAAGAAATTAACACAAGAGAATTATCACCTGACGAAAAAAAAGCACTACTGCTTGAAAAGGTTGAATATGCCAAATTTTTAATGCGTGTTAATGAAGTATGTTTAACGGACGAAAAAGGAAATATAGTAACTGTTGATAAAACAAAACAAGAAGAAATTAAGCATACTGTCGTGAAAGGTAAAGTTGAAAAGGGAAGGGCAAAAATATCGGTTTTAAAAGGCTTTAGAGCCGCTGATTTTTCAGTTCAAATTTTTGGAAGAAGAGACGAAACCTATAGCGGCGGAAGTGTCCATATTGAAGTCAGAGATATTAAACAAGGCGAAAAAAATGCTTTAACAGCAACTAAGGGCGATTTTGTCACGCTATATTTTGACTATGAATATTCAAAAGGTGTGCAAATCGGGAACTTGATCACCGGCCGTCATGAGGAATATGAAAAAAATTACAGATATGGCGGATGGTTTAACCAAGAATTTTTTTCAAATAACGAAATAAAAACTTTAACAAAAAAAGACATTGACAAACAACTTGAAAATTTAAGAAACACAAAATTGAAAGACGGAAGTTATTATCTGACTGCTCCGACACCGTCTGCAATGTGCTACATGATGGCAACGCCTAAATATTTCATTACAAAAAGAAAATGCAGTGAGTGTGGTGAGACAATGAAAATATTAACAAGCGAGTTTAGAAGAGATGAAATTCCTGAATTAGAAGATTTGGCAAAACAATTCAAAGATGCCGGACTTGATGCCGAATTAAAAGAGTTTTGCTTTAAATGCACAAAAGAAAATAACTCAAAATCAATCGAAATTCACCTAAAAGCAAAAGACGAAAAAGAATTTAACAAAACCTATCCAAACCTATCCTACAAAATCTATAAACCATCAAACTTTTATAATTCCTACAAGAACCTATCACAAGAAGATTTGAAAAACTCTTATGAAGTGGAGCGTTCTTATGGAACAAATACTTCTTCAAACGATGACTATCAACTTGGGATTTTATTCTTAGACTTTGCAAAATACGCAAATGCATTTAATGAAAAATGGCTGTTAAAAAAGAATATTGACGAAATCAAAGATGATTTTTTTAAAAATCTTGGAGTTGTTGAATTTTGCGACGAAACTGTTTCATATAGGGGAATGCAGCAAATCCATGGTTATTTTCCTGTTGGACTTTCTAAAACTCAAATTGACAAAAGTCTAAACAAAGTTTTTAACTTCAATATTAACTACGGCAAAGAAGAAGTAAAAAAGAAAATCGAGATGATTTTTACTCTATACGGAAGATTTCCAAGATTAAAAAATTGCATAGACCTTGCTCATGATTTTTTGGACAGTAGAAAAAAAGATAACTTTTCGATATTTGAATATATGCGTTTTATGAAAGAGTTATATTTTGAAATGCCGTTTTTAAGTGAAAAGAGTGCGGAAAAAGTGCTTTGTGATATTGTCAGAGATTTAGGCTATGAAGAATTATATGATTTTGACCAACGACTAATGGTGGGAGCGGCAAAAGATTTTCTAACTAAGGAAGAAGGAAAATCATTTTCACGAAATGAAATTGAATCATATGTTAAAAAAGAACTAATTCCCAGTGTCTCTCATCCCATATCTCGTTTTGCAAGATTTTTAACAAAAGAATTAGGAAACTCCTATCAAATAAAAAATATTGAAGAGCATGCCAAAAAACTAGTATATGACAAAAAGGATATTGAGAAAAAAACAAAACACATAATTGAACTAATTGAAGAAGAAAGTGAAAAAGTGAAAAAATATATGACTGACTACAGCAAGAAAAAACTGAATGAAGCAATAGAAAAATTGCCTTCAATCATTGCTTTTGGACTTCTTGACCCTGTTTTGAAATATGAAAAAGATGCACATTTAAAGTTCAAAGAAATTAAACAACTTCAAATAGACACCAACAAAAAAATAAAAGAATTGCCGGAGGAGTTAAAAATTTCAACCACGGTGCAACTCTTAAAAGGCAAAAGAAGATATTCATGGGAGGGAGCAGATAGTGAAGAAAACGGAGAAAAAATTACCTTTGACTTTGGTGGCGGAGTTGACATACTCGTGTAATCACAGTTGTATCTTTTGCTCATGCCCATGGGAGAATGACAAGGATTTAAAAAGCAAAGAAATTTCAACCGAAGAATGGAAAGAAATAATCGATAAATGTGTTTTTCTTGGAGTTCGTCATATCACTTTCACAGGAGGCGAGCCGACACTAAGAGAAGATTTATTTGAACTTATAACTCACGCAAAAAAAAGAAATCTTGACATAGGGCTAATAACAAACGGCAAAAATGTCGGCAGAGGTTTTTTAGAAAAACTTTCAAAATATGATGTTTCGATTAACATAAGTATTCCCGGAATAAAAACATTTTTTGATTTAACAGGTCATAACGGACTCGAGCATGTCCTAAATCTTTTTAATATTTGCAAAGAATTAAACATCAAATCAGTTGCAAACATAACAGTCACTAAAAAGAATTTGTTTGAACTCTATGAAAACATTGCTATGCCTTTATTAAACGGAGCGGAATATATTCTTTTAAACAGGTTTTTGCCCGGCGGAAGAGGATTGAAATATCAAGAGTTTTTATTAAATATTGAAGAAATAAACCAAATGCTTTTTATCGCAGAAGAGGTTTTAAGAAAAGCAGGGGCAAAAGGTCATATCGGAACAGAATTACCCTATTGCATAATTGAAAATCCTGATTCTTTCAAACATCTTGCAGTAGGTTCACTTTGCTCAGGTGCCAAACACATGGCGGTCATCGACCCGTCAGGTTTTGTCAAAGTTTGCAACCACAGCCCGGTGAGAGTTTGCCATTATTCAAAACTAGACGATATTTTAAAACAAGATTATTGGATGAAATACCTAAAATCTCATTACATTCCAAAAATGTGTATTGACTGTGAGCACCTCCATACCAAATGTGACGGAGGCTGCCGAGAGGCTGCCTATATTGTTCACGGTTCAATCGATGCAAGCGATCCATGCTTTGAATGTAAAATTAAAAAAGACTAAGAATGTTGTTAACAAAAAAGCACTTTTTTGTTTAAAGAAAATTAATTTAAAATTAATATATAAAAATGGAGAAAAACACTTTATTTTTTTTTAGATTTATGATATAATTTATACACATGCATTTCTAAATACTAGGATGCAGATAAGGAGGAAAGAAAAATGATAAAGAATAGAGTCTTAAAAAAATCAAGCATATTTTTGTTAGCAATAATATTAATTGCTAGCACGCTGTTTGTCGGTGTTCACTTTGGCTTCAACAGAGGTGAAACATTAAGCGTTGAAGCACAAACAATCGCCAGAGTTCCGATGAGAGGAAGCGGAACAGTTGATGACCCATTCCTAATCAGCACGGTAGGCGAGTTGCACTCAGTTAGATACTATGGGGTTGGAGATGCTGCAAGAGGCAGGGTTTTCAGAATGGAAAATGACATAGACTTAATGTCTGTTCCAAACTGGCAGCCGATAGGAACTATTCCGACAAATTTGGTGCCGAATCAACCGGATAATAACATGGTTTTTGGTGTTTTGCAATTCAATCAAACTCCATGGAACGGTTTTGCCGCAAACCATCAAATTCATCAAATCAGACATACCTCATTTCAAGGACATTTTGACGGAAACGGATTTTCTGTCAGAAATATGGCAATAAACAGACCTAATGAAAATTTCTTAGGATTGTTTGGTGCGGCATATTATGCGACAATACGAAACTTAGGAGTCGCCCATGGCGGCGGTTGGAATGAGCAGTGGCAGCCTCAAGGCGGCAGAGGTCATGTTATCGGGCGTGACTTTGTCGGAGGTATCGTTGGATATATGTTCCGTTCAACTGTTTCACATTCATGGAACACAGTTGAAGTTGGAAACCAAATGCTATTTGACCCGGGCGGTATTGCAGGAGTTGCGGACCATCATTCACATATTCGTAATTCGTGGAATGGCGGACCAATCAACGGAGAAATGGTCGGAGGAATTGTCGGTGCGATTAGAGCAGGCTCAAGAATTGAAAATGTCTATAACACAGGGATAGTCACAGTTTTAACTAATGATACTTGGGGAGTAGGTTCACAAAGAAGACTTCGCGGAGGCGGTATAACAGGGTGGCTTCGTTCAAGTGCGATAAGCCATGCTTATAACCACTCTCAAATCGATGTCCGCCGTGACATAAGACACACTGAAGTCGCAGTCGGCGGCTTAGTCGGTCGTGTTGATGACCATGGTCACAGTGCTTTTGGTGCAGGACTATTCTACAACAGAGATTTAGTTGGTCAACATGTTCAATGGGGTGTCTATGGACCGACGCCTCGTGAAAATGCAAGCGCCCGCTCAAACGCTCAAATGTATCAGCAGTCAACTTTCCAAGGATTTGATTTTAATAATGTTTGGTATATGGTTGACGGAGAACACACTCCAAGGCTTCGCGGCGTCGGGGGTCAACTCCATGACATTGAGTTTATGCCGAATGGCGGAACAGGTCATATGCCAAATCAGCGAGTAGTAAGCGGAAGAACTGTTGCCTTAAATCAAAATGCTTTTGCTCGCTCAGGGTATATTTTTGCCGGATGGTCAAACCATCCTCAGGGAGCCGTCCTTCATCCTAATCAAGGATTGTTCACTCATGTTCCCGGACAAAGAGCAAGGCTCTATGCACAATGGACGACTGCAATTAGAACATTGCAATTTAATGGCGGCGGCGGTGTTGGTGCAATGCCGTCAATACAAATCGGCGGCGGAATGCGTATTGTGCTTCCTCAAAATACCTTCACAAGAGCGGGACATGAATTTGTTGAGTGGTTTAATCCTTTGACAGGCAACACCTATGCCGACGGCGAAACATTCACAATGCCTATGGCTGATACAGTCTTATATGCAAGATGGACTGCATCACTTCAAACCATATCGTTCATTGGAAACGGCGG